>Ga0123356_10000387_pt1 | contig 50247 bp, 40 predicted proteins | sample TergutEmb28metaG_2_FD_92546 | JGI IMG/M metagenome (GOLD analysis project Ga0123356, IMG submission 92546) | Embiratermes neotenicus P3 segment gut microbial communities from Petit-Saut dam, French Guiana - Emb289 P3 | ecosystem: Host-associated > Arthropoda: Insects > Digestive system > Gut ...
GAAAGCAAAGTTTAATCAATTAGAATTGTGTCATAGTTTCTGTTGAACCGCCGTGTACCGGTCGGTACGCACGGTGGTGTGAGAGGTCGATCGCTCAAATAATGAGCGGTCTCCTACTCGATGACATATCCTTCTTATTTATCCCAGTAATTTTTCCAGTTCATCTACAAGCTGACCAAAGTTATCGCACGCCGCGTTTATAGGTTCTGCAGAACTCATATCAACGCCGGCGGCATGTAAAGCATCGATAGGGAAACGGGAACCTCCGGATTTTAAAAAGGTAAAATAATCTTCTCTTTCTTTTACGCCGCCGCCCAGTACGCGGTTTGCCAATGCCAAAGCTGCAGAAACGCCCGTTGCGTATTTGTAAACATAAAATGCACGGTAAAAGTGCGGGATGCGAAGCCCTTCCAGATCACTAACTTCTTCCAGAATCATTTCCGGTCCAAAATATTTTTCCAGCAGTTTGCGGTATTCAACGCGTAAAAGGTCTGTTGTAAGGGGAATGCCGCTTTCTTCCAGTTCGTGCGTTATTTTTTCGAATTCGGCAAACATGGTCTGGCGGTACAATGTTGCCAATAGATCATCAGCATGTTTATTAACAAGGTAAAGACGCATTTCTTTACTTTCTGCCTGTTTTAACAAATAGCGGAAAAGCAGTTCTTCGTTAAATGTGCTGGCAACTTCGGCTTCAAAAATTGTGTAGTTATACTGCATAAAAGGATTGTTCCGCGCAGAGTACCATGTGTGCATTGAATGACCGCCTTCGTGCGCAAGAGTAAAAACATCGCGGATTGAATCATTTTTATAATTCATTAGAATATACGGGTCGCCTGTAAAACCGCCGGCCGAGTATGCGCCGGAATGTTTGCCTTTATTTTCGTAACGGTCTGCCCATCGTTCTGAGAGCCCTTTATGCAGAACGGTAACATACTCGTCACCTAACGGAGACAGAGCAGAGCATACCATATCTGCAGCTTCGTTCCAATTTGTAGTTTTTTTAATATTGGGAACAAGAGGAGCATAAACATCATAATGCCGTAACTCCTGCAATTTTAGTGTACGTTTCCGTAAAGAATAATAGCGGTGTAAAATATCCAATTTGCCGCTGACGGCAGAAATTAAGTTATCGTATACTGCTTCGTTTACATTGTCCGGAAACAAAGCCGCCGCGCGTGCAGAAGAATAACCCCTTATACGCGCGTTTATTACATCCTGTTTTACAGAACCGGAATACAAACTTCCCAGTGTTGTTTTATGCGCTTCGAAGCAGCCGTAAAATTTTTTATACGCATTCTGCCTTGTATTTCTGTCGCTGTCTTCCATAAAAACAGAAAAAGTAGACTGAGAGAGCGGACGGCTTCCTTCTTTTGTTTCTATTTCGCCGAAATTAAAATCTACATTTGTAAGTACAGAAAAAGTATCACTAAGTGTGCCCTCTCCCTCTGAATGAAGCGCTAAAATTCTTTCTTCTTTATCGCCGAGAATGTAAGGTCTGTATCTTATAATTTTCTGAAGCGCTATACGGTAATCTGTTATTCGTTCATGAGTCAGAAAATTGTCCATTTCTTTTTCCGGAATTGCAAGTATCTCTGGGTTATCCCAGGACGATGCGGCGGCGGCTTTTGCAGATGCCATTGTTATTTTTCCAACCATTGTTCTTCCTGCAACAGCTCCCTCATCTTCGGATTGCCGCAAAAATGCATAAGAACCAAGCTGTTCGCCTTTAATGCCGAGGCTGCAGGAAAAATCCAGATAATCTGCAAGATATTCTGCGGATTTTCCAAGGGTTCCCTTAAATGCAGAAATTTTTTCTATATTATTTTCGTATTCTGCAAGAGCAGTATTCCACATTTCGTCATTTAAAAAAAGCGAAGATAAATCCCATGTGTCTCCGGCAGCAATTTCGTTTCTTGATGGTATATTTTGTTCGTTTTTATTCATATTATTTCCTTTATTATTTTCTGCTTAATGCCGCAACTGCAGCGCCGTAAAGTGAAGCCTGTTCTACGGGAGTTACAACATAAGGCTGAGGTTTATCATTAAAAAGCATCTGATGCAGATAAGACTCAAATGAACGGCGCATGCCTTTGTAGATCATGTAAGTTGTACCCTCTACAGCGATTCTTACAGGCGAATACGGTTCAAAGCCGTGGTTCATATGTTCTATAGTAGCAGCTAACACAGCGGCGGAAAAGAGAGCTCCGCGCTCTGTTATGATCGATGATATGTATTGAACTCCTGCAAGAGCATCATTTTCGCTGTGGGCAAACAGTGAGCCTAACGGCCCCTGAGCGGAAAGCGGAGCGCGTATGAATTCATTTAAAACCCTTGTTTCCAGATGCGGCATATTAAGGAGTTCATTGGATTTTTTAAATTGAATAACCTTGTCTTTAACTGCCTGTTTAAGGATATAAAGCGTTAATGGCCCCAGATATGCACCGGCAGCTGCTTTTTCCAGATAATAACTGCCTGGATTTTTTGTTGTATTGTCATATTCTATATCCAATTGACCCCGGTAATGAACATCAAAGTTGCCTGTTTCACATACAATGATTTGCGGCGATGAATTGGAATTAAATTTTATTTTTGGGATATTTACTTCCGGATATGCTGTATTAAAACCAGTTCCTAAAATGAATCCTACTACAGGCCCGCTTTTTACTCCAAAATCATTTCGTGTTCTTGCAGGTTCACCGTCAGGTGATATTGATGCAATGCCGGAAAGCAATGTGGCAACAGTATCATTTAAAAGAACAATTGGGCCGTCATATTTACATCCTTTAGCTGCAAGAGCTTCACGTAAACCTCTGCCTATTGCTTTACCTACAACATCCGGAGCATCAACTTCTTTGCTGAATGATATTAGTATTCCGTCTGCATCGGATGTAATTTCCATAGGATAAGAAAATGTAAAACCAATACCTTCTATTTTTGTATCTTTAAGAAGCGGAATTGCAGCATCGGCAATTTCACTAAAAAATTCATTTGCATTTAATTGTCCGTTAGTTCCCGGCATCGGAGTTTTCTTTGTTCCCTGCGCAACAGCTTCGCCGTTTTCATTAAAATAAATAAGGCTTGTCCGTAAATTGGTTCCGCCTGCATCCAGAGCAAGAACTGTTTTTCCCGGAGGAATATGAGTAATTGGAGTGATGTAAGACGGAATCATAGGCAGGCTTGAACTTAATCCTTCCAGGCCGCGATTCATTTCTACAAGAATTTCCTTAACCAGTGCATACGGATTTATTCCATCATAATGAAAACCGTAGTAGCGTGCAAAATCGGACAATTCATTCGCGTTGAACTTACTCATAACAATCTCCTGATTCAATTATTATAACATAAGAAACGCTCTTTGTTCCAGATTAAACCCCTTTGCTTTTTCTGTGACTTCTACTGCATGGCCTGTTCTTAGGTAGTAAAGCCATGTCCGGCATTGTTTTTTTGCAGAATCGGCAAATAAAGCTGATACTGCATGGTAATAACATGATAATTGCGCTGTATGTTCACCGGGGATTTCTTTTTTATCGGTTTTAAAATCTACTATATGGAACGTATCTGTATCTTCAAAAAACAGATCTATTGAACCATTAATAAAAATTTCCTTGCCGTTTTTATTTTTTAATATGCTTCTAAATGCAAATTCGCTTTTTTTCAAGCTGGCGTTTTGCGCTACAATACCCAGCGGAGAAGCCATAAAGCGGATCGCCAATTCCTTTCCAGCTTCAAGTAAAGTTTTAAATTCCAAAGGAGACAAAAGACCGGAAATATTTGAAGGAATTACGGCTTCTGTTTTATTTAATAAAGCTTCGACGCAGATATGCGCAATAGTTCCAAAACTTCCAAAATTAAATTTTTCATTGTTTTCATCGCTGTTTTGAGAAAAACGCATTAACATAGTATCTACTTTGCTGAAAATATCATCGGATTTACTGCCGGAATATTCTTTATTGATATAAAAATCCCTGCCGGCGGTTTCTGTTGTTTCATCACTGTCTTTCTTTAACGATACAGGTGTTATATGATTGTCATACAATACCGGTGTTTTTATTATTTCTGCTTTTTCATACAGGTTTTTTTTCCTGTTAAAAAATGCGTTTAATCCTTCCTGGTTATATTTTAAATCTGTTTTTTTTGTTTCATTACTAATGCTTTCCTGCAGATAAAAAGGAATTTCTTCCAGAGTAAAAAAACCGGAAGACGGATTGGAAGTTATTACCGGTAATATTAAACCAAAAAAAGTATCATCATCCAGAATCGAATCGCCGTTAATATGGTTTTCTTTTTTTTCGCATTTTTTATCTATATGAGTTTTTACTTTAATAAAAAAATCATCTATTTCATCTTCTCCTGTTAAACTTAAAACACCAGTTAAAAAAAGTTTTTCTTCTGCTCGTGTCATTGCCACGTAAAGAAGGCGGCGCAATTCAGCAGTTCTTTTGTGTTTTTCTGCGGCTTTAATCTGTTCCCAAAAAATATTTTTTTTAATATCCGGAATATCATGGCAGTTTTGAGGCATCGGAGGGCAGAGAACTAAACCTGCATCATCCGATAAATATACATTTTTACTTTGGTTTCTTCTGCTGTATTTACCGCAGCAGCAAATAAAAACAACAGGATATTCCAATCCTTTACTTTTATGAATTGTCATTAAATGAACAGCTCCGCTTCTGTCTAAAGGTATATCAATATCTCTTAAGCGCTCACCGGAATTTTTTAAATTGCATAAGTAATCTGTAAAAGCAGCAAGCCCCTGATTTTCTTCATCTGCTCTGCTTGCAAGATGAAAAAGATAATCATAATATTCCCGGTATATTTGTGTGTTTGGATGCCATTCTGTTTCATAACGATACCCTTCGTTATACCATAATTCGCTTATAAGTGAACTGATACTCATTTTAGCGGCTTTCTGGCAAATAGAAGAATAAACTTTTTGACCGTTAATATATTTTTCTCTGTCATCGTTATCAAGGCAAGAGAGCGGGGTTTCAGAAAAAGGTATATCATTTTTTGTTCTTTTAAGAATTGAAATACATGCGGCAGCGCCTGATATAGAAAGACCGGCAAAGGGAGAGCGGAGCATTTCTGCATATGCCATTGTATCAAGCGGATAAGCGGCAAGGCGCAGGACAGACATAATATCGTTTACAACACCGCCGTAGAAAAGATCGTTTATATTTTCGCATTCATACGGTATTTCCAGTAATCTTAAATGTTTTTCAAAGAGATATTGCGGACCATGAGAACGAAAAAGGATAGCTATGTCTTTTGGCTGATATTTTTTTTCTCCTTCTTCTGTTGTTTCCTCCAGTAACTGTTTTATTTTTTTTGCAGTAAAACGCGCTTCGTTTTCATCTTTATCAAGCATATCGCTGTTTTCATCATTTCCATTTAATATACATATTGATAATTCTCCTTCTCCTTTATTTTTTGCTTCCAGCGGCGAATACGCCGCCTCGTAAAGGGGAAGCTGCTCTGATAAACCCGGAGCAAAGATAGAAGAAAAATTGTGAAGAGGCTTTTTCCCTTCTGGATCATAATAACTTCCTCCGAAAATTGCATTAAATGCTCCTATTAATGCCGGAACAGAACGGTAATTTATTTTTAAAGGAAGGTATGCTCCTTTTATTTCTAATTGAAGTTTTCTAAAAACAGAAACATCTGCTCCCCTAAAAAGATAAATGGACTGCTTTTCATCGCCCACAAAGAAAAGTTTTCCAGGACTTAAATTTTCTGCTTTTGGAACGCTTTTATCTGCATAATCAGATTTTTCTGCAAGGAGAAAAAGAAGATCTTTTTGCAGTTCATTATTGTCCTGAAACTCATCTATCATTATTGCCTTAAATGTTTCTTTCTCGCTTTGTCTTATATCAAGCTGTTCCAAAAGTATTGTTCTGGAAAGATTTGCAATATCATTGAATGTAAGGATGCCTTCTGCCCGTTTTCTTAAAATATAACGTTTCTGAAGATCATTTAATAATGACATAAAAGAGATGATAAAACCTGCCTGTTTACAGTATAAAACAAGAGAAGAAAACTTTTCATAGAGCGATTTTATTTGTTTTACATTTTCTTTAACGGGATTTGACGCCGGTTTTCCTTTTATTGTATTAACATTATTAAGGTCGGAGATAAAATATAAAAGCTGAAGAAGCAGAATTTGGATGGGATGAGATTCCGCTTTTTCTATTACTAAAGTTATATCTTCGTTTAATAAAAAGTTAAAAAATTCACGTATTTCCTGTGTTTTTAGGAATTTTATATTTTTATTTTTGTACGATTCCATTACCGGAACTAAATTAGGGCACATTTCATTAATGACGGATTTCTGTTTTTCCAGCTCATCTATTATCGCAGTAATTTTATTTATTTGTTTTTCCCATTCGGCGCAAATAATATCAAATTGTAAAATAACATGGGAAGAGAAATCAATTTCCATATCAATCCGGCAGTAATTTACAAGAATTTCCTGAAAGATGCTTTGGGTTATATCATTTGGACGGTTATTTGCATAAAGCCTTTCAATGGCTGGATGATGGCGGTGTTTAATTAAAAACGGAAGGGATTCTTCCAGCGCTATCTCTTCGTTTCGCTGCGGATTTATTTCAAAATCCGGGCTTATACCATAACGGCTTGCGCACTGTTTTACCAGCGCTGTGCTGTATGAATCGAGTGTTTGTATTCTTGCGTGAATGAAATTATCAAGAGCTTCCATTGTTCTTTCGCGTTTTTTGCCTGTTTCATTTTTTGAATGGAAAGACAGTAATGAATGAATACGCCTGAACATTTCTGCAGCGGCTTTTTTTGTAAATGTAAGAGTTAATATTTCATCGACCTTATAACCTTTCTCAGTGAGCAGCCATATAAAACGATTAGCAAGCACCATGGTTTTTCCTGAACCTGCACCTGCTGCAACAACAGCATTATTTTCGCAAAAAACGGCATTTTTTTGTTCTTGATTAAGTTCCGGCACATTTGTTGTTTTTATATTCATTTTTATGATTTCCTCAGAGTTATATTTTTTTCATTTTTAATGGAATATACTTTTCTGCAGATGCTGTTGTATGCGCAATTTAAGCAAATGTCAGAATCTGTTTCATATACTGTTAAATTTCCTGTGCGGATTTCATCTGCAAACTGCTGTGTTTTTTTGTTAAATAAATCCATCATCCCGCTGTAAACATTGTCAGTCCTTAAAACTCTATCGGTTTGTTTTTTAGGATAATCAATTTCTGTTATTATATCATGAACAGAGCCTACAATTACTTCTGTTTTTAAAAATAGAATACTGTAAAAAAGCGCAGTATGAACTTCTGTTTTTTCATTTTCTTCTGTAAGTATAATATACATTGGAAGCTGAAAATCGCCGAGAACTTCGTCTTCATTATCTAAAATTTCACTAAGACATTCGTTTCTTTTTGGCAGTGATGCCATTTTAAAATCTATTATTATATATTTTCCGTTTTTGTCTTTTAGTATACAGTCCAGCTTTCCGTTAAGATAAAATGAATTTCGTTCCGCCTGATACCATGTTTCACAGCCAACTACAACCGAACCGCTAAAAAGCGCAAGAAACTGCGAAAGGCATTTTTCCAGATTAAACAGAAAATCCCTTTTTCCTGCTTTAATAAAACGCGCGCTTAGAGAGCTTAATGAAATTGACGGGAAGCCGTCAAAAATATAATCTACACATTCATTTAATAATTTACTGTAGGAAAGAGGAAGTGAAGGTTGGCCTCTTTCTGTAATTTCCGGTTTAATTAAAGGTTTATTTTTTATTTTTTCAAGGAATAATTCAAGAGCGTAATGGTATACAATACCGGAAAGATCTTGAGCCATTAAAGTGGTTTCCGCCTGCACGTTTTTCAGATTTAAAATTCGTTCAAATAGCCAATATAATGAACATTGATAATAAGTTTTTAAGGAAGAAGCAGAAACGCTGTATTTATCCGGGTATTTGGAATTAGCTGTCAGTTTTTCATGTATATAATTAACTATTTCGTTTATATTTTCTGATTTACCGGAAGTTTGATCCGTTTGATTCCTCCTGTTTTTCCATTCGGTAAATCCGTTTATCTGATTCTCATGCAATATTGCCGGTATTGATTCATCAAGTGAATGTTCATCATGATAATGATCTTTGGAAAATAAATCCTTAAATTGAGGGTCTGCTGCATAATTTTCTTTTGCTTTTGCCGGCACATTTATCATTGAGTGTGCAATTGAATAACCGGAAAAAGTCTGTTCACTGCAGAAAAAAGCTGCCGATTTTAATGAATTATAAATATGCAGATTTATATAAGCTAAAGAAGCGTCTTCGTCAAAAATGGATAATTCTTCCCGTTTTTTTCTTGTTAAAAAATCCAATCGCGTATAAATGACAGATAAATTATTTTGTCCTGCTCCAAGAATTATATGACAGGCAAAAGGAGCGGAAGCGGCTGTCTTGTAGGGAAGTATATTTACTCCGCTTTTTTTTGTCTGAGTTAGATAACTTACTTCTTTTAAATATTCCAATAGGAATAAAAAGGGATCTACAGCAGGTGTTTCGGGAAAATTCTTTTCCAGTTCTACAAGATTCATTAATTCAGAAATACATCTGGAAAGTACAATGTCTGTTTCGTCCGAACATGAATCCATGTCAAAAAATTGCTCGCGGAAAATAAAATACTGTTTTCTTAACTCTGCAAAGGAATCTGCAGATCTGAAAGCTCTTAAACGTTTACTTAAATTATTATAAAAACTATGAACTAAAGGATTAAATCCGGTTATTGGTTTTTTAAAGGCATCTTCCCAGACATTTACATATTGCTCCGTTCCGTTTGTTTCTTCTGTCCAGGAGTAAAGGCAATTGTTTTTTATTCCGAATTCTATTAATTCATCAATTAGGGAAACATCTTTCCAGGGAAGGTTTTTATTTGTAATTAAAGAAGTAAAAGAGGTAAATGAAAAATTCTGGGATACACAGTTTATTACCGCCTGGAAAAACCTTCCTGCAGGATAATCTGTAAGGGGTTTACTGGTGCGCTTTACATAAGGAATATTTCTGTTTTCGAATTCCCTTAAAACATAGGATTCGTACCCTTCTGTATCGGCAATGCAGACAGCAATGGAATCCCATGAAATATTCTGCTTTTCATTAAGAGAACGGATATAAAGCGAAGCTTCGGTTATTTCCCTTCTGGCATTGGTATAATAAAATGCATTGTATTTTAAATTTTCTGTATCTGTCAGGCTGATAATTTTTACATGACCGCTTTCTGAAAGTATATCCCTATATTCGCTGTAATCGGAAAGTGATTCCGGAAAGAATAAAAAACAATCCTTTCCTTCATTGTTAAAAGGAGGCACTTCCCATGCAGGTTCAAAAAGATTGTTTGTTTCAAGAAAATGTGCGTAACGGTACGCCAATGTATACATGTCCAAAAAGTCGCCTTCCAGTTTATCTTTTACATTTTGTGTTTCTTTGTTTAAGATACTGTGAATAGGCAGGTTTGTAACTTTATTAAACCATATTCCCAATTGAGGCAGTAATCGTGACAGCCACGGCGCAAACTGCGAAGATTGAAACGCCCATTCAACTCTTATTAAAGACGAAAAAATCTGTTCTTTCCCCTGTTTTACAGCTTCGCTGTTTTCTTTTACAAGACGGCTTATAAATATTTTTTTTAGGGCAGATGGTATACTTTTTTTGTTTTGAACTTTAGATCTTATTGAATTTTGTTTAAATTTATCCCAGGCAGTAAATTTATCCATTGTTATAGCGCTGCCTTTTAAGCGCAAAAGCTGATCTGCCCATCTTGATACGGCTATATCTGTCGGGAAAATAAAAAGAGAATTGGGGTTATCGATATTTTCAAACAGAATTGTTTCGATAAGATTCATTTCTGATAGTATAACTTGTTATAATCTACAAGTCCAGTATTCTTTTTCTGTAAACGCTTCCAATCCGTTTAAGAGTTTTTGCCGCAGTTTCTTCCGCAAGAGCTTGTTTTTTTAAATCTATGGTAAATTGATTCATGGAAAAATGACGGTATAAAAATAGTTGTTTATTTTTTTCCCTGTTTTTTCCGTACAGTTCTTTTATTTTTTCTGTATAAACTTCAAAAATGCCGCCTTTTTTCATCTCTGAATAACCGGTTATCCAGACAGGGCAGTTAAGCGCTTCATGGAAATCATAAAGTAAAGAAGCCATATCTATCTGTGATTTATTCAGAGCTTCAAATAACTGAACTTTGTCCATCCGGCATAGCTCGCGCAGTTCTATAGTTCGCGGAGAATGAACAGGTGTTTTGTTTAAAATTAATACATTCTTTGAAAAATCAATACCTAATGCAGGATTGTCACGGAAAAATTTCTGCGCGATTTTGCCGGATGGGCCTATAAGGTAACGCCTGTTTTCTTTTGCCTGTTCACGCCGGCCCGGGTTATCTGCAACCAAAATCAGTTTAATTTCACTATTAATGGTTATATCATCCAAAGCTGTATTATATACAACCGGCGTCTCAACCGTGTAGGATTTTTCGCTGCGTTTATCTGCAAATTCCTGCTGAATGTCTTTTAAATAGGGAAGATCACGGCTAAGTTTATCAACAATGTTTTGGAAATGTTTTCTGGACTTTTTAAATCCATTCCAGGATTCCTGATTCAAAGTATTATCCTCTTGAAGCGATCTCCAGTGTTAATTCAACTTCGCCGATTGATAATTTCAGAGCCTCTGAAATCTGCTGATTTGTCCATCCCTGGCCTTTCAATCTTAGAACATTATCACGAAGCTGCGGAGCAGGAGCGCCTCCCTGGCCTGCCGCCGGCTGTCCTTTGCCGTATATTCCCTTTGCTAACTGCAGGCTTGCTTTTGCATTTTTATCAAGCGCTTTAAGTTCTGTTTCTGTGCGTGCCAGCCATTCGCGGGCAACATCCATATCAGCTATGCGTTTTTCAATTTGCGCAAGCGATTCATCCAGAGTGGAAATTTTTTCAACAGCATTTGTCGCTTTTTCATTTTGAGATGCCAGTACATCAATGGATACACGCAGGTTATCAAACTGACCGGAAATTGCAGTAATAATTTTTTCTGCATTTTTAATTGCAGTTTCTGTTTTTTGCAGAGATTTAAAGTTGCGGTCAATGCCTTCGTTTGTTTGATCAAGAACTTCATTTTTCTTTTCTATGCGCTGATACTTTTGTTCGGTTTCTTTAATGGAATCTTCAAGTTTGCGTATCTGAACCTGCACAGCCTGAAGAATGTCATCTGAAGTTGATACCTGTTCCAGTTTTTCTTTAACAGAATGAGAAGTTTTAATGGCATTGTTAAAGTCTTTTTCCATCTGTTCTATGCGGCGCTGTTCGTTAAGGAAGCGTGTCATTTTATTGTTTATTTCATCTTCAAGACGCCTTACGCTTGTTAGTTTAGCTTCCAGCTGTGTAATTTCATTTTTTCTCTGTTCCAAACGGTTAAGATCACCATTAATTTCTTCGATACTTTTTTCTAGATCTTTTTTCAGCGATCCAGTCTGATCAAATATCTTTTTCTGTGCGCCAAGTTCTTTGTGAATTTCATCAACACTTTGGCGGAACTGGGCGATGCGTTCATCATTCTCTGCTTCAGTTTCCCGGGAATGACGGCGGAGTTCTTCCAGTGAGACATCCATTTCGCGAATTCTTGAATTGTGCTGGCTTTGCCATTCATCCATTGATTGTTTTGTTTCACGCGCTTTGCCGTCAAGTTCGGAGTATGTATTTTTTGAAAATTCAGAAATATCTTCAATTTCTTTTTCCAGTTCTCTTTGTTTCTGCCGCAATGTTTCCTGCATCGATATCTGATACTGGCCAATCTGAATATTAACTTCATTTTCTGCAGAGTTCCGTAATTCTGATAAATCTTTTTTAATCTGTTCAGAAAAAGAAACCCGTGTTTCATCGATAGTATTAATATCTTTTCTTATGCCTTCTTCAAAAGCAAATGCTTCCTGTTTTAATTTTTCAAGATCAGATGTCAGCCGTTCTCCCAGATTTGTTATGTTTCTTTTATGTTCAGATGAGATTACTTCCTCGGCTTTTTTCCAGTCATGAGTTATTTTAGTGCCGCTGTTAACAAGGCGTTCCTGCAAGCCCGCTTGCCAGTCTGCAATTTGTCTTCCGGCTTCGGAAGCGCGTTTTCCAAGCTCTGCGGTAAAATCTTTTTCAAAAGCAGTCAGCTTTTCTGATACATTGTCATATGCCTGTTTTCTGATTTTATCAAGTTCTTTGTCCATTTCTTCGAGTTCTTTCCGCAATGCATGCGCTTGGGTATTAAATGCAGCTGCAGCATTATCCATATTAACGCTTGATTCTTTTTCATACACGGAAAAATCGTTTTTAACTCTTGTAATAACATCTTTCATTGATATACGCAGTTCATTTTCAAGCTTTCCGGCATCGTCCGCAAGGCTGTTAAGCTGTTTAACAGCTTCTGCATGACTCTTGCTGTATTCATCAATGCGCTTTTCATTTTTGGCAATAATATCCTGTTCTGTATCCTTGCAAAGATGTTTCCAGGTTTCCATTTGTTTTTCCAGTGCAGAATCAAGATTATTATGCTGATTTGCAACGGCAGTATCGGTTTTTTCCCTTAATTCACTGATAGAAGAATCTAAATAGTTTTTATAAAGCTGGACATCAGATCCTGTTTTTTCTGTTAAATCTTTAAGTACGGCAGATAAATCATTTTGATTCTGCAAAGCAGCAGATTCGGTTTTTTCTGTTAGGTCTTTAAGAACTGCAGATAATTCGTTTTGCTGATGATGAACAGCAGCACTGGTTTTCTCTTTTAAATCTTTTAAAGCTGCTGTTAATTCGCTCTGCTGGTTAGTAACAGCGGAAGTAGTTTTATCTTTTAAATCTTTAACTGCAGCAGTTAATTCATTTTGCTGATTAATAACAGCAGAATTAGTTTTGTCTTTTATATATTTAAGAGCAGCAGTTAATTCATTTTGCTGATGAAGAACAGCAGAGCCGGTTTTGTCTTTTATATCTTTAAGAGTGGCGGTTAATTCATTTTGCTGGTGAATAACAGCAGAATTAGTTTTGTCTTTTATATCTTTAAGGGCAGCGGTTAATTCGCTCTGCTGATGAATAACAGCAGAACCGGTTTTATCTTTTAGATCTTTAAGAGAAGCGGTTAATTCATTTTGCTGACTAATAACTGCAGAATTAGTTTTGTCTTTTAGATCTTTAAGAGAAGCGGTTAATTCACTTTGCTGATGAAGAACGGCAGAACCGGTTTTGTCTTTTAGATCTTTAAGAGCTGCAGTCAATTCACTTTCCTGCTGTTGTACAATAGAGCCGGTTTTTTCTGTTAAATCTTTAAGAACAGCGGATAAGTCGGCTTGCTGCTGCTGTACGGCAGAATCCGATTTGTTTTTTAAATCAGCAAGAATGGAATCCATTTCTACCTGCTGATGCTTAACTGCATTGTCAGTTTTTTCCCTTAGCTCGCCAAGGATGTTTCCAAGCTCTTCATGCTGTTGTTTCTGCAGGTTTTTTGACTGATTCTGTAATTCTGAAAGAGATGTATTTAACCGTGATATAACATCGTGGGTTTCCTGCTGCTGTTGTTTTATGGCAGCGCCCGATTTTTCTTTTAAATCTGTAATGCTTGTGCTTATTTCTTTCTGCTGGCTTTTTATTGCTGAATCAAGTTCATCATATTGCTGTTTAAGGGCAGTATGCGATTTTGTCTTTAAATCGGTGATTGCATGATTCAATTCATGTTTGGAAGCTGACAAACTAGTATCTAAATCTTTACGTTGTTTTTCTGCCGCTTTTTTCAGCTCCTGAAAATTCTGGTTCCAGTCTGTCTGCTGCTGCATTAAAGCTGCATTAATTGTATCTCTTTCTTTTGTAATGGCGCTTGTAACATCATGCTGCTGGCGCGCTAAAGAAGAAATAATATCTTCTTTTTGTTTTTTTGCCAAACTGTCAAGTTCTGCAGATCCCTTCAGCCATTCCTGATGATAATTCTTCTGCTTTGTACTTATATCAAGAATTTCTGCATTCCATTTGTCGTGTATGTTTTTAAGTTTTTCGTTTATCGATCCTTGTTCGTTTTTTAATGAATCCTGCGTAGTTTTTATTTTTTCTTCAAAAAATGTTTTTATCTGGTTTACTCTTTCCTGCGCCTGTTCGCGTAATTTTGAAAGAGCGGCATCTTCCATCTTGTCTGCGCGTTTCCCCGCATTATCCAAAACATCTTTAAGAAGTTTTTTTACCTGTTCTATATCCCGTGCCAGGACAGCTTCACGCTCCTTTTCAATCTTTATAACAGCTTCCCTGTGTTCTTCTACCTTGCGTTCAATTACAAGCGCTGTAGCTTCATAATCCGAAACTGTAGATTTTGCGGCAGATAATACTTCTTTAACTGTCTGTTCTATAATTTCTGCATTTTTCTTTTCAAGGCGTTCTTCTGTTTCTGTAAGGTTTCTTCCGGCGGCTTCCAGCGCTCTTTCTACCTGTTCAAATTTTTCTTTTGCTTCGCTGACACGCCTTCCGGTATTTTCTACAAATGCGGATTCATCCTTAATGCGGTTGAGGTTTTCCTGAACCCTGTCCGTCATTCCAAAGAGTTCTTCAAGAGATGATTCAAATGTCCGGATATGTTCTTCTATGCGGGAAATTGCCTCTGATTTTTTTGCAAGTTCTTCTTCGGTTAATTTTTGAATGCTCTTCATTAACTGGGAAGCGGCTTTTTTTTCAACATCCAGATCAATGCCGAAATTTTTAACAGCCATGCTTTTTTCTTCTGCATAAACCGCTATTTCATCTTTGCATTTTTCTGCATATCTTCTTACTTTATCAAGCGAACGGCTGTTTTTATCCGCAAGCCTGTATAGTATAAGAGCGCATGCTACAATGCCAAGTGTTATTAAATTACCAATTTGAAATTCCATCAGTATTATATCCCCCCTGAATAATACCTAACGTATTTAATGTATCATAAAAGAATAAAGTTGGCGATAGTTATGGAAAGAAAAATCCGCTTTTGGCTTTTTATTACCGGAGCCCAAAACTAAAGGATTTTTAATCCAGGCTGTCTTCATGCCTGCGGCAGCAGCTCCGGTAACATCGTAAGAATGACTGTTCCCTACATAGAGTATTTTTTCGCATGGTAATTTCATTGCGGCGGCAAGTTCTTTAAATGATAAAGAATGAGGTTTAAGAGCGCCGCAGCGTTCTGAGCAAAGAACAGCATCCCAGCTGTCTCCGTCTCCCCACTTAGAAAGCCCCAGGTATTCAAGTTTTTTTTCCGGCGGAAAGTCCGATAATAGACCAAGTTTATATCCGGCTTTTCTAAAACCGGAAAGAGAGCAGGTTACTTTTTTAAAAAGTTTGATATTTTTAAACATGGGCTCCCAGCCCCTGTATATTAATTTATCAATTTTTTCCTTTAATTGTTCTGCGTTAACAGAAAGCAGCTTTGCAGTTAGTTTTGCCTGATAATCATAAAAACAGCCCTGAGGAAGGTTTCCTTTTTCTTGTTCTTTACGGATTATTACTCTGGCTTTTCCAAAAGCGGCAATTAAGCGTAATTCCTTCATTATAAAAGGAACAAGTCTTATGTTCAGGCGGTAATTTGGGTATAGAGTTCCATCGAGATCAAATGCTATTCCTTCAATACCGCTTCGCATCTTAAAAGTATAACAGTCATGATAAAATCATTCTACTGGTTAAGTTATGGATCAAATCTGGAAGAAACGGGTATTTTTACAAGATTAATGTGATGTCCGGGATATCTGTTTCTAAAGGCTGTAAAAGAGGTTTCTTCGGCGCTTTCGAATACAACAATCCTGAATACTCCGTTTTCATCAAAATACGGAACAAGCGCAGCTACATGAAAATATTGACGTAACCGGGGAGAGCCCTGTTCAATACTTACAGCTGCCAGATAAAAACTAAAAGGTTCATCAATAGCCAGCGTATAAAGCAAAGGATGAAGCCCTTCTATGCCAAATCCAGCTTCTCCCAGGAAGCCAGGGTATGATTGTGCATTAAAATTTCTGCCTTGATTTACCAAAACAATAGAAAAATTATCATTCCGTACTTCGAATTCTTCCAATACGCTGTAAGCTGGAGAGCGCAGAGTTTTATTTGCTTCCGATGCAAGGTTTCTGATCCAGTCAAGTCCAAAGAAAACATCGCGGCTTTCTTCCCAGTTAGCAGTAAATGATGAGCCGCGCTGTCCAAACGGCGCTTTTAATGGAGTTATTGCCAGTCTTTTTCCGGTTACGGGTCTAAGAATACCGTCTATCAGCCATTTGGTAAAACCCGAACAATTTAATCCTGCATTTGCCGGGTTTTGTTCCTGTAAATTTGCAATAAAAACAAAGTTTCCATTTTCATCGATTGCGCCGTCATCCCTAAAACTTAAATTATCAAGATGAGAACGGACATTGGAAATAAAACTGCGATGACTCCTATAACTTGCCAGGTCCGGCTCAAAATACCGCATTGGGAATTTGGTTTCTACCAACCGGAGAATATCGTTTAATTGCATTGTAAAAAGGCGATCAAAAGGAACTGCGACTGGTATGGATCGGGCAATAAAACCGCCGTACAGGACGACATCTAAAAAGCTTTTATCTCTGTCAAAGGGGCGGAACTGAATATGTGTATTTTGATCGCTTCGCAGAAAAATTCTGATTTGTGTAGCTTCTCCTGTATCTCTGCGGCGGGTAAGCATCCACGAACCTTGAGCCCAGCCGGGAAACTGACCTGTGGGGCTTCTATTTACAGCGCTTGTGCCCCGCATTAGTTCACGCGAAAAGAGAATCCGGAATTCTTCTGTTCCTTGCATCGTGCTTATTTGCACCCGCTCTCCGGTTTCCAAAGTATCGATTCTTGCCCGCTGGGAAAGTACTCTGCCGGGAGCTTCTATCATCCATGCGTCTCTGTATCTAATCCTTAAAAGCGAATCGTCGGAAATTCGTGATACAGGCAGATCAAAAGCATAAACAGCATTTATATTGAGGAAGGCAAGTAAAAAAATTAAAATTACTGGCATATACCCTTCTATTATCGGCAAATTTCCATTATACTCAAAGTGTCTGTGGAGGAACAAATGAAGCTGTATAGTCGCGGTCAGGTTTTATTTTTCTCATTATTGAGCGCCATGATTGTTCTGCTTTTTGCCGTTGGTTTTGGATTATTAAAACCCATCTTGCCCCGGCAGGATTCTGATATTGTGTCACTGCAGACACAGCAGGGTCAATCTGATGAATTTAAACTTGTACAATCTGAATACAGGGTACTGAATACATCCGACCTTGCCGGATTTTCTGAAAGTGAACGTGAAAACATTGCCATTTATGACAGACTAAACTCTGCAGTTGTGAATATAACTACAGAAATAATGGCAATTAACTGGTTTCTTGAACCAGTTCCCCAGGAAGGTTCTTCCGGCTCTGGATCCATAATTTCTACAAATGGGTATGTTCTTACCAATAACCATGTAATTCAGAATGCACACAGGGTTTTTATTAATCTTGCAGATGGTTCCCAGTTTGAGGGTCAGCTTGTTGGCGTGGATCCGGAAAACGATATTGCAGTTTTAAAATTTGATCCTCCTGCTGGAATGGTATTACAGACCATCAATTACGGCGATTCTGACAGCCTTAGAGTAGGCCAAAAGGTTTTAGCCATTGGTAATCCTTTTGCTCTTGAACGAACCTTAACAGTAGGAATTGTTTCCGGTTTAGGGCGGCCGATTCAGACATCCAGAAACCGGATTATCCGCGATATGATTCAGACTGATGCATCCATTAATCCGGGAAATTCAGGCGGGCCGTTACTTGATACACAGGGCAGAATGATCGGTATAAATACAATGATCTATTCTCCATCGGGCGGATCTGTCGGCATTGGATTTGCAGTTCCTGTAAATACTGCTATTCGTGTTGTAAATGAAATTATTCAGCATGGAAAGGTACGCCGCGGCTGGATCGATGCAACTGTTGTACAGATTTTCCCGGGTCTTGTCCGTTATGCAAGGTTACCCGTAGATTCAGGGCTTCTTGTTTCGCGTACACGCAGGGGCGGTTTGGCAGAGAGAGCAGGTTTGCGTCAGGGTACTGAACCTGTGCAGTACGGACGAAGCGTAATATATCTTGGCGGAGACATAATAACATCTGTTAATGGTTTAAAGACTAATACGCTGGCAGATCTTTATGCATCGCTGGAGGCATGTAAACCCGGTGATGTGGTAAGTGTAGAAATTATCCGCGGCGGACAAACACAGACATTACGGGTAACATTGGCTGATCGCGAAGAAACAATTAATTAAGCTATATGCTTAATTGATTAACTAATAGATAAACCCTATTTTAAGTCCGCAATAACCTCTTGTATTGGAATTTTGTATCCGTATTCCGCCATGTAATGAAAATATAAAAATGGAAGGAAAAATATTTATTTCTGCGCCTGTTAGAAATCTCTGATTTATTTTATCCGGTAAACCAAATTCATACTTTGCGCTTAAACCGCTTGTTAGCCAGCTATTGCGGTATAAAATGCCGGCAGAAAGTAAAAAATCCGGACTTAATCCTTCGGGGCCGTGCCAGAAAATAATAGGACAAATAACAAAAGAAAACTGTTTTAATTCCAGCGAGATTGGCGAATAAAAACCAACGCCTTTACCGGAATCTAACGGATATTCTCCCTTATCTGCAGCCCAGGTATAAGAAGCGCCGGCAGAGAGAGCCAGCGGAAAAAAACCGGTTTTATTAAAAAAGTTATATTTAACAGAGCCGGAAATACTCCAGCCGGTTTCGTTTTCTAAACCAGGGGTAATGTTAAAAGCGCTTGTTAATTCAAAGTTTTCAAACGGGGAAAATCTTAAACCTGTTTTAAACGGCAGCCCAAAATCGCCGAATAAAATACCTGCATCCAATTGATAACTTCCCTTGGGTAATACATGAGGCAGGGGAGTAAAGACAAGTCCTGCAATTCCGTTTTCCAAAAACATTGGGAAAATAGCAGTATTGTAATTTATTTCTGTTTCCAGATTTAAAGACAGTAATTCTGTTTCGTCTGTTACTTCTATTATAACTGTATAAAAACCTTCTGCAGCAAAATTACCCTCTGAATCCCTGCCGTTCCATTGCACCTGCTGAATCCGCGATGTAAAAGATTCAAGCTCTTTAAAGTAAATTACATTATTATCTGTATCCATTATTGTAAAACTGCCGAATCCCGGTGCGGATACCGAAAATCTGTATTCAATAATGCCAAGACTGCCCGGATTCTGCGGATTAAACCGCTTTCTGCTTTGTGAAAGATTTTCTAGTTTTAAAACAGCAGGCTGCAAAAAAATGTCTATTTCTTTGGTTATATCTTCTTCTATTAACAGCGTAATTGACGTAGTTTCCCAGCCAAAAATTTCTGCCGTTATGGTACGGTATCCTATTTGTAAATCATACAGTATTTTATTAACAAGTTCGCCTGTATGAATGGATACAAGGGCAGTTCCGCGTGATTCTTCCATTTCCATGAAAACCAAAAGCCTGCTGAAATTAAAAACTGTTATATTAAAGTTTCGTTCTTTGAATCCTTCTTTATTTAGCCTGATATTGTATTCGCCCGGCTGTAAATTATCCAAAGATAATGGAGTTATCCCGCGTTCAATTCCGTCTATAAAAACTTTTACCCCTTGCTGGTCTGTATTAATTTCCAAACCTCTTCCTGTTATTTCTTTTATACTATCCCTTGAATTATTGGCTGTATCACGCGCTGCAAGCAGAAACGGAAGACAGAGAAGAATTAGAAACAGAAAGCCCGTCCGTAGTGTTGTCATAAATGTATAGTATCATTTTATCTGGTTTATCTCAACTTCCCGTTTTTCCTGTAACTCCACCAGGCTGTTTCTGAAAAAATAATATGATCTACAAAATGAAGGCCTAGAAGTTTTGCAACAATCGCTAGTCTTTCCGTTATTTCATCATCTTCCGGTGAGCTTTCTACCTGTCCGGACGGGTGGTTATGCGCAACGCAGAAAGCGGCAGCTCTGTCCTGGATAATATCTGCAAATACTTCGCGGGGATGCACTATGGTCTTGTTTACAAGGCCGATTGTTACAATTCTGACAGCCAGAACTTCATGAGCGCCGTTTAGGGAAAGGCTTATAAACCGTTCTTGTTTACGGTCTGCATAATGGCGGACAAGAGTGAATATATCAACAGGCTGTTTGATACGCGCAGATAATGAGCCGTACCGCCTCCTGCCGAATTCCAGCATTGCCGAAACAGCGCATGCCTTTGACTCTCCAAGGCCGGATAAGTTCAAAATTTCTTTAACAGATGGAATATCTTTATTTTTGTCCAAAAGGCCAAGTAATTCATCTGCAAGAGCATTTACATTTTTCCCCTGAATTCCTGTATTTAACAGGATTGCCAAAAGTTCGCTGTCCGAAAGAGAAGCAGGTCCGCGGGATAACAGTTTTTCGCGCGGGCGCTGTTCAGACGGAGCGCCTAAATAAGCGTTTGTTTTGTTGTTTTTTTTCACACTTATATATGGCGTGAATATGAACGGCGCTTTATCAGTATTTGGAATATTCGCGTTTTTTTATTTTTTTTGCCGAATATAAAAGTATGAAATACGCATTTTTATCCATTATTTTATCTTTTTTTATGTCTGTTTTTGTTTTGTCCTGTATTGGCTTTCCGCTGGGAATTGGTTATGAAAACCCCGAACCTCCTGTTCACATTATGGGGCAGGGAAAGGTTAATAGTGATAAAATGGAAAGGTTTCTTTTTAAGAATAATCCAGGGATAAACGGGAACTATATCAGAATGATGGCAAGGTTATATATAGAAGAAGCTTCGTTTGAAGGCGTTAATCATGATATTGCCTTTGCCCAGATGTGTCTGGAGACAGGTTTTTTGAATTTCGGCGGAGATGTTAAATTTGAGCAGAATAACTTTGCAGGTCTTGGCGCAGTAGGGAATGGAGCTCCAGGTCTTTCATTTCCTGATCCGCGGACAGGAGTACGTGCTCACATACAGCATCTAAAAGCTTACGGATCCGAAGATCCGTTAAACCTTGCTCTGGTTAATCCCCGTTTTAGATTTGTTCGCAGGGGTTCAAGCCCGACTATCGAAGGGCTTGCCGGAACCTGGGCAGCTGACAGGCAGTATGCTGTTAAGATAAATACAATTTTACACAGACTTTATGAATTTGCTTTTTAAAAGTATTCTGTTACGTGCTGAGGACGTAAAGTAAATACCCGTTTTAATGTTTCTTCGTTTTTTATCACTTCCAAAGCTGCAGATTCCGGCGTACTCCGTGAATACATGGCGTTTTCCAGAGATCTGTATCCTGTGACAAGCTGGCTTAATGTTAGAATGTCACATGATAGATCTTCATTTTTTGAAGTAACAGAAACCTTTGCACCTTCGGCTCCAAATTGAACAAGATACTTTCCGCTGTTAGCGCTTATGTTGTCATCGGTAACTTTAATAATGTATTCGCCTTCTCCGTGCGGCCGGCGCATAAGTTCAAGGGCAGTTTTAACATTTATAATTCTTGTCATATCGCGGGGTTTTAATTCTGTTTCGACCGACCATGCATCGCCGGTAAAATCAAAGGGATCTATAAATGCAGGCATGAGCCATTTAAAATTTTGAAATTGAGCGGATAGACCGCCTGCGATACTGAGTGCGCCGTAAAGCCCTTTTTTGTTTATAAAGGCAAGTTCATAAACCGACATATTATGATCTCCGTCTTCCACAACATCATGGTACTTAATATAACTAGAGGCTTTCCCGTTTTCATCCTTCCATAGATACAGATAAGTTCCTGTTGTGTACGGGTCATCTTTTGTAAAAATTTTCCAGGCGCGGTTATCCGGCCAATAATCTCTGTGAATTCCATGATTGATATTCTCGATATATGCAGAATGGACTTCTGCAAGAAGGGAAGTATCATCTCCCGGGAGAATGTGTGTAAATTCTCCCTTCATTCTGATTTCTGATAAATCGCCTGTACTGATTGTTATAGAGTTTCTAACACATGTTATTTCATAGCCAAACTTACGGTAAAAATCATGAGAAAATGGAGTGAGATTCGAAAAAACAACGCCTTTTTCATAAGCCTCCGGCAGAAGCTTCCCGAATATTTGCCGTACAAGACCGCCCTTGCGCATTTCCGGCAATGTTCCAACTCCGCTGATTCCGGACATTTTTACGCTGTGTCCGTCAAAGCGCATAAGATAATCAACCTCGAACATTCCAGCCAAAAGTTTTTTTCCGTCAAAAAAACCCCATGCCCAATCAGCAGGATGTTCATAAGGATCTAATTTTTGATTTTCTTCCTTTGAATAATCTTTACGTTGATTGTAAACAATTGTATGTATTTTCCTTAGTTGGAGGAGTTCTTCGGTTTCTAACCTGCGTATTTCCGGCATTTTTTCTCCTTCCTTAATATATAGACTGTTTTTTTATTTTATGATAGTATTAAACTAATGAGCAAATCAAAAACTTTTCAGGTTGACCAAAAGGTAGTTTACCCGAGCCAAGGTGTCGGAGTAATTAAAGAAATTATTCAAAAAAAATTCAAAGATTCAAAAATACCGTATTATGTTATTTATCTGGAAGTGACCGACATGACTATAATGGTTCCTGTCGATAAAGCGATAGAGTTGGGTATACGTCCTACTGTTTCCAGAGATGAAGCAACAAAAGCGCTGGATTTGTTAAGCGAAGATTATGAGCCGATTCCTACAGACTGGAAAATGCGTTATCAGATGAATTTGGAACTCCTTAAAAAAGGAAGCATAAGGGATATAGCAAGTATTGTCCGCTCTTTATATCATCGCAGTAAGGTGAAGGAATTACCTATCCAGGAAAGAAAATTATATGACTCTGCCCTGAAATTAATGGAAGATGAAGTATCTATTTCATTGCGTAAGTCTAAAGATGAAGTTGAAAACATGATTTTCTCCCGTCTGGAAATAGAGAAGTGAATGATACACTTTCAATTGCGGCTATTATCTGTGCTGCAGGTTCTTCCTCGCGGATGGGCGGGATTAAAAAAGAGTATCAAAAAATAGATAACAATATTACCGTACTTGGCTCCTCCGTACTTGCTCTAATGGCAGTACCGTCTGTTAAAGTTATTATTGCGGTTATTCCGGAAAATGACGAAGCTGCTGCCCGCGAATCTTTGCCAGAAAACTGCCGGAACGAATTTGGACATAGAATTGTTTTTGTTTCAGGCGGAAATACACGCCAGATTTCTGTATACAATGCGCTTAAATTTCTTGCTGTCAAAAACCTGTGTTTTTCAAAACCGGATTATGTTTTAATTCACGACGGCGCAAGACCGTGGGTTACAGTTACACTTATAGAAAAATTAATTGATGCGGCAGTGTTATACAACGCTGTAATTCCTGTTTTACCGGTTACAGAAACTCCAAAAGAAATAGAAAACGGGCAGGTAAGATATGTTAAAAATCATTTAAAACGGGTTAATGTTTGTGCGGCGCAGACGCCTCAGGGTTTTAAGTTTCCGGAGATATTTCATGCGCATGAAAAAGCCGCAGAAATAAATGAAGAGTTTACAGATGATGCAGAAATCTGGGGAAGATTCTGCGGAAAAGACGCTGTAATTGACGGCGAGGCGTTAAACAAAAAAATCACCTTCCCGGAGGATTTAAAATGAGAAGACTTCACGCGGAGACGCGGAGACGCGGAGAACGCAGGGTTAAGAGTAAGAGATCGAAAGATATGACTACTCCCTTTTTCTCTTTGCGATCGTTACGATCTTTGCGATCGTTGTGTTTTTGTGTCTTTGTGAGAACTCTTTTATTATTATTACCTTTTTCTATTTTTTATTCTTGCGAGCGTTTTGCGGTAAATGATTCTTCTGGGCTTGTCACATGGTCGGGAGCGTATCCTGCGGTTATACTTCATGCAGGTGAAAATCCGCTTTGGTTTTTACTTACAGAAGACGGGCCTAAACATATCGATTCAATTGATGATATTTCTCATACCTTTGCATTAATTCCATGGCCTTATGCTCCGTTTATTCGTTTTTTGCACGAAGAAAATGATAGTGTTATAATGACAGTTAACCGTGACGGATTTTTAAAACTTGCTCCTTACGGCGGAAAAGAAAAGGGAATTGCTTTATACCGTTTTTCCGGCGGAGATTTTTGGCGGCAGTACATGGTAGGCGGTTTTGTTTTTTATAATGAACAGCCTGCTGCTGTATTGTATCTTGATGATGTTTTTTTATCCTCGGATTTGCCTCAGCCTAACCCCAGAGTTTGGTCTTTTAACATGAATTCAAATATACCGTTTCCGGTAAGTATTCCGGCCCTGGAGTTTTTCCCCGAAGAAGAAGGCTGGAATGTTGATTCTCTGCGTATTGCCGATAACGGTTTATATTATTACAGAGCGGCAAAAAGAAGCGGTTCTTCCCCGGTTGTAAGAATGTTCCGTTCTGCAGATCTTTCCGCAGAAGGCGTAGAAATTTCTGTCGATGTTTTTTTTAATTCCATTCCGCGTGAAACTGCAGTTTCCGATCCTGCATTGCCATTATTGCCGGAAGGTTTTGTTTATACAGGGATTGGAAAAGTGGGCGGCAGTCTCTTTGCATCGTGGGAAGAACAGGAAGATTTTAGTATTGGAGCCGCAGGTTTTGTTCTAATAAAGCCTTAACATTTTCCCGCAATTTCATTAAAATTAATCCATGGAAAAGCTTAAGATATTAATTCCAAAGGGAAGAATTTTTGATAATGTAAGCCGTCTCTTTTCCGAGGCAGGTTTTTCTATTTCTTTGGCAGACAGAACTTACCGTCCGTTAATGGGCGCAGCCTGGCTTGATGCAAAAATTATGAAACCGCAGAATGTCGGAGAACTTCTGGAACTTGGAAGCCATGATGCCGGTTTTACCGGCATAGACTGGATAAAAGAAAGCGGCGCCGATGTTGAGGAAGTACTCGATCTTGGGTTTGACAAGGTACGCATCGTTGCGGCAGTTCCGCAGGATTATGATGATGTTAAATTAAAATCCAAAAAACTTGTGGTTGCAACAGAATATGTTAATCTTGCAGAAAACTGGCTGAAATCCTCAGGTTATCAATATAGAATTCTCCGCACTTACGGGGCAACAGAAGTTTTTCCTCCGGATGATGCAGATATGATTATTGACAATACTTCTTCCGGCCAAACCCTTAAAGATAATGGTCTTAGGATTATCGGAACATTGCTGGAATCTTCTACGCGTTTTGTTGCATCTCACACCGCAATGGCTAATGCAGAAAAACGCAGCCGTATAGAAGAACTTGTTATGCTGTTCCGCGCTGTTCTGGACGGGCGTGATCGCGTTATGCTGGAAATGAATATACTTAAGGAGAACTTTGAATCTCTGGCAAGTCTTCCTGCAATGCGAAGCCCTACAGTTGCGCCGCTTTACGGCGATGCAGGTTATGCGGTAAAAATCGCAGTTAAAAAACATGAAGTTCCGGATATAATTCCAAAATTAAAAAAACTTGGAGCTTTGGATATTGTAGAATATGATTTACGGAAAGTAATGCAGTAAACATACAGGCGTTATGGAGAAAATGAATTATGAATAGAATATCAGAAGTTGACAGAAAGACGAAAGAAACAGAAATTTATATAAAGTTAAATATTGACGGGAAAGGCGAAACAAAGCTGGATTACCCCATAGGGTTTATGGCGCACATGTTAAATACATTTGCGCGTCATGGATTGTTTGATATCGAAGTGCGTGCAAAGGGTGACTTAGAAGTTGATCAGCATCACCTTGTAGAAGATACAGGGATTGTTCTTGGTCAGTGTTTTTTAAAAGCGCTCGGCGGTAAATGCGGCATAAAACGGAACGGAAGCTGTAGTTTTCCTATGGATGAATGTCTGGCAAATGCCTGCATTGACCTTGGCGGAAGATCATTTTTATATTTTGGATGCCAGCTTTCGGGCATACCAATTATTTCTGTTCCTGCAGGCGGCGCTGAACAAAAATTTCAAACAGACGTTATAGAAGATTTCTGGCAGGGTTTTGTTTCTGCGGCAGGGTGTAATCTTCATCTGGATGTTGTCCGCGGCAGAAGCGATCATCATAAGATAGAAGCTATGTTTAAAGCTGCGGCAAGAGCATTACGCACCGCCTGCGAGATAGACGAACGCGCCAAAGATATTATCCCTTCAACGAAGGGCTCTCTGGCTTGATTCTGTTTTTCTCCGCGAACTCTGTGTAAAGTAATTTAGGAGAATTTTTATGAGTGTTAAAAGAATTATTCCCTGTCTTGATGTTGACGACGGCAAAGTCGTTAAAGGTATTAAATTTGAGGGCATAAAAGAAGTTGGTGATCCTGTAGAACTTGCAAAAAAGTACTGTGCAGACGGCGCGGACGAACTTGCATTTTTAGACATAGGCGCTTCTGTAAAGAGCCGCGCGACATTAATAGAAGTTGTTAAAAAAACAGCAAAAGAAGTTTCTGTTCCGTTTTGCGTTGGCGGCGGAATCCGCTCTGTAGAAGACGCAAGTGCCGTTATAGAAGCAGGCGTTTCTAAAGTTTCTGTTTGCTCTTCCGCGCTTGTTAGACCGCAGCTGTTACGCGAACTGGCAGACGCCTTTGGAAGCAAAAGTGTTATGCTTGCGATAGACGCAAAAAAAGTTGCAGATATAGACGGTTCTCTAGGTTCTAACGAACCGTGCGGTTCGTTAGAACCGCGCTGGAATGCATTTTCCAAAGGCGGTAAGGAAGACTCAGGAGTTGATGCAATCGAATGGGCTGTACGCGCAGTTGAGCTTGGCGCCGGAGAAATAATGGTTAACTCGATTGACGCAGACGGAACTTGCGAAGGTTATGACATTGAACTGACGCGAAGAATCGCAAGCGCGGTTTCAGTGCCTGTTATCGCCTCGGGCGGAGCCGGAACACTTGAACAAATAGCAGAAGTTTTATTAAACACTAATGCAGATGCAGCTCTTGTAGCTTCGCTTTTGCATTTCGAAAAAACTACAGTTACAGAGATAAAGAAATATTTAGAAAATAAAGGTATAAATGTAAGGCGGTAGATTATGAAAAACTTTTACATATTTAGTTTTTTATTAATTGTACTTTTATTGTTTCCTGGCTGTAAAAATAAAAACGAACCAGTTAGTGATGAATCTGAAATTAATCCGGATTACAATATTGAAATTTCGTTTAATGTAAGAAAACTGGATCCGCGAGGCTTTAATCCGCTTTTTACTGCTGACGCTCACAGAAAATATTTAAATGATCCGTTAAAATTTTATGATTTGCCGGACGGCGGAGTTCCTGAAGGTCCTAATGCTGTAGTTGGAAGCGATGTTTGTGTTTTTTATCCGGTAGATAATATAACTTCTGATACAGATCTTTCAAAGCTGCCGGCTGGCGAAAGAATTCCTTTTACTACGATTATACAATTGGGAGAAAGATTAGAAAACAATAAACCTGAATGGAACAACATGTTTTTCTTTCAGGATAACTATAATTACTTTTACAAAACAGTGTGGCAGGGAAGAAATGGAGTTGTTTTTGGAGCTGATCTTTACGGCATTGGAATGTCTAATGAAATAAACAGGATTAATTCATTATTGTATAAATACGACGGCAGTTTTGAAAACTTTTTTCCAATAGCCGGTTATGAATTGTTAAATCAGGATATCTATGATGAACTAGAATCGATTGGTATAGCTTTTCAGGAAGTTAAAACAAATGAATATAGATTGAATTTGGATAATCCGGATGACATGATAAGTCTTTACAGCAGTTTAATAAATAAACCTACATTATCAATATTTGTTACTACAGATTTAGCAGCTCATGCGAGTCATTTAGTGTTTAGCCGGCTTATTCAGTATCTGGAAGAAGAATATTTTTTCCCTCAAATGATCAAACTAACAGATGAATATGTAAAAGCTATAGAGCAAAAAAAAGGACAAATACCGGATAATATTTACAACACAAGTTTGTTTTATTTTCAGACTGCGCAGGCTTTATTGGCTTTGGCTCCGGATAAAGAAGAAGACAGGTATTATTACGGCAGAGGGGAAAATGATTACCGTGTAATGGGTATGAAATATATTGATGTCGATGCCGCGAAGGTTTTAGCAAATTATCCGCGTCAGGTAGTTTCAGAAATAGAAAAAATGAATGTTGGAGCCGGTTTCAGCCGATCATCGATTTTTAATTTTGAAGAAGATTTTTCTCAGTATAAACCAAGAGGGCATTATACAAAAAACGGAGTTCTTGGCGCTTACTTTCGCGCTCTTATGTGGTACGGAAGAATCAATTTTAATCTTGGCGATGAAGGCAATACAAGAGACCTTGCAATGCTGCTGGCTCCAACAGCGTTATTTATTACAGATTTAACAGAAAATTCTCCCGAAATAAAAAATTTATGGAAATCACTTTTTGATCCTATAACAGAATTAATTGGCATATCAGATGATATAAGTTTTTATGAATTGGCTCCGCTTTGGAATCAAGTAAAAGGCGCAGGATTTAATTCGTGGTACAGCGAACCCGGCAGGCTTCAGAGATTTATAACAAGAGATTTTAGGCAATTACGAACGCCATCTATCTCCAGTTCATCATTATTTATTGGTCCTTATGCAGGCGGTGAAGATCCTTCGGAACGCCGCCCTCCTGTTGGATGGCGTTTGTTCGGACAGCGTTATACATTAGACAGCGAAATACATCATCATTTTTCTCCGCCCAGATTTCTTCCGCCTTCTGACGATCTTCCTGTCCGCGATATGGTTCGCGGATTGGATGTTATGAAAGTTTTAGGTTCAAGAACTGCAGACTGGCTTTTAAGCGTAAGTGATTATCCATTGTATCCCGGTTTGCAGGAAAGGATGAATTATTTACAGCGCGATCTTGGAAATCTAAATAATGATTATTGGTTTTCTACTTATTATACAAATGTTTTATATAACATAAAAGCTCTTGCGCTTTTTGAAAATGGAACAGGTTTTTATTTTACAGAAAAACCCGGCTGGAATCTAAAAGCGATGAATGCAGCTCATGGAACATGGGCAGAGCTTCGTCACGCTACACTGCTTTATGTTAATCAGTCTTATGGTGAAAGCGGGGGAGGGGAACCAATGCAGCCAACATTCAGAACACGTCCGCTTCCGGAACCGGTGCATTATATAGAACCGAATATTCCGTTCTGGGATTCTTCTGCTGCTTCATATAAAAAAATATATGAAATACTGGAAAGATATGATTATCTTGATCAAAGAACAGCTCAGTCTTTGGAACGCCTGCAATATGTATTTTCCAAAGCTGCGCGGATATCCAGGCTTCAGGCAGAAGACAAAGAAGTTTCCAGAGAGGACATTAAATGGATCAGCCAGATTGCAAGAGAGTTTACATTTTTAGTTATGAGACATGTAAGAGGAAATGTAACAGATGTAAATGAACTTAGAATGGCTCTGGTTGTAGATGTATATACCAATGCAGAAGCAGGAATGGTATTGGAAACAGCAGTTGGAATACCGTATCGTATTTATGTTCCGTTAAATGACGGGCAGGGCGGCAAGCGAATTGCAATGGGTTATAGTTTTAGTTATTACGAGTTTAATCAGCCAATGTCAAAAAGACTTAATAACGATGAATGGAAAGCGATGGTCTATGACGAAGAGTTTGATATGAGTGAGTATCTTCCTTTCTGGATGCAGGGAAGAGTTTTAAATGCAAGGTAAAATTCATTTTTTAATTGTTTTAGTTTTAATTATTTCCTGCAATAAAAGCGAAGATGTTCCGGTATATGAAACATGGAACTCTTTAAATGAAATGGAATACTGGTTTCCTGTAAGACCTGTGCCGGAAGAAAAACCTTCGTTGGGTTCTTTTCCGTGGGCAGGGATAACAAGCCATCATATTTTAGCTCACGAGTATTTAGATGCCTACTTTTTTTATCTTTCGCAGATGAGGGAGATTAAGACATTCTACATTTTAAGTCCTGATCATTTTAGTCTTTCTTTACAACCCTATTCGTTAACCAACGGCAGCTGGAACAGCGGTATTGGTCTTGTAGAATCCGATGTTAATAAGGTGCGTTCTCTTGCGAAAGCGCTAGAAGTTCCGCTGGATACAGATGTGTTTTTGTATGAACACGGAATTTCCGCTCTTATGCCGTATATAAAAAATTATTTTCCTAGTGCAAAAGTTGTTACAATTATTCATGGCAGAGTTCCAGAAGTAAACACACTTATAAGCGGAAAACTAACAGATGCTTTGGAACTAGAGTTTAACGAAGCCGGAAAACAGGAAAACTTTTTATTAATCTCTGCAGATTTCTCGCATGGCGAAAACAGGGAAATAACAAATAACTTTGATATTGATTCGCGCCGCTATTTAGAAGACACGGTTAATGTATCATGGAATTTTGTCTGCTGCGATAACCGCGCAGGTATTTATATTCTAAACCGCCTTGGAAAAAAGAATTTAAAATCCAGCATTTTATATCACACAAATTCCTGGGAAATTTCTGGTCAGCAGGAAGATGATATTACTAGTTACTTTTTTGTTTTTTTCGGGGATGAGTAGATAATTACCCTTGCGAATACCTTTCCAAAAACCGTTTCAACCTATCGCTGGAAGGATTATCAAGCAGTTCTGGTTTTCCGTATTCTACAATGAGACCTTCATCGATAAATAAAATTGTGTCTGCAACTTGACGAGCAAAATGCATTTCGTGCGTTACAATAATCATGGTTGTATTTTGTGCCAGAGGGGAACCTTCGCCGCGTTGCGGCTCGGTGGCGGGTTCTGCAAGATTACGGATTACTTTTAATACTTCACCTGTTAGTTCTGGATCAAGAGCAGAAGTTGGCTCATCAAAACATAGAATGTCAGGTTTTAATGCCAGAGCTCTTGCAATTGCAACACGCTGCTGCTGTCCCCCGGATAACTGATGCGGATAAAAATCTTTTTTACTAGTTAGGCCAATTTTATCCAATAATTGCATACCATCGTTATGGATTTCTTCTATAATGCTTTTTTTATTTTTTTTGTAATCAGGTAATTTTTTTGCGGCAAGTTCCCGTGCAAGTACAACATTTTTAAATGCCGTGTACTGCGGAAATAAATTAAACGATTGAAACACAAGTCCAAAATGCAATCGCTTTTGGCGAAGTGTGGATTTATCAGTTTTTTTATGATCATCAGAATCAAATAATGTTTCGCCTCGTACAACAATGCGTCCGCAATCAGGTTTTTCCAAAAAATTTAAACAGCGTAAGAGAGTAGTTTTTCCGCTGCCGCTTGATCCAATAACAGCAAGCACTTCACCTTCGTTTAATGAAAAAGTAATGTCGTTTAGGACTTCGGCAGTGCCGAAACGTTTTGCAATTTTTTCAACTTCCAAAATAGCCATTTTTACGCCTTAAAATAACTTAATCGTTTTTCTATATATCCAAACATTATTGTCAGGATACCTACAAATATCAAATAAAATACACCAGTATAAAATAACGGCCAAATGAAACCTCTGGCTGCCATAAACTCCGCTTCTCTGATAATTTCTACAACCATAACAACTCTTGCAAGCGCAGTATCTTTAACAAGTGTTATAACTTCGTTGGCTGTTGGCGGGATAATACGTTTTATTACCTGTAAAAAAATTACACGAAAGAAAATTTGCAATTTTGTCAAACCCAATACTTGCCCTGCTTCGTACTGGCTGTGCGAAATACTTTCGATTCCGCCTCGGTATATTTCGCTGAAGTAACAAGCGTAGTTTATAGAGAAGGCAATTATTGCAGCATTAAATCGGGTTGATATAGGTGTGCCAAAAAGCAGTCCCGGTACATAAAAAATAACCAGGACTTGCAGCATCAATGGTGTGCCTCGGACGATCCATACAATGAATTTAACAAACACACGTAATGGGGTAAATTTAGACATGGAGCCAAACGAAATTAACAATCCTAATGGAAGCGAAAATAGCAATGTCATCGCAAACAAAAGAAGTGTGGTTTGAAACCCACCCCATAAAACATGTGTTACATTCCAAAAACTCAAATGTTCATCCTATGACCAAAAAAATTATTGGCCGAAAGTTGTGTCTATTACAAGTCTTTCATTAAGACCGTATTTAAGAGCTATCTCCATAAGTTTGCCTTCTTGATACAGTTCAAGCATTGCCTGATTAACTCTGTCTCTTAGCGGGTCTCCGCTTCTGAAACCGATAGCAAAAACTTCATTACCTAAATCGATGTCTGCAATTACAAGATCAGTATAATCGCCCGAGCCTGTTATTTGCTGTGCCAGAATTAAATCGATAATAGCTCCGTCAGAAGCGCCTGCTTTAACTTCCATGAATGTATTGATTTGAGCAGGTGCGCCGATGATCTGACCGTTTTCTCCGGCAAGATTTCTAGCTTTGGTTTCGCCTGCGGATCCAGCTTCTACTGCAAGTGTTTTACCAGCCAAAGCTGCTGCAGATGTAAATTCAGAAGCTCTTTCGGCTCTTACAACAACACACTGAGTATTAAGCATATAACTGTAAGTCATATCGCATAAATTGATTCTTGGCGTGCCGTCAGGTTCATTTGCAGTAGCGGTAAATCCGTTCCAAATTGCATCGATCGATCTAGAATCAAGTTCGATAAATTTATTGGACCATTCAATTAATTGAAATTCCACTTTCATACCCAGTTTTTTACCTACAAGTAAGGCGAATTCTGTGTCAAATCCTGTCCAATTTCCTCTTGCATCCCTAAAGTTCATTGGTTCGTATTCTGTTACTCCGCATATGAGTGTGCCTTCATTTCTGCTGCATGATGTAAATATAACCATGCCAAGCAAAAAAATGACCAGAACAGCAATTGTAAACTTTTTCATTAAGTTCTCTCCTTTTCAGTTTTAATAAAATTCATTATAATGAACTATGGTAATAGCTTCAATAGACATTCAAAACGGCAAAGTCGTTCAATTAAAACAAGGCGATGAACTTGTTCTTCAGCGTGATAATGCAGAAGAATTGGCAGAGGAATTTGATCGATACGGCGAAATCGCTGTAATAGACCTTGATGCCGCAATGGGCAAGGGCAGTAACCTTGAAATGATAAAACCTCTTTTACGAAAGGCCGAGTGCAGAGTAGGCGGCGGAATAAGAACGCCTGCACAGGCAAAAGAACTTATTAGCCTTGGAGCCAGAAAAATTATTGTTGGATCGAGTGTTTTCCGTGTCGATGGCGCTGCTGGCAGCACATTTGGTATAAACATTCCGTTTCTGGAAGAAATGTCAAAAAAAATCGGACGCGAAAGATTGATAGTTGCAGTTGACGCCCGCACTAGCGAATCCGGTTTGTGCGAAATAGTCGTAGACGGCTGGAAGACACCAACAGGACTCGATTTAATTCAAGCTGCAAAAGCGGTTGAACCGTATGTTGGAGAACTTCTTTTTACAAATGTTGATCGTGAAGGCACAATGACAGGTGCAGATTTAGCTCCTGCGCAAAAATTGCGGGAAGTTGTGTCATGTTTAATTACTGTTGCGGGAGGAGTTTCTACGCTGAACGATGTCGAAGAAATTGCCGCACTTGGCTGCGATGTACAGCTTGGAATGGCTTTGTATCAGGGAAAGATAAATCTGGCCGATGCATTTATCGCTTCTTTAAATTGGAAAAAAGGTCAGCCGTCTGAATTAAATGCTTCGATTCCTGATACTCCTATTTTTATTGCACATCGATATCTTTTACCAGTCATTGTCCAGACTTTGGACGGACAGGTGATGATGACAGGTTTTGCCGACAAGGAAGCGTTAGGTGAAACATTTAAACGCGGTAATGTTTGTTTTCACAGCCGTACAAGAAATAAGCTTTGGATGAAAGGCGAAAACTCTGGTAATGTTTTAAAACTTAAACGGTTAAGAGCCGATTGCGACAGAGACGCAATTCTTGCTATCGCAGAACCTGCAGGCCCTGTGTGTCATACAGGAGCTTGGTCTTGTTTTGGAACAAACAGAAAATATTCATGGGAATTATTGCAGGATATTATTAAGGAACGTTTTAGAGACCCAAAACCCGGATCTTATACCGCAACATTAGATGATGAGCTTGTACGGGAAAAAATAATGGAAGAAGCGCAGGAATTATGTGATGCAAAAGACCCAAGCGAAGTTATTTGGGAAGCTGCGGATTTGCTTTACTTTGCGACAGTGCTAATGACTCGTGCAGGAGTAACTGTGCAGGAAGTTTTTGATGAACTTGATCGGCGGAATAAAAAATAATGAGGAATTAGTAATGAGCAGTTTTTGGAATGAACGTACTAAAAATCTTTCTCCGTATGTGGCTGGCGAACAGCCTAAGGACAGGCAGTTTATTAAACTTAACACAAATGAAAACCCGTATCCGCCGTCTCCAAAAGTTATCGAAGCTATTAAAAAAGCAGCCGATGAAAAACTCCGCTTATATCCTGATCCCGAATGTACACAGCTGCGTGAAGTTATTGCCGCCCGTTACGGCGTAAAAACAGAACAAGTTTTTGCAGGAAACGGTTCAGATGAAATCTTGGGTTTTGCATTTGGCGCTTTTTTTGAATCAAATACGCTTTGCTGTTTGCATTGCGAAGCGCAAAGTGCAGGGCAGTGTACAACAGACTGTTGTACAACAGATTGTTGTTCATCCTGCGCCGATTGCGGAGGTTCATTACGGCCTGCACCCATTCTTTTCCCTGATATTACATACAGCTTTTATCCTGTATATGCAAAACTTTGGGATATACCATTTAAAACAATTCCATTACGTGATGATTTTACCATCAATATAGAAGAATATAAAATTCAAAGCGGCGGTATAATCCTTCCTAATCCCAATGCTCCTACATCAATCGCTTTAACTGTAAATGAATTATTATCACTCGCTTTATATCTTGAACCTTTAAATAAAGTTTTAATTATAGATGAAGCTTACATAACGTTTAGTACCGATAAAGATTCACAATCTATTATTCCATATATCGATAAACATCCTAATCTTCTTGTTGTACATACGCTTTCTAAATCTGCATCTTTAGCTGGGCTTCGTATTGGTTTTGCTATCGGTAACGAAAAATTAATAGAAGCTCTTTGCCGTATTCGTGATTCGTTTAATTCATATACGCTTGATCGGCTTGCGTTAGCTGGAGCAACAGCTGCTGTTTCTGAAACGCAGTATTATAATGATGTAAACGCTCGTGTAATCGTTACAAGAGAGAGGGTAATAAATGAACTGCGCACTCTTGGGTTTGAAATTTTACCATCATCGGCTAATTTTGTTTTTATCAAAGCGCCTAACATTAACGGAGCGGTTATTTTTAATAAATTACGTGAAAGAGGAATATTAGTAAGGCATTTTAATAAAGAAAGAATAACCGATTATTTACGTGTAAGCATCGGCACAGAAGACGAAATGGATGCTTTTTTAAATGCCTGCAGAGAAATCACCCGAGTTTCTTGAAAATTAAATTATGTATAATTAGAGAACTTATAATAACTTCAGTTTTAAAAACTAAAGTTATTATAAGTTTTTGCGCCTACTATTCAATTTTGAAATTTGCCACTTCCTTCATTAATAGTTCGATGCCGTCACGGTTTTTAATACAAATTTCATTAACTTGGTGCACAGCAACATTTACCTGATCCGCTCCGCTTGCCATTTCGTTCATGCTCTGAGTTATTTCCTGTGTTACTTTTTCCAGGTTTTTGCTTTCATTTATAACTTCATTAGACCCCTGAAGCATTTCTTCCGAACCGGTTTTTACTTGTCTGGTTACTTCATTAACATTGCTGATACCTTCAAGTACCTGTTTTGAGCCTTCCCCTTGTTCTTCCATTGAGTTCAGGATGTTTTGTTCCTGTTCTGAAACAATTTTTACGCTGGAATCGATAGCTTCAAATCTTGCCAGAACGTTTTCGGTGGACTTGCTTATTTTATCAACTGACTCTTTCATCTTTTTAAGAACAGCGCCGATTGTTTTAGATTGTCCGCCGGAATTCTCTGCAAGTTTACGTATTTCATCAGCTACAACGGCAAACCCCTTGCCGGCTTCGCCGGCGTGCGCAGCTTCGATAGCTGCATTCATGGAAAGCAAGTTAGTTTGGCTTGCAATATTCTGCATAACAGAATTGATTTCTAAAAGCCCTTCAGATTCCCGTGCTATTTCCTGAATATCAGAAACAACTTCCTGAATACCCTGACGTCCTACTTCGGATGCTTCTTTTAGCTTATTTACATTAACAGTATTATTGCTGAGAGTTGCAGTAACAGATTGAATGTTGGCTATCATTTCTTCTATTGCGGAAGATGCCTGAGAAACATTTAAACTTTGATCTTCGATAAGGCCGTTTAATTTGTTTATATTTATTGTTACCTGTTCCATAGTTGCATTTGTTTCTGTTACGCTGGCGCTTTGATTAATAACACGGCTTTTTATGCTTTGGACATTTGCAGTAATTTGATTAATAGAAGCGGCAGTTTCTGACATATTAGAAGAAAGATCTGTTCCTATACTGGATAAAAGATCCGCTTCGCTTTTAATACTAACTACCAATGCTTTAATTTTTCCTACAGTAGTATTTATATGCTGTTTCATTTCTCCGATTTCATCGTAACTTTTAATTACAACCTGCTGAGTTAAATCTCCGTCTTCCAAATGGATAAGCATATCTATTACAGCTCTAATCGGTTTTAACAGAATAATTCTGCAGAAAAATACATTAATAAATATTGATATTAAAAGAATTATAACAGCCTGAATGGCAATCGTAATAATTTTAGATGTTCTAAAACTTATAATATATTCATCGATAGATGCCATTTCTATTCCAATAAATAAAATACCGATAATTTCATTTGAATTAGGTGCAAATATTGGCCTGTATTTGGCATAATAATCCTCTCCCAATATTACTGCAACGCCGATATAATCATTACCGGACATAATAGGATTATAGGCTGCGCTGCCTGATCCAAGTAATGTATCAACCGCTCTGCTTCCTGAATTATCTACAATACTTGTAGTTATCCGGCGGAAGTCAGTGGATTGCCCAGAACCTTCACGCATAAAAATAGTTACATGTACACCAAGATCTCTTGATATTCGATCTATTACAACATAATCATGTTTTAATGAATTTCCATGTTCATCTGTAAGAGAATTATTTCTTATTCTTATTTGTCCGTATTCATTCTTTAGGATATATTCAAGCGATGACATATCACCGTTTAATTTATTTCTACCCATAATAATTGCAGCTTCGTGGCTCGAGTTTTCTACGGATTGAATGCTTATTACGGAAAGAACCAGTATAGCCAAGACTAATAATACTGCATAAATCCCGGAAAGTTTAAGTAATAAGCTTCTTTTTTTCATTTTAATTGAATTCTCCATAATATTCCCCTAGGTAATAATCATTGAAATTTATAATTATCTTAACATATAAAGAAAAGACATTCAATACCAATATGTTGCTCTTATCCTTATAAATAGTATAAAATCGTCGTATATAGCAATTTATTCTATATAATATGAGGGATAATCAAATGAAGATAATAAATAGCGATGATTTTGATGTTTATTGGAAGAATCTCCCCGGGCAAACCAGCGATTCCAGGACAGAAAAGACCGTAAAAAGAATAATAGCTGATGTACGAAAAAACGGAGATGCAGCTGTCCGTAAATATGCATCCAAATTTGATAAATCGTCTCCAATAAAACTGGAAGTGCCTTTTTCCGAAGCAAAAAAAGCGCTGGAACAGCTGCGTAAAAGTGATCCTTCCCTTGTAGATGCTCTGGAATTATCCGCAAAACACTTAAAAATATTCTCCCAAAAGCAAAAGGAACAATTTTCCGATTTTGAATTTGAGATGGATAGCGGTTTTGTAACAGGGCAGCGGATAATTCCGGTTCAGCGTGCAGCAGTTTATATCCCCGGCGGACGATTTCCTCTTTTTTCATCGGTTCTAATGTGTTTAATTCCTGCTTTTTGCGCCGCCGTTGATGAAGTAATACTTTCATCTCCGCCAATGACAGACGGTCTCCCCGATAAAAAAATCCTGGCTGCAGCAGCCATAGCTGTTATTAGCTGCGGTGCGGCAGAAAAACAAATACGTATTTTTGCAATCGGCGGCGCACAGGCAATCGCCGCTCTTGCGATTGGAACTGAATCTGTTCCGCGTATTGATGTTATAACGGGGCCTGGGAACAAGTATGTTGCCGCTGCAAAACGTATTCTTTTTGGTGAAGTTGGAATTGATTTTATTGCAGGGCCTTCTGATGTGCTTGTAATAACAGATGGAAAAGCAGATAACATGCAGCTTTCGGCAAATTTTGACGCGGCTGATTTTGCAGCGGCAGATATGATTGCTCAGGCGGAACATGACCCTGATGCCCGTGCAAGAGCTTTAGTTCCAACCAGGGAATTTGCAGACGAAATCGCAGCGGCAATAGAACGCCGTTTGGCAGTATTACCTACGGCAAAAACAGCGCGGGCTTCGTTAGATGCAGGCGGCATTATTATTGTTTATAAAAACAAAGAAGAAGCTGTACGAATATCAAATATAATCGCGCCTGAACATCTTGAACTGCAAATATCAGATAATGACAGCTGGATACCTTTTTTAAAAAACTACGGCTCGCTTTTTATCGGAGTTTTATCTGCAGAAGTTCTAGGAGATTATTCTGCCGGCGTAAACCATACGCTGCCGACAGAAACAAGCGCGCGTTTTACAGGCGGCCTGTCTGTGCGCCACTTTTTAAAAACTGTTACAACCTTGCGCTGTTCCAGCGGCGAAGGATATGAAAAAATACGTAACGCCGCGGAAATTATCGGCAGAATAGAAGGATTGGAAGGTCACGCTTTAAGCGCTGCCAGAAGAAATATTAATTAAAAGAAAATAGATTAAAGGAGAGTTTCTATGCAGAGAGTAGGCGTAGTTGGAATGGGAAATATCAGCAAAATCTATCTTGATAACCTAACAGGTATGTTTAAAGATAAAGTAAAATTAACAGCTGTTGGTTCAAGGACATTATCAAGAGCAGAAAAAGCAGCAGAAGATTATAATGTTACAGCTTTTAAAACGTTAGATGAAATGTTAAGAAGCAAAGATATCGATATAATTTTAAATCTTACTCCGCCTAAGGCGCATCATGAAGTTGCACTTGCAGCTATAAGAGCGGGAAAACATGTTTATAACGAAAAACCAATTTGTACAAAACGCGAAGAAGCAATGGAATTGTTTGATGCAGCAGAAGAAATGGGAGTAAGAATAGGGGGAGCGCCCGATACATTTATGGGAGCCGGGCTTCAGACTTGCCGGAAATTAATCGATGACGGCTGGATAGGACAGCCGGTAGCCGCGACTGCTTTTATAATGAATCATGGCCATGAACATTGGCATCCAGCGCCGCATTTTTTCTATAAAGACGGCGGCGGTCCTATGCTGGATCTGGGGCCGTATTATTTAACTGCGCTTGTAAACCTTTTAGGTCCTGTAAAAAGAGTATGCGGAAGTGCAAAAATCAGTTTTGATACAAGAACGATAACAAATGAGCATTTGAACGGCGATATAATCGATGTAGAAATTCCTACACATATCGCAGGAATTCTGGATTTTAAAAACGGGGCGATAGCTACCATAATTACAAGTTTTGATGTTTATTCTCATACACTGCCGTTTATAGAGATTTACGGCTCGGAAGGAACAATGCAGGTTCCCGATCCAAATACATTCGGCGGCCCTGTATTGGTTAAACGTTTCCGCGATGAAACATGGTCAGAAATACCTTTGTTAAAAAAATATGCAGAGAATTCACGCGGATTGGGAGTTGCAGAAATGGCAAGAGCAATTGAAGAAGACTGTCCGCACCGCGCTTCATTTGAGCTTACATATCATGTTTTGGATATTATGCACGGCATACATGATGCATCCAACAGCAGCAGATACTATAAAGTTAAAAGCAAATGTAAACGCCCGGAAGCATTATAAAGATTAAAAAGATAAAAGGTTCGCTGTTAAATAAGGCGCCGGTATTTTTATAATACTGATCTTGTTTAAATACGCAATGCGTATTATATTTATCCTATGCCGGAACATATTAAAATTAAGGCTTTACGTGATAAAATAGCAGCTTCCAAAGCAAGTAAAGCGGCAATTGCTCCATTTATGGCTTCAGTTGAATTTGATATGGGTAGGCAAAAACCTATCGGAATAAAAAATCTGTTTATTCATTGGTTAGAGAAGGGTAACAAATACTGGCTTAATCCAATGGATAAAACCGGCGGGGTTGGAGCGTTAGAAGAAATCTTGTTTAAATACCAGGGAGATATTAATGTTCTGCAGCCTTTTATTCAGCTTTTAACGCAATTAGCCGAAGCAGGTATTTCTCCAAGGGCATTTACTGAATATGTTTTACTACCTAGAATGCGGCAGGATTATAACTGGCGGAATTGGAAAGAAAATCATCTAGAAGCTTTACAGATTATTGCAAAATTACTTATAACGGCAAAGGAACATCCGCCTTTTAATCATGAGCATATAGGGGTTGGCCGGACAAAACTTGCAAGAGATATAGTTCTTGTCAGGTATATAGGAAGACCATTAGCGTTATATCCCTTGGTTCAATTAAGTGACGAAGAAAAACTAAGACATTACGAAGAAATATGGCAGAAAATTTCCTTAAAAGATCCTTTGTGTCTTTACTTTATGAGAAATAATGCGCTTCAGTTTGTATATATTATGTCCGGAAAAATAGATCTTATTCAATTAGTTGCTATTGTTGAGCAGCTTCCAGAAATTGAACTAGCTTTTGAAGCTGTTGTAAACAATAAAAATATTAATTTAAAAAATATTAAAGCAATGAATCTTTATGATAGCGATATTAACACAGCAATATTATCAAGAAAAAGCGCCGGTTATTACAGTCTTGATTTTGCCATAGAGATTAAAGCATTTTTTAATATTGTTAAAGCGCTTATAAAAAAATCTACGGGCGTATATCTTTGTGCTTTTTATGCAAAACTATTAAAAAAATACCTAAATCCTGTAATCGCCGAAATGATTTACAATCTGGTGTGTGTTATAGAAGATAGCGGCGGTATGTATATATATAAATGGCATACAAACAAGCTTTTAGGTTTTTCTAAAACAAATATGCAGAAATATCTGCAATTTTTGAAAGATCATAATGGATGCGATCCGTTATATCCCAGAGGGCAGCTGCTTTTCCGCGATGAAGATGCCGCAAAAGAGTCAATAGCTGCAGCAAAACTTGCAGAAGAATTAGGTTTATGTGATACATTTCTTAAAAATAAAACAAATATTTCCTATAAAGATTTATTATTTGCATATATAAATAAATATCCAGACAATAGAGAGATAATCGAAAAATTTCAGAATAATATGCTTTCCGGCACCGACCGTTTGTGGAATAAAGAATTTATAAAACAACTGGATATTTTAGGAAGCGAAAAAAGAAGCCTGCATGGTTTATTATTACGTTCTATTATTCGCGGCATAGGCAGCGGGTATTCTAGAGTGAGATCTTTTTGTTTTGAAGATGTTTTTAATAAATATGGAATTGTAAATACATTGCCGGCTTTAAATGTTAGAACAGTATTTCAGATGCCAATTGTTCCGATAGGGCAAAGCACCTGCGAAAAAGATAAATTTGCACGTAAACAAATTAACCTTATTAATATAGAAAAGGTATGGAATGCACTGTGTGAAACTGACCCATTAAATGCAGATTATACACTTTCTTTTATTGATAGCTGGATAGCTGAACTGACTGAACCTTTTGATAAAGCGTTTAAAAGAAAAATATCATGCGAAAAAGATCTGCAGAAAATGCAGCAAATACCGGATGATGATGAAATAAAAGAAAAGCTAAAAAAGGATATAACAAAACAAAATAAAATAATTAGTACGCTTATTAATAAGAAGAAGCATTATATTAAAATAATAAAGGAATTTAATTCTTTAAATGATTTGCAAAAATTTACAACAGCTCTTATACTTGCAGGAAGTAAAGATAATTCTACCGATGATATTTCTTATTATGCGGCAGCTTTGCTTCTTTATAAATACAAACATTTAGAAAGTATTTCATCCAGAATGAACTTTCTAAAAGAAGATGTAAGTATAGATGTTATAAGTTATCAGCAGTTGTTATATCTTTTAAATCTTTTAGAAACCTTATTTATTGAATTACGCGAAGACAAAGAAATAATAGTTCTTTTAAAAACAGATACTGTTTTACAGGAAATACTGGAACCATATATCGTAACAAAAAAGAAAAAAATAACAATGGACGCACTGGACGCCGCTGCAAAAAAAATAACAAGTTTTGCATCACTATTGGCAGAGCGCGCAAAATGGCAGAGAATCCTTGTCAGCCTGGAAGAAAAAAATGAAAAATATTATCATAATATGGAAATATATACATCTAAAACATTTATGGATTCCTATTACGGCGATATGGGAGGAATTTGCCTTTCTTCCTGGCCGTTTGAAATACTGCGCCCTGGTTTTTATATACAGAGGTTTGTAGATTTAACGGACAGACAGATTATTGGAATGTCTATAATAGGCTTTTCTAAAGGGGGTTTTAGCTGTTCCAAAACACGCGCAAATAAGTATATACATGTTTTTGGTTTTAATCCGCTTTTTTCTTTTATTAGAAATTTTACTGATGAACAGTTATTTAATTTATATTTACAATTCCGTTTAAACCTGGAAAAAATTGCATGGGAAACAAAACTGCCTGTTGTTCTTTCCGGGATAGATTCCAAAACCGGACTGATTTCTAACAATCTATACTTTGAGACTTTGATTAAAGTGTTTGAATCAAATATGCCATCTGCAATAAAAGTAAAAAACGCAAAAGGTTTTTCTATGTATTATCACCCAAGGGAGTATCAAAGAGCGCTGCTAATAATTGATCCGCGTGGATGTGAGAATATTAAAGACCTTTCGGCAATTCCTACTTTTATAGCACATAGACAATTGGCTATAATAAGTTAATATATTGATGTAATTTACAGGAGGGGGTATATGTCAAGATATGGTATCAGCGATTTCAAAGCATTTTCACAATATTACTTTAATTGTAGAGGAAAATTAGAATATGTAAGATTTAAATTTTCACATCATCTTGACCGCAGAGGCATTGAGGTTGAACTTGATAATGATGAAAATTTTGAATTTGAGGATGCTTTAACTGACATAGTGGAATGGGCATTCAAGTTGGGAGTAGAATCTAAAGGTGGACTTATTTCCAACATGTGATGATTAGGTTTAATATCGAGGATTGGGTCGTAGATAGCATCGTAAGGAACGATACAAAAAGCGGATATTAGGTTGTAAAAGTACTTCAAAATCATTATATTGACAAAATACGCAATGCGTAATATAATGCCGTTATAGCGTATAAATAGAATTAAACTACAAAAAAGAGAGGAAAAACAAATGACCCAAGAAACCTATGGCCCACCGCCTTTAGCTCCTGGAGAACCCCATTTAGCATGTGTTTTATTGCTGGATACATCCGGTTCAATGTCAGGATCGCCAATTGCAAGTCTTAATCAAGCTTTGCAGCGATTTAAAGAACAGGTATCGATGGATGAAATGGCTCAAAAGAGAGTTGATATTGCCATTATCGAGTTTAATGATACTGCTCGTCTTATACAGGATTTTACTCCAATAAGAAATATGCAGCCGATTACCTTGCAAGCAACAGGTTCAACTTCTATGGGAGCTGGTATTAATATGGCTATTGATATGGTTAAAGGAAGAAATCGTTATTATAACAGCATAGGTACTCCGGTTTTTAAGCCGTGGATATTTATGATTACCGACGGAGGACCGACAGATAGTATTGATGAAGCAGCACGCCGTATTCAGGAAGAAGAAAGTAAAGGCACACATGGAAAGTTAAAATTTTTTGCGTTGGGTGTAGAAGGGTATTCTAAAGATGCGTTGTTTAGACTCACAAATAGAGTAATGGAATTAAGAGATAAGGATTTCTCCAGTATCTTTGACTGGATGGGCAAGAGCATGGTTGCAATTTCTGTTAGTCGTGTTGGTGAAGAAGCGCCATTACCCTTGCTTCCCGAAAATGCAAAAAAAGCTGATCCAAACAGGGATGTCAGCACTTGGTGAAATTGGCAGTTGTAACTATTATGGATGGTTAACAAATGATTTATACATACGGTTTTTCAGAGGTAGGTTCTTCGCATCTGGACAGTAAACAGCCATGTCAGGATGCTAATAAAATTGAAAGAACAAAAAACGGCTGGATTGTAGCTGCAATCGCAGATGGAGTGGGCAGTTGTAAATATTCTGATGTTGCATCCCGTATTGCGGTTGATACATCTGTTTGTGTTTGCGTAGACGAGATTAATAAAAATGGTAAAAAAGCTAATCTATTAAAAACAATAGAAAAATCATTTACACAAGCTGAGGGGGAGATAGATAAACATTCACTTACCAAGGGACATTTAATAACTGATTACGATACTACGTTGGATTTGGTTATTTATGATGGAAAACACGTTACGTACGGACATTGCGGTGATGGCGGAATTATAGGTTTAACTGCTAATGGAGAATATCTAAGTATAACATCTCCTCAAAAATCGGAAGGTATTTACGTAGTGCCTTTACGTGCCGGTAAAGATTCATGGCAAATTGACAATCTCAAAGGGGATTTTGCTTCTGTTTTACTTGCAACCGATGGTGTTTACGATGTTTTCTTTCCTTATTTGTTAAAAGGTAAAGAAGTTGAAATTTATGTTCCTTTAATAAGATATTTCATGGACAATAATATATTAAAGGCTTCAAAAAAAACAATAGACATTGTCGAAAAAGAAAGGAAAAAATATTTTTACAGCGAGGCTTGCTCTTCTATAACAGATGATAAAACCATCGTTGTTCTTATAAATGATGCTGTTAAACCAATGTTAAAAGAGGATTCATATTATTCAGAGCCGGATTGGAATGCTCTGCAATTAGAATGGGATAAAAAAGCATATCCGCATTTACATGTAAATAATAAGGTGAAATAAGTTGTTTTTGGAATTAATTGGATTTTTTAAGCCCTCTGATAAATTTGATAGTTTCTATTATAAACAGTTATCAGATAAGCAAAAACATGTATTTAAGGCAATGACAGCCGGTATCAAAATGTTTACAAAAGAAATTGAAGTTCCCTTGTTGACGATGGATGAAATAAGCATGATATTTAATTATATCATGCTTGATAACCCGATGTTTTATTATGTATCGGCTTTTAAGCAAATAACCAATGTTAATAATCAAAAGTGTATTATTAAACCTGTATATAAATATATTTATTTTTTTATAATGCAGAAAAATAAAACAATAAAAGGAAATTTACAAATTTTTAACGAATTAAAATGTAAAAGCGAATTGGAAAAAGAATTATATGTTCACGACTATTGTTTGGATAATTTTAAATATGATAATACATTCAGTGATTACTCATATACAGTACTTGGGCCGGTATTAAACAATACTGCTGTATGCGAAGGAATTGCTAAATTTGTTAAACTAACGCTTGATTATCTTGGTGTAAAAAATATGATTGTGCACGGTAAAGCTAAAAATCCTGTAAACAATATTTTAGAATTGCATACATGGAATATTGTGATAATAAACGGCAAAAAATATCATTTGGATGTTACTTTTGATATGACACTAAAAAATAAAATAAATCGTTATGATTATTTTAATCTTTGTGATGAGGATATAAAAAAGGATCATATAATAATTAATAATCTTCCTGCATGTTTAACAGCAGAAAATGATTATTACTCATTAAGTTCTTCTGTTGTGAATACACCCGGTGAATTGGAAGTATTCATAAATAAGAAATTAATCCAAAAAATAAAAACATTTATTGTAAAAATAAAAAACGTGAAAGATAAGGAAAATATCGTGAATAGAGTTATCTCTATTGCCCAGCAGCAATATCAAAATATTTTTAACTGCGGTGTAAAGGTAGAAGTAAATTATAATATATCCCAGCTAATTTTTGAGGTAAGTTATATATGATAAAAAACATGATATACACAGGTAAAAGCGGAATTTTATATTATCTTTCAGATAAGCCGTTTTCATCCGGCGGCGAGGGCTTCATACATAATGTTAATGGTAAACCAGACATTGTTGCAAAAATTTATAGAATAGAAAAGTTAAGTTATGAAAAAGAACGTAAATTATTAAAAATGATAGATTATAAACCAGAAGAAAATATGTTAACGCAAATAGCATGGCCTATAGACGTACTCTATGATTCATATAATAAATTCGCAGGTTTTACTATGCGTAAAATGTCTATAAATAAAGATTTAAACGTTATTTATGAATATGGTTCAGATAATTATTCCAAATTATTATGGGAAAATAAGATAATCATCGCAGAAAATCTTTGTGCAGTTCTTCATTCAATACACGATAATGGTCATCACGTTTGCGGCGATTTAAATCCAAAAAATATAAGCGTTAATCCTGAAACAGGATTTGTTGTGTTCCTTGATACCGATTCTTATCATATTCAGGATGGTATAAATACTTACCGCTGCGAAGTAGGGATGCCGGATTATTTACCATTCGAAATTCAAAATAAAATGCGTGGTGATATAACACTTGTAACAGCAAACTTACCTACATTTACAGAAGAAACTGATAATTTTGCTTTAGCTATACACATTTTTCAATTGCTTATGAATGGAGCGCATCCATTTGCTTGCAGAGTAGATTATTCGCAGAGTCACCCATCTGTAGCGGCTCCGCAGCCTGTTGATAATATTATTAAAGGTAAATTTCCTTTTATGATGTTTTTAACAGGAATTAAAATACCAGTTTATGCACCGGAAATTAAAATATTAACAAAAAAATTGCAGGATTTGTTTAAATTGGCTTTTATAGATGGTCATAAAGATCCAACAAAACGTCCAAAACCTGAAGAATGGCATATAGCATTACGTGAATTAAGGCAGAATTTAACTAAATGTTCAAAGGTATCACATCATCAATATTATACAAGTTTATCATCATGTCCATGGTGTGAGGTAGATAATAAATTTAAAAAGCCGAGTAAAGCAGCTATTAAGCAAACATTGATAAAAGCACCCTCATATACAACGACTATGAAAAATAAAATTAATCTTAAAAAGGCTGCTATTGTAATTATTATTGCTAGTATTATCGGATATTTGATATCTATAAATAATAACGATAGACAATCTGCTGATACAAGACCGCGCCCGCACGAAGGTGTTTCGAATCCAATAACAGCGCCGGCGAATAATAATCAGACAGCACCAAGACCTGCGCCGGCTCCTGCTCGGCCGCAGCCTTCGCCTGCACCGCCGCCAGCTGCTATACCGCCGCCCGTAGGCGATTGGTAAAAGGGAGTGTAATAATGAAGAAACCAATGTACATAATATATTTTTTTATATTTTTGATAATAAACAGTATTCCAGTTTTTGCTTCCAATAATGAGACAAGAATATTTGTTAATGGAAAACGGGTGAGGTTTAATCTGCCGTTAAGAATAGAACAAGAAATAATACTAGCTCCGGTTAATCCAATAGCTGAAAAATTAAGAGCGGATGTACGCTGGAATGCAAATACTGCAACTACTACCATAATTTATGGAAATACAGGAGTTGCCATAGCAGTAGGTAATCCAAATATGACTGTTCGTAACATGGATACTGAAACAATAAATACAATTCCATTATCTGCAACACCAAGATATATAAATGGCGTTGTTTATATGCCGGTTGGAGAAATATTTAATACATTAAAATTGAATGTGTTATGGGATAGGCAAAGCAGTATATTGCAAATTAATACACCTGATTATGTGCTATTTCCTCCGCCGTTACCTTCTGAACAAGTTAGAAATGACTTGGAGTTATCTGCTTATATCAGTTTTAGTGAAAGAGACGAAGTTGTATTTACCGGTTCTATTGGTTTTTATTTGTCTTTATTTCCTTATACTTTTTTTGGTGTAGAAGCAAGATTAGGAAATCGTGCTGATGTAGTAGACAGAGGTGAAAAAAATACTAATGGTACACCTAAGAAAAGCCGTGAAAACCAAAAACTGTATGCAGGAGGAGCTCCTGTTTTAGGGGTATTGTATCCAATTGAAAATGAAATAAGAATACTGGCAGATATTACATGCGAAATAGGAACTCTTGGAATTGCTCCCGGCGCTGGCATTGGAATAATTGTTGAACATATAACTTTTAAATATAGGGGTATATTTCTAAATGGTCAATTTTGCAATGTTCTTATGCTTGGTATATCTATACCATGGAATAATAAGTAAAGATAAGAATATATTCATATGACAAAAACAATAAAACGCAGAAAACCTTGTTAATGAACAAGTTTTGTGAGTTGTAAGATTTGTCATCCCATTTTTGCCAAAATCTGCTCTTTTACATCGATTTACCTCATAACCCTCAGTTTTTAGGAGATACCATATCCCCCCATTTTTCTCACCACATATACACGTTTGCTTGTTTTTTCTGGATTTTCATTGTATATTTACTCTGGAGGTTCTTATGACCTTAACACAAACTGTAGATATTCTGGCTGACAGGCGAGTTCGTTTTGATTTTGAAGTTCCTCGTGAAATACCGGAAGGAAAAGCAAGAGTTGAGTTTAAAGTTATACCCTTTGTGAAAAAAGAGGAAGAAACGGCTGATAATAAGAAACTACATTTTACCAGAGAGGAACTTGACGAAATGGTAAAAAACTCGGAGTCTTTAAAAGTACTTACAGGTATTCTGTCTGAATTAAGGGATGCTGATCTTGATGAAATTCGTATAGCACGGCTGGCAAAACATTTATATGGAATGGGATGATTTTGAAGACTTTGTCCAGTTTGTTGTTGGTGAAAGCCTTTCTGTTGATTGCATCGTAACCAGAAACGTTCAAGATTTTATCTCCAGTTTAATACCTGTATTAACACCGGAAAAGTTTTTGAAAACTATCAATGCCGCAAACAATTCTGTGACCTAGAGTATACTTAGAAAAGGTTAAAAAGTATTTAAAATGCCAAGAAAACAAATTTACTCACCAGTACATATACATAATAAAAATAAAATGCCTGATGAATCAAGTATAAATAGTCATTGTTTTAAGAGAATAATGATTACATTAGGACTACTTTAAAGAAAGATAGTAGAAAAAAAAGGACTAAAAGAAGTTAAAATAGATTTTGACGGGGCAAAAATTCAGGATGGCAGAGGGAATCGACAGCTTAAAACAGAGGCGGCTCACAATTTACCTCGCAATATACTTATTAATGGACTTTCTACATGGGAGTATATAAATGATCCCGAATGCAATTTTCACGATAGGACAAAAAAACAATTATATTTATTATCAGCATCGACTGTTATTGTAAAAAGAGAAATTAATTATATTGATTCGCAGTGGGAAAAAAATGGAATAATGGATGTATTAATAAAATATTTTTATGAGTGTATAAATGTAGAGATGAATACAGATGGCGAGTTTCAATTATTGCTAATTGCTGGAAAAGATTTAATTGATGGTTGTAAAATGACATTTAATGAAACCATAGAAAAGATAAAAAAACGTAAAACTTATAAAAATAAAAATGAGATATTAGATAAAGCTTTTGAAGAATATAATAATGTTATTGAAAGTTTTGATTATAATTATTTTATCGAGAGATTTTTAGATATATATAAGTTACCTCAATATAAATAAGACTGGGGTTACCCAGTGTAGGAAATCCAAGTGTTGGATTAATCCTTTGTTCCAAGAAAGATGATGCTGTTGTGGAATACGCGCTTAGTCGTAGTATGTCGCCAGCCTTAATTGCCGAGTATCAAACTCATCTGCCGCAGAAAACCTTATTAATGAACAAGCTTCGTGAACTGCGTGAATTGGCAGAGTCAGAAGGGCTAGTTGATGATGAGGAAGGGAGAGAGAATTAGTTTAATATTTCCTATAAATATTATGAACAGCATCTCTAAAATAAAAATTAGTTTATCTATTGCGTTACAAAACAATTTATACAAAAAGTGGATATTGTGGGCTTGCCCCCATCAAGTACACAAAGTTAAGCAGCCATGTTGCGTAAATGATATTCATTAGGCGCAACATAGTCAAGTACCGAATGCATACGCTCCCGGTTATAATAACTCTCGATGTAAA
>Ga0123356_10000388_pt1 | contig 50176 bp, 45 predicted proteins | sample TergutEmb28metaG_2_FD_92546 | JGI IMG/M metagenome (GOLD analysis project Ga0123356, IMG submission 92546) | Embiratermes neotenicus P3 segment gut microbial communities from Petit-Saut dam, French Guiana - Emb289 P3 | ecosystem: Host-associated > Arthropoda: Insects > Digestive system > Gut ...
GAAGACTATATTTTTTGGTATAATAACAAGAGACATCACAGAGCTTTAAATTACCAAACACCGCTTCATTGCGCTTTAACACTTCTTAATCACAAAAAGTCCAATATGTTATGAGATACTACAATTCATTGACAGTTTGTGCAGGAAAATATAAAATAGTTAAACTAAAACGTGCGGGTTTTAACAACATTTTTAAAGGAGATGCTTTATGAAGAAAGTTTTAGCGTTTGTTGTTTTGTTTGGGTTTGTTATTGTTGCTTCAGGCTGCGGTAAAAAACAGACTGTTAATCCTACTGCCGACGACTACTCCGAAGGTTCGATAAAAGGCATTGAAACCGTTAATTTTGCCGACGAACCTTCGATAAGAGATGAGCGTGAGAAAGATGCCAATTTAAGAACCGTAAATTTTGATTTCGACAGAAGCGATTTGACCGCGGAAGCCCGCGCGATTTTAAAAGAAAACGCCAACTATTTGTTGAAGAATCCGAAAATGAACGTTGTGGTGGAAGGTCACACCGACGACAGGGGCACGATAGAATATAATCTCGCTTTGGGACAGCGCAGGGCGGTAAAAGTTAAAGAATTTTACGTTCAGTTGGGAATAGCTCCCAACAGAATAGCCACAATATCGTACGGACTTGAAAAGCCCGTTGACACCAGGCAAAACGAAACCGCTTGGGCTAAAAACAGAAGAGCGGAAACAAAAAATATTGTAAAATAATTCTAAATTTATGAAAATTTTATTTCCCGTCGTATTTTTATCCGCGTTTTTTGCCGCGGGCTGCGTGCCTTTAAATCAAAGAGAAATTTCTGATTTAAAAGGCGAAGTTGCCGAATTGCAGATACAGTTAAAAGATCTTCAGAAACGCCACGCGGATTTATTCGTTAAAGCGGATTCGTCTTATGTAACTCTTGACGTTCTTTCAGCTTCGATAAAGGATTTGCAAAACAAAGTTTCAATGCTTGCGCAGAATATTCAGGATATTGAAGTTTCTTCAAAGAAGAAAAGGGACGGAGCAAAGTCTGAAACAATGATTCCTTCGGATATATACCAAATCGCTTACAGCGATTATTCCATGGGAAAGTATGGTTTGGCATACGAAGGATTTAAGTCGTTTGTGGATAAATATCCCAATTCCGAACTCGCGCCTCAGGCCCAGTATTTTATGGGCGAGTGTTTTTATTCGCAAAGTATGTGGGCGCAAGCTGTGGCCGAATATAAAAAAGTCGAACAAAATTATCCTCGTTCGGATTTAACCGCGTCGGCAAGGCTAAAAATTGCCCTTAGTTACGATCTTCTCGGTAAAAGGAACGAGGCAATAAGCATTTTTTCTTCAATAGTAGAAGATTATCCTCAAAGTTCCGAAGCTTTAACGGCTAAGGAAAAAATAAGAATATATAATAATGCGCAGAGAAAATAAGCCGTTACATTACCTTGCGCTTGCGTTTGCGGTTTCAATCGCGCTGCATATCACCATATTGTTTGCGGCGTCCTATTCGAATTTAAAAAAGAAGATAAAATTTGTTTCCGTGCCTATAGAGGTTTCTTTTTATACGCCGGCGCCAACGCGTTCTAATCCGCCTCAGGTTGTTGAACAAAAAGAGACGATAAAGCAGCAAGAAATCAAAGAAGAACAAAAACCAATTAATAAAGAAGATGTCGTAGTAAAGAAAAAAGAACCTGTTAAAGAAAAGCCTAAACCGAAACCTCAGGTAAAAAAGGCTAAACCTGAAGAAAAACCAAAAGAAAAAGTTAAAGAAGAAGTTAAACCGGTTGAAACAAATAACGAAGTCGAAACCATTCAGCCGGCGCAAAACGCCGAACCGATCCGGGAAACTGCCGGTTCTCAATATGAAAGTCTTTCTTTTGATTCCCAAAATTTTAAATATCCGTTTTATGCGAATACTATTATCCGAAAAATAAGAACATATTGGCAGTGGGTTGAGAGTTACGGAAGGCTAAGGGCTGTAATATATTTTAGAATACTTAAAGACGGCAGCGTAACCGATATAACGGTTAAAGAATCTTCTGGCGATTTAAGTTTTGACAGAAATGCAGAAAGAGCCGTGCAGCTGGCAAGCCCTTTTGCGCCTTTGCCCGACGGATATGAGGGAGATTCCCTGGGAGTGCATTTTGAATTTAAATACAGAAATTAGGGTCTCTTGAAAAAACCAAGTTTGTCATACCGGCGAAAGCCGGTATCCACGTTGTCCTTATATTTGTACGATGACAACAACGAAAATGGATTCCGTTTTTCAACGGAATGACACGGACACAACAAGGAAATCCATTTATGAAGAAATTTTGTTTTGCTTTGTTTATCTTAAGCGTTTTCAGTTCGTTTGTTTACGCCCAGAACGACGTGTATCTTTCGCTTTCGGCCACAGGCAAAAGGTCGGACATAGCCGTTGAAAATTTTGTATCGGAAAAATCTCCGGAAGCGTTAAAAATGTCCCGGATTTTACAGGAAATTGTCGAAAACGATTTGATTTTAAGCAGATATTTTAACATTATTAAGGAGGATTCCGAAGAACAAATTCCTTTTACTGAAAAACTTGTTCTCTGGGATAAAAAAGGGGCGAGCGTTCTCCTTACCGCGGACGTTAAATTAGCCGCAAATACTATAACTCTCAAAGCCAGACTTTACGATGTGACCAGCGGTGAAACAATATGGCAGCATTCTTACCAAGGCGACAGTATTGATTACAGGTTTCTGGCTCACAGCCTTAGCGACGAAATAGTAAGAAGGTTTACCGGCGAAAGCGGAATAGCCCGCACTAAAATAGTTTTTATAAACAACAGCACCAGATTTAAAGAACTTTACATAATAGATTACGACGGCTATAACCTGAGAAGGCTGACTAAAGACAATAAATTAAATATTCTTCCCAGATGGTCTCCGGACGGCGAGCAGATTATATACACAAGCTATCTTTACAACAATCCCGATTTATTCGCGTTAAATCTCGTGAAAAACAGGCGCGGTATAATTTCAAAATTTCAGGGATTAAACAGCGCAGCCAATTTTTCGCCCGACGGAGAAAGAATTGTTCTGACGCTTTCAAGAGGAAAATATCCGAATTTGTTTTTGATAAGCAAAACAGGGGAGCTCATACGAAGAATGACCGAAGGTACGCATATAGACACAAGCCCTTCTTACGCTCCTAACGGCCAGGAGATAGTTTTTATTTCCGACAGGCCCGGATATCCGCAGTTGTATATAATGAATGTCGACGGCGGAAACATGAGGCGCCTTACGACAAGCGGTTTTAGCGATTCTCCCGCGTGGTCGCCGCGCGGCGATAAAATAGTTTTTACTATGAGGCAGCCTAAAGGAAATTTCGATTTATACGTTTACGATTTGCCTACTACTAAAATTACAAAAATCACTAATAATCAGAGAAATAATGAAAATCCGTCGTGGTCTCCGGACGGAAGGTTTGTGGCTTTTTCATCTACCAGGTCCGGGAAGAATGAAATTTACATTATGGCTATAGACGGTTCCGGCACAAGAAAACTTGCCGAAATTCCGGGGAATTCCTATACTCCGGCGTGGTCGCCGAACTTTAAAAAATGAAAATGACAGATTGCGGGTCAAGCCCGCAATGACGATAATAAATAGGGGAAAACAATGTTTGAAGGCAAAAGTATTATCGATATAATACGAATGGGAGGATGGACTTTTTCCGTTCTTATAGCGGTTTCAATTCTTTCTTTCACCGTTATTTTTTATAAATTTTTTGAGTTTGCGGTGAAGTCGAAAATTACCAGAAAAGAATTTATTACAAGACTTATGGAAAAACTCAGAAAAAATAAAATCGACGGAGCAATCGGGTTTTGCGAAAGCGTTAATACTCCGATGGCGCCCGTCGCAAAAGCGGGATTAACGGCTTACAACGATCGGGAAGGCACAATGAGCCAAGCCATGAACAGAGAAATTATGATACAAACCGTAAAACTTGAAAGGTTTACGACGATTATCGGAACAGTAGGCAGCATCGCGGTTTATATAGGTTTGTTCGGCACGGTCTTAGGGATAATAAGAGCTTTCCACGATATAGCGAAAGCGGGTTCCGGCGGAATTTCAATAGTAATTGGAGGCGTTTCCGAAGCCTTGATAGCCACGGCAGCCGGCCTTTTTGTTGCTATTCCCGCTGTCGTAGCTTATAATTTTTTAATGAAACGTATTGAAAATTTTACGGTTAATATGGAGTATTGCGCGTCCGCAGTAGAGGATTTTTTATCGGAGCAAGATAAAAACAATGCCAACGAGAATAAATAAGCACAGGTCCAAAGTGATGGCTGAAATAAACATAACTCCTTTTACGGACGTTATACTTGTTTTGCTTATCATTTTTATGATAACGACTCCCATGCTCATGCAGCCGGGAATAAAAATCAATCTGCCCAAAACCCAGACCACTGACCACGAAGACTCTAAAAATATCGAAGTTGTCATTTCAAAAGACGGTTATGTTTACATGGAAGGAAAACAAATTCACGAATCTAACGTCGACGCGACTATAAAAAACCTTATATCGAGATATCCCGACAGACCTGTCGTAATAAAGGGAGATAAAGACGTTAAATACGATTATGTTATGCGGTTTATGGATAAAGCGAAAAAAGCCGGAGCAATAAGATTTGCTCTTGCCGTAGATAATGTAGTTGTTCAAAAGCCCGCGCCGCAGGTACAAAATGAAAGCAATTAACAGGATGTTGGTTTGCCTTTGCGTGATAGGTTTTTCGGGGTTAATTTTCTACTCTCCGCAGCAGCTTTACGATTTGATAACGCAAACTCCCGCATATGATTTTTCTATAGATTGGCCTGTGGCAAGAATTTTGACAGAGCCTTTTTATGCTTTTGCTTTATACGCTCTTAATCTTGACAGAAATTTTTACCGTCCCGCTTTAATTTCATGGGGAGTCTGGATTTTAATAGCCGTATTTACTTACTGCGTTATAAATAAGACAACCGCGCTTTATTGCTTTAAGAGAATACTGTACGCTTTTATGCTTTTCGCGACGGTTTTGCTTTTCACGGTTTTAATCCCTCTGCCTGGTCCGAAACTCATCAAACCCGAAGGATACGTCGCGGCCGACATTCATTCGCATACTATGGTTTCGCACGACGCTACAGGGTCCGCGGCGTCAAATTTAAAGTTTCACGAACTTCAGGGTTTTGATTTCTTTTTTATTACGGAACACAACCACACAAAAGGTTTTTTAAAATTTCCCGAAAACGAGCGATATAAAAAAGTTTTTCCGGGCGTACAAATGCAGACGAAAGACGGAGTATCGGTTCTTCTTCTCTCGGGTCAAGAATTCGACGGAAACGAATACAAAAACATAACCCTGTCCGAAATTATAGAAAAAGCTCATCAAAACAGCATGCTTGTTATTATGCCTCACTGGTGGAAATGGCATAAGTTTTCTTATCAGGAATTAACGGAGCTCGGCATAGACGGATTTGAAGTTTACAATTGCGGTTACAGATATTTTGACGCTAAAGAACAGAGTGAGCTTATTTCTTTCTGCAAAGAGAACAATCTTTTGATGTTTGGCACAACAGACTGGCACGGCTGGGGATATATGACCGACGTCTGGACGGTTTTTAAAGGAGACGCGGAACAAAATTTAAAAGATCAGCTTGCCAAAAAGCCGGATTTAAAGGTTATAACTTTCAGGGAAAAGCAATGGAACTCTCCCGCCAGATTTATTTTTGAACCTTTTGCCGCTTATTATTATTACGTAAAAAACGCGGACATGACGGCTTTGCTCTCTTTTATGGCTTGGTTTGGTATTTTATTTACTTTAATGTCGAGCAACGCGGCAAAATATATAAAATCGTATTTACCCGCCGCGCTGTCTTTGTTTTTTCTCGGAGCGGCAATTTATTATTACGTTATAAGTATTCAGGCCTTAGAGACAAACAGGATTATCCTGACTTCCGTTGTACCCGTTTTAACAGGCATGTCTTTACTTTGGTTTGCGTTGTGGAGAATGAATGGAAAGGATTTTCAATAAAAAGAATACCGTTTTAGCGGTCGGCGCGGTTGTATTGTTTAAGCTCTTTTTATCAGCTGTTTTGGAGCTTCATCCGGACGAAGCTTATTACTGGCTTTGGTCAAAAAATCTTGCCTTGGGGTATTACGACCATTCCCCGATGGTCGCGTATTTTATAAAAATTACCACTGTCTTTTCGGATTCCGAAGTATTTGTCAGGTTGTCTTCGGTTATAGTTACCGTATTTTTAAGTTTTTTGACATGGAAATTCGCAAAGAAATTTTTTGACGAAACCGTAGCGGCTGCTGCTGTCATAATAGTGAACACAATTCCGTTGATGATGGTCGCGTCGATTGTAATTACTCCGGATACGCCGGTTTTTCTTTTCTACTGTTTGTCGGTTTATTTTTTATGGCGGCTTGTACAAACAAACGAAACAAAATATTGGTATTTGACGGGTTTGTTTTTCGGTTTGACGCTTTTTTCAAAATATACTGGCGTTTTATTCGTACCGTGCCTTTTTATTTACATGGTTTTGGACAAAAAACTTTCTTGGTTAAAAAATAAGCATTTTTATCTTATGTTTTTAACCGCTTTAGCGGTTTTTGCGCCTGTTATAATATGGAATTCCCAAAACAACTGGATATCTTTTACTTATCAGCTCGGACACGGTTTATACAATGACAGGCTTAATGTAGGATATGTTTTCGAATATTTAGGCGCGCAGTGCCTTGTCGCGGGACCGTTCATTTTTATAGCCGGTTTTATAGCGGCGTACGGGTATTTTATTTCAAAAGATTCGGGAAAAATTTTCCTTGCGTCTTTTTCAATTCCTATTATACTTTTTTTCGCGTTTACGGCTTTAAAAAGGCTGCCCGGAGCCAACTGGCCTTCTTTCGCGTATTTTACGTTCAGCGTTATGACGGCTCAATATTTGTTGTCCGGCGGCTCAAAATTTAAAAGAAAAATCCTTATTATCGGGATTTCTTTTAACATAGTTTTATCGGCTATTGCCGGATTTCACGCTAAATTTAGTATAATACCTGTATATAAGTTTTCGCAAAAAGCGGCTGTGGCGGATGCGACAAACTGGTTTTCGGGATGGAAAGTTTTAGGCGATGATCTTTTAAAGCGCGATATAAAATACGCGGTAACGCATTCGCACCAGTGGGGCGGAGCCATAGCGTATTATACCAAAGGCAAAATAGGCGTATTTTTGGATACCCTCAGGCTAAACCAGTTTGCCTATTGGAATGTGCCCCAAGATTTGAGAAATCAAAAAACGGCTTATGTGAATATAGACAACAGAATGGAAAAAGATTTCGGCATTTTGGAAAACGCGGACGTATTTTTCGCGTACAGAAACGGTATTCCGGTAAGACAATACGGCGTAACCGAAACAAACGGTTATGAAATGAAGATAAACAACAATTAGGAATTAGGAGTGAGCGAACGGACGAAAAAAATGAAAATATTAAAAATAATATTATTCCCAATGTTGCTGCTGTTGTTTTTTCCTGCTTTTCTTTTTGCGCAAGGAAATGATAAACCTCTTATTCACGCCGTAAAAGATAATGAATATGAAAAGGTTTTAAAACTTCTTGCGCGCGGCGAAAATCCAAACGTTAAAGATTTTATGGGCAATTCCGCTCTTGTTATCGCAGTAAATAACGGCAATGAAAAAATCGCCGAAGCTCTTATAAAAAAAGAAGCTGATCCCAGTGCAAGTTATATGCGGGGTATGAGCGTGCTTATGCTTGCCATAAACAAAAAACTTGAAAATACCGCGAATCTTCTTATAAAGCACGGAGCGGATGTAACGGCAAAATTGAGCAACGGCACCGACGCTCTCATGCTTGCCGCAGAAAAGAATTTGATAAGCGTCGCCAAAAATATTATCGGTAAAAAACATATTGACGTAAATGCCAGAAATTCGGAAGGATTGAGCCCTCTTTCCATTGCCATAAAAAACAGGAATATGGAAATGGCCAGGTTTTTGTATAAAAACAAAGCGAAGACTTCCAATATACTGGAAGCCGTCGCGGTTTCGGATTTAGACTCCGTAAAGGGATTTTTGCGTTTAGGGGCAAGCATAGAAACAAAAGGCGACGATGATATGACGCCTCTTTTAATCGCGTATTCAAATGAAGATTATAGGATTGCCGATTTTCTTATAGATGAGTACAGGGCCAATATTAACGCAAGAAACGCATACGGACTTTCTCCTGCTCTTATAGCCGCCATGAAAAATAACTCGGAGCTTGTTATTCGCGCGATGCAGGCTCATGCCGATTTATCCGTAAGAGACATAAACGGTTTAAATCCTTTGATGTTCGCGATTTTTGCCGGCAACCATTCTCTGGTGGATAAAATGCTCCTTTACGAACCGTCTGCCGTAAATAACATAGATAAAAATTTTAACACGCCTTTGTCTATAGCGGTTTCACTGGGCGATGAGAAGATGGTAAAAAGACTTACCGACGACGGCGCTTATCTAAATTCCAAAAACGCGAAAAGGGCTCTGAATGTGGCTATAGACTCAGGCAATCTGGTCATAGCGGAATTTCTTATAAGGAAAGGCGCAAGGGTTAACGCGAAAGATTTAAAAGGCGTTTCTCCCATGATGGTCGCGATAAATAATGCCGATCCGGCAGCTGTTAAATTTCTTATTAAAAAGGGCGCGAAAATAAATATACGCGATAAAAACGGTTATACGCCTCTGGATTATGCAAAAGAGCGCGGTAATGTTGAAATAATAGCGCTGCTTACCGCGTTAAGTGTAAGCGAGTAACGGCGATTACAAATTAAAAATTACGAATGAAAAATCTCAAACACATAAGGAGCTTGACGTGAAAATCATTAAAACTACGGCAATTTTGTTATTTTTATTTGTTTTTTCCTTTTCTTATTCTTACGGCGAAGATAGCAGTATTACTACTTTGATGGCGCATGAAGACAGCGTAATGTCCGCGGATTTTTCAGCTGACGGACTATACGTCTATTCAGGCGGATATGACTATATGATAATTAAATGGAGAATCGATAATTCGGAAAACGTAGTTTATATTAGCGGACTTAAAGATAACGAAGATAAAGATAAAGGTAAAGGATCTAATAAAGATAAAGTATCCAGTAATACGGGACATAATGATATAATTAACTGCGTAAGAGTCAGCGTTGACGGAAAAATCTTAGTATCTGCTTCAAACGATTCCACTATAAAACTATGGTCTGTGCAATCGAACAGTCTTTTAAAAACGATTTCGCCTCATTCTCATTACGTAAACAGCGTGGCTTTTTCTTTGGACGGTAAAAAAATGGTGACTGCAAGTTCCGATAAAAGCGTTAAAATATTGTCGTTTGTCGCGCCTTATAATGTTTTAATGACGTTAAAAGGACATACTGACGAAGTAAAATCCGTGGCTTTCAGCCAGGGCGGCACGTATGTCGCTTCCGGAGGAGAAGATTGCACGGTCAGGATATGGTCGGCAACAGAAGGGAAATTGCTGCAAACTATCAAGCCTCATAGTAATGAAGCGGTAAACTGCGTTGCTTTCAGCCCGAAAGGAAAATATATGGCTTCCGGAGGCAGCGACAAAAACGCCATAATTTGGGATTTTAGCAAAGGCAAAATTACGGAAAAATTCGTGTTAAGAGGTCATGACAGGAAAGTCAACGCGGTTTCGTTTTCGCCTGACGGCACAATGCTTGCTACGGCAAGCGACGATACCGATATACGCGTATGGGACGTTGAAACCGGAGAAGACATTGCGGTTCTTACGGGGCACGGAGATAAAGTAAACGATGTGGTTTTTTCAAGAGATTCTAAAATGCTTGTTTCGGCAAGCGACGACAGAACCGTAAAAGTATGGGAAGTTCCGGGGATGAATGATTCTTTGCAGCCGGAAGAAAATAATTCTTCGCAAGACGCCGATGAGGTCGGCTATTATGAATAAGGAACGCAATGATTAAAAAATTTTTAAAAATTTTATTTATCGATAAGTCTCTAAAAGCCGATGTGGCTTTTTTAAAGAAAGTCGTGCTTTTTAAAGGGCTTTCCAATAGGGATTTGGCAAAAGTCGCCTTGATAGTTTTTAAAAGAAATTATGTTCCTGGGGAGACCGTTTATAAAGAAAAACAGGAAGCCGACGTTTTATACATAATAAAAGGCGGACAGATAAAAGTCAATAACGATTCAAACGAAAAAATAGTTGAAAGCGGCGATTTTTTCGGAGAGATGTCGTTGATAGCCGATAAAAAGCACGATTCTTCGGCCGTGGCGTTAAAAAACAGCGAATTATATCTCATCTACAGAGTGAAATTCGACGATTTTGTGGATCTGGACGCCAAAGCGGGCTTGCAGATAATGAGAAACCTTTCCCAAATTCTTACCGTAAGGGCAAAATGTTCCGAGATATGAAATTATGATGACGGAATCGTCGAAAAATAGAATATTCATAATAGGAATAATACTTTTTCTTGCCTTATGCCTTTTTTTGTATTTCGCAAGAGGAATCCTCGCGCCGTTTATAATAGCGGCTTTTATTGCTTATCTTTTATCGCCTGTCGTGGATAAAATACGTTCGTACGGTTATAGAAGGTGGGTGGGCGTGGCGGTCATAGCCGTCATCATTATGGCCGTGCTTGCCGCTATTTTAATTATTTTTATTCCTCTCATTTTGGAAGAAATCGACAAATTGCAGGTCAATATTCCGGCGTATTATACATATCTTTCAAACCATATTGACACAGTAAAAAATAAAATCGAAGCCGCTTTTCCGATAATTAAAGAATACGGCGTTCTTGATTTGGCCATTGATAAAATTAAGGCTATAGCCGCTTCGGGAGCGGAAAAAATACCCGGATATGTAGTTAATATTTTTTCCATTTTTTCTTTTTTAGTGCTCATTCCGGTAATTGTTTTGTTTATGCTTTTAGGAGGGAACAGAAGCATAAATATGATTGTGGAAATTGTTCCGTCGGCTCACGTTGAAACAGTTCTGTCCGTAATTTACGAGATGGATTCGATCCTGGGAAAATTTATCAGAAGCCAGCTTATAGAAGCTTCGTTTGTGGGAGTGATGTCCGTTATAGCTTTAAGCGCGTTAAACATAAATTTCGCGATATTGATAGGGATATTCGCAGGTCTTGCAAACCTTATTCCTTATGCGGGTCCTATTTTAGGCGTTTTAGTTGCAAGCGTTGTCGCTTTGGTCCAATATCAAAGCATTGCCGTTTTAGTTAAAGTGCTTTTGGCGTTCGGCATAATAAAATTTTTGGATGATAACGCGGTGCAGCCGTATGTCGTAGGACATAATGTGGATTTAAGTCCCGTTACGATGATGTTTGTGTTGCTTGCCGGAGCGCAGGTTTTCGGCTTTTTAGGAGTTGTTTTCGCGGTTCCGGTTACCGCGATAATAAAGACAATTTTCTTTATGCTTGTAAAAAAATATAAAAACGCTTTCTAGAGGAATTTGACATGGACAACAGAGTTCAGGGATTTTCCATTTTCACAAAAGACGACATTCATTTTTTTTGCGAAGGCAGCCATTTCAGGATGTACGAAAAAATGGGGTCCAGGCTTATATCCAAAGACGGCGCCAGCGGCGCGTATTTTTCCGTTTGGGCGCCTAATGCCAAAAGCGTGTCCGTAATAGGCGACTTTAATTTTTGGGACAAAGAAGCTCATCCTTTGTTTGTCAGATACGACGGTTCGGGAATATGGGAAGGTTTTATTCCGGGAATGAAGAAGGGCGATACTTATAAATATTTTATAGTTTCAAATCATAACAATTACTGCGTTGAAAAGGCGGATCCTTACGCGTTTCACGCCGAAACTCCGCAAAAAACCGGTTCAAAAGTCTGGGATCTGGATTATAAATGGAACGACGAAGACTGGATGAAAACGAGAAAATCCAAAAGCTCGCTTGACGCGCCGGTTTCAATATACGAAGTTCATTTGGGTTCATGGCGCAGAAAGCCTGAAGACGGCCACAGATGGCTTTCTTACCGTGAAATTGCCGACGATCTTGCGTCTTATTGTAAAGACATGGGTTTTACGCATGTGGAACTTCTGCCGGTTATGGAACACCCTTTCGGGGCTTCGTGGGGTTATCAGAGCCTGGGATATTTCGCGCCTACAAGCAGATTCGGCACGCCTCAGGATTTTATGTATATGATAGACACGCTGCACCGTGCGGGAATAGCGGTAATTTTAGACTGGGTGCCTTCGCATTTTCCGACTGATTTGCACGGACTTTCTTTTTTTGACGGGACTTATCTTTACGAGCACGCCGATTCAAGGCTCGGGTTTCATCCGGACTGGAAAAGCGCGATTTTTAATTACGGCCGCAATGAAGTTAAAAATTTTCTTATATCAAGCGCTCTGTTTTGGCTTGATAAATATCATGTCGACGGAATAAGGGTTGACGCGGTAGCGTCAATGCTTTATCTGGATTATTCGCGTAAAGACGGCCAGTGGCTGCCCAATAAATACGGCGGGAAAGAAAATATAGAAGCCATAGAGTTTTTGAAAAGGTTTAACCACGTGGTATATGAAAATTACGACGGCGTGCAGACTTACGCCGAAGAATCCACTGCGTGGCCGATGGTTTCAAAACCTACGTATTTAGGCGGTTTGGGTTTTGGTTATAAATGGAATATGGGATGGATGAACGACGTTTTAAGTTATATGAAAGTTGATTCTATGTTCAGGAAGTATCATCACAATAAGCTGACTTTCAGTTTTTTATACGCTTTCAGCGAGAATTTTGTCCTGCCTTTTTCGCACGACGAAGTCACGCAGGGCAAAGGCTCTTTAATCGGTAAAATGCCCGGCGACGAATGGCAGAGATTCGCGAATTTACGCCTTGCGATCGCGTATATGTACGCCCATCCCGGAAAAAAACTTTTGTTTATGGGCTGCGAATTCGGGCAGGTAAGGGAATGGATGTATGAGGAAAGCCTTGAATGGCACGTTTTACAGTTTACTCAGCATTCTGGAATGCAAAAATGGGTAAAAGATTTAAACTTTGCCTATAAAAATAATCCGGCTTTTTACGAAAACGATAACACATGGGAAGGTTTTGACTGGATTGACGCTAACGATTCGGACAACAGCGTAATAAGTTTTGTGAGAAACGCTCCCAGGGCAAGAGAAACAGTTTTGTGCGTTTTAAATTTTACGCCTGTTCCAAGGCACAATTATAATATCGGGGTTGGCCACAAAGGACGCTGGGAAGAAATATTAAACAGCGACTCGGTTGAGTATTTCGGAAGCGGAATAGGTAATTTTGGTTTTAAAGACACTCAAGACTGGGGCGCCCACGGCAGACCTTACAGTTTAAACATATCAATACCTCCTTTGGGAGCCGTGTTTTTTAGATTTAAATATTAACGGCAGTGAGTAGTTAGTAGTGAGTAGTGAACTACGGAAAAATAAAAAAACGGGAACAGATTAATTTCTGCTCCCGCTTTTTTTGTTTTGTATTATATTAAGTAAACTTAGATACCGGTTTTCACCGGTATGACAGCCGGCTTATTTGTTTCTCAAATCCGTAAACGATTTTACCACATATAATATTGATACCATAAAAAAGAAAGCCGCTAAAGACAGTCCTATATATTTGTTCGTAACTAAAGCGAGTTCTAAAGCGAGAAGTCCGAAAAGCGTCGTAAATTTAATTATAGGATTCATAGCCACAGACGAAGTATCTTTGAACGGGTCGCCTACTGTGTCGCCAACGACAGTGGCTTTGTGAAGTTCCGTGCCTTTTTCTCTTAAGTCAACTTCGACAAATTTCTTAGCATTATCCCATGCGCCGCCCGCGTTAGCCATAAATATTGCCTGGAAAAGTCCGAACAACGCTATGGAAATAAGATAACCTATAAAGAAATAAGGCTCTATAAACGCGAAAGAAAGAGTCGTGAAAAACACCACAAGGAATAAGTTGAACATTCCTCTCTGGGCGTATTTTGTGCATATTTCAACGACTTTCTTTGAATCCTGCGTAGAAGCTTTTTCGGAAGAGCCGTCAAGTTTAATATGATCTCTGATAAATTCCACGGCTTTATACGCTCCGCTTGTAACCGCGTGGTTTGAGGCTCCGGTAAACCAGTAAATTATGGCTCCGCCGGCTATCAGTCCTAAAAGAAAAGGAGCGTGCAGAAGCGATAAATTGTCAAGTCCGGTCGTAAGTCCTTCCGTAAGCATTACTATTGTGGAGAATATCATAGTAGTCGCGCCTACCACGGCTGTTCCTATAAGAACGGGTTTTGCCGTTGCTTTGAAAGTGTTTCCCGCGCCGTCGTTTTCCTCAAGAAGTATTTTCGATTTGTCAAAAGCCGCTTTAAAACCGAAATCTTTTTCTATTTCCGCGCCTATATTAGGTATATTTTCAATCAAAGAAAGTTCATAGACGGACTGCGCATTGTCGGTTACCGGACCGTAAGAATCAACAGCTATGGTAACGGGACCCATTCCCAAAAATCCGAAAGCAACAAGACCGAAAGCGAAAACCGCGGGCGCTATCATAATTGCGCCGACACCTAAAGAGCTTATCGCGTAAGCTATTGACATAAGAATTATGATCGCAAGCCCCATCCAGTACGCGCTGAAATTTCCCGCGGTAAGACCCGCAAGAACGTTAAGCGACGCTCCGCCGTGTTTGGACGAAGCCACTACGTTTTGCACAAAAGCGCTTTTTACCGAGGTGAATATTTTTACGATTTCAGGGATAACCGCGCCTGCTATGGTGCCGCAGCTTATGATTATTGAAAGTTTCCACCAAAGAGAGCCGTCGCCCAAACCGCCGATTATGAGTTTTGATACTATGAAAGTGAACGATATGGAAACTACGGAAGTTATCCACACAAGCGACGTCAAAGGAGCTTCGTAGTTCATTTTGTCGGATAAAGCGTATTTCATTTTCGCAAATGCTCCGTTGATCGCGTATGAAAGCGCGCTGGCAATAAGCATTATCAAACGCATCACAAAAATCCAGACTAAAAGTTTAACCTGAATTGCCGGGTCTTTTACCGCCAAAACTATAAAGGCTATCAAAGCCACGCCAGTAACGCCGTAAGTTTCAAAACCGTCGGCGGTAGGCCCTACCGAATCGCCCGCGTTGTCGCCTGTGCAGTCCGCGATAACTCCGGGGTTTCTGGCATCGTCTTCTTTAATGTTGAAAACTATTTTCATCAAGTCCGAGCCGATGTCCGCGATTTTTGTAAATATACCGCCCGCAATTCTCAAAACCGAAGCGCCTAGCGACTCTCCTATGGCAAAACCTATAAAGCAGGGACCCGCGAAATCGCTCGGAATAAACAAAAGAATTATAAGCATTATGAAAAGTTCTATGCTTATCAAGAGCATTCCTATGCTCATTCCCGCGCGAATGGGAATTTCATAGCACGGGAAAGGCTTGCCTTTAAGGCTTGCGAACGCTGTTCTTGAATTTGCGAAAGTATTTATTCTCATGCCAAACCACGCTACCGCGTAACTTCCCAAAATCCCGACTATACTGCAAAGAACTATCGTAAAAACTTTAATCGCTTCAAAATGCTGCAGGAAACCGAAATAAACCACTATAATAGCGGCAAGCAAAACTTCAAGTATTATTATGAATTTACCCTGCGTTATAAGGTAGGTTTTACAGGTTTCATATATAAGCTCGGAAATATCTTTCATCGATTTATGCACCGGAAGATTTTTAATCCCAAGATAATGATAAAGCCCGAACAATAAACCGAAAACGCATATAATAAAGCCGAAAACCAAAAGATTGTGGCCGTTAATCGCGCCTCCGAAAAAACTTACCGACGATAAGTCGGGAATAATCAAATTAGCCTCGCTTGCGAAAGAGCTTTTTACCGCAGTAAGCACAAGCGCGAAAACAGCGGCAACTTTTTTTACAGACAACATTTTACCAAACATAATACTATACTCCTTTCTCGTGCATAAATTAAACGCATTGCCAAAGATTATATGATTTATAAGACGATATGTCAATCAAAAAACGGCGATGCATGGATGCAAAGTAAAGACAGTTGTGTCGTTAACTCTGCATCCATGCATCTTTGCATCCGTTTTGTGAGGTTATGCGGCGCGCAGTATGTCGGCGGAATGTATTGTTGCAGGAACTTGTTTGCGCAGAATATTTTCGACGTCGGGTTTTGCGGCGCGCGTAAATTCTACAAACACGCTTCCCGCAAAACCTTTTATAAAACCGTACGCGCTGGCGTCATAAACCTTTTTAACGGCCGCGGACGCGTATTCCGCCGGAATTACAAAAGACATGCCGAACAATTTCGATTCGTCAAAACTTATCTCGCCGGATGAAATGTCTTCTTCAAGCTTAACAAACACGCGTTTGCCTTTCTTGTTGACTATGTCTTTAAGCGCGCTGTCTTCATTTATAATCGGTAAAACGGCATTAAGTAAAAATTGTTTTTTCAGTCTGGAATCTAAAATTTTGTCGGTTTTTATCAATATAACGTTTGTTTTGCCGTAAGAATTTAACATGATGTCTGCGGTTTCTAATTCGCCGTTGATATCCATAGTCGTTTTTTGTATAAGTCTGCTTTGCGACGGTAAAATATCTTTCGTAATTCTATCCTCGAAAGCTATGACGAAAGATTTCCCTTTTTTTCTTGTTAAATCGTCGGCATCCATGAAATTTTCGCTGAAATTTTCGGACGAGAGCGTTTTCTCCAAAGACGGGACAAACAAGAAAACGTTGTTTTTCAGCGTTTTTTGCTGTCTTCTTTTTTCCGCTTTTCTTATGGTTTTTTCAAGTTCGATTTTAAAAAAACCGAATCTGGAGCGTAAAAAATCGAAAAGATTATACTCTGCCGATATCCTCAGCAAAGCATCTAAAGAATCTTTGGAAACCATATTTTTTTCAATAATCGTTTCGGATACGCTGTCTTCAAATCCGTAGGAGTATACGCCCTTTGCGGGATCCACTACAAAAAGGCTGCCCATATTGCCGTATTTCGGAGATATGCCGTGATCGGCGTTTATAAGCCTTATCATATTATTGTCGTCGGATTCTGTCGTGCCTATTTTTTCTTTTTTAAGTTTGTCAAAAGGGTTGTGTCCGGCAAACAAGAGCAATATCTTGAGAGGATTAAATATTTTCCCAAACCCGGTTTTCTTTTGAAAGGCTATGTCTTTAGGTTTTATTTTTGTGCTGACGTCGGAGTATATAGATGTTATTAAATTTAACGCCTCCATTATCTGCGAAATATTGTCCTGCCCGAGCTGAAAATTTCTGATGTCCAAACTTATTTTTTCAAGCCCTTCCAATATCTTTTCTGGAGGATAATATTCGCCTTTGTATCTAAGCCCGCCGCCTCTGGTTCCTATTGAAACGACTCCGTCATCATTAACAGGCAGAAGCGAATGCATATAAGAAAAGCCGAACATATCTTTAACGTGCAAAGCAAAATTGTTTTTATAAAATTCTCCCAAAGCTCTTATTTTATAATCGCTTAAATAATTCGAATTATTCAGAAGGCGTCCGTTTTCATAGTTGTGTTCCTTGTCTCCGGCAAGACGTCCGACAATCAGGTTTAAAGAATTATTGTCCGAACAAAACTCGTTAAACAGCTTGGTTAACGCGTTATCTTCGGGTATGCTGTTCTTTTCTTTTAAAATTGAAGCCAGCTCTGCTAAAGAAATTCCGGGATTTTTGGTTAAAGCTTCGATTATGGTTTTGCTTACAAAACCGGATAAATGCTTGTATTTTTCATTTGTTTCGTATATAGTCTCGCCGACTAGTTCCTTGTTTCTCTGCGCGAGAAAACCGTCTCCCGTAACGCTGCCCCAGTCTTTATGATAAACCCAATCCAAAGCGTTCCATTCGGTGCTTTGATAATTCAAATACATTATGGCGTCTAAAATAGCCCATTGCCAGTTTCCTTTTTTTAGTTCTTGGCGCATTTTCTCTTTTTGCGACGATATTACTTCATCAATCAGCGCTTCCATTTTTTTCCATTCTTCGTGGTGATGCGGATATTTGTTCTTAATGACATCCAATTCGACTTTTCTGTCAATCCACCAATTTATGGACATTTTGTCAGCCGCTTTAAAGCCCGTATACACCCACACGCCCACGTCATGGCCGATAATTTTTTTCCACCAATTAAGCAGGTAAACGTTTTCTTCTTTGGCAAAGATTCCTGACGGATTGTTTAGAATGTCTTTTTCTTTAGAGAAATTTATGTTGTCTATTTTTGCGTTTTCGTTTTCCTCTAAATTATACATTTTATTAAACATGTCAATAATCTCTTTCAGCGTCTTTGTATGCTCTTTTTGTCTCTTATCCGCATTTTCCATATATTGGGCAAGTTTTTTTGCCCATATAATCTGGCTTGTGGCTTCTTGCGCTATGTCTTCATTTTTTGACGTTTGGCGTTCCGCAAGATCTTCGACGGGGTTTCTGTAACCGTAAGTTATTTCTTCGTCTTCCAAATCAACTGTCTGATAATTTTTGGGTATTCCGTTATATCCTTCGTAATAAGGCAAATGCACGGCCGCTACGTTCATAAAAGCGTATAAATCGTGATTTCCGGTAACCGCCACGCCGCTTCCGGAATCGATAACCGCCTGTATTATTTCCCATGCGGCAATTTGCTCCGGACCTCTGTCCAGCAAATCGCCTAGAAAAATAATTTTAAAATTATCCTGCTTGGCTTTATTGCTGAGAATATTTTTGAAATTTACCAGATTATTTTCCAAATCTATTTGTTTTTCATCTATATCTAAAGCATGGGCAAGCAGTTCTTTGAGCCTTTGCGCGCCGCCGTGTATATCGGATAATATGATAACTTTCGGAAGCCTGCCTTTGGCAAACAGATATTTTGTAATAAATTTTATTAAATTGAAAAAATCCGTTCTCACTTGGTGCCTGACGGTTACGGCAACGCGCTCTTTAAGAGCTTGTACCGTGCGGTCAATTACATCGTTTATGCGAACCATAATATCTTCTACGTTGTAAGCGTTTTCAGGGTTTTTTAATTTAAGTTTATCTTTTAAAACTTTTGCGTTCGCAGCGTTAAGCTTCATTTGTATAAATGCCTTTAATGTTTCCACATCCGAAGTCGAATCGCCGATTATTTCCCGCGCGCCGGCTGTTAAAAATAAATCGGGATTTCTTCTGTAGACCGTTTGCCTTATCAGATCGTTTATGCCGTCGCCGCCTTCTTCGGCAGTATATTTATGGTCAATTAAAAGCTGTGTTCTTTGCGATATGGAAATGTTTTCGTTAAAGAGAATGCTTTGTTCATCGCTAATCCATATGTCGAATATTCTGTCAATTTCAAATATTGCGGCGAAAGCGTCGGCGTCATGCAATAATCTTGCTTCCGGGTGGGCGTTATGTTCGTCCCTCGGGATTTTTGTGTTTTCTATTTTTTTATGCCCCAAGCATATTTCTTTCAGTTTTTGTTCGTCTATGTTTTTGTCGGGGAAACGTTTAAAAATGGCATCCACCCACGCGGCTGAATTTTCTTCATGCCTGCTTCTTGTGATTAATGTGGAAATATCATGCATAACTACGGCGTATGCAAGATATTTCGGGTCTGTTCTTTTTGCGAATGAAGGATCTTTCGAAAGTATTTCTATAATGTATTTGTATACAGTAAAAGAGTGGTCGAAATCATGATTTAGGATAACCGCGCGGTTCTTATAATATCTTTCAAATAAATACGTCGGTACGGAAGAATGAAGTTTTTGCAGCGCCTCTACAAAATATTCTTCAAATTTAATAAAAAAATCGGCGTCGGGAAAAGTTTTTGTCCCCAATATTTCAAGCCGAAATCCCTCGAGAGTTTCTTTTAATTCTTCAATACGCACTATGCTGTCAAAAGGTTTTGAAGGTTTTTCGTTTTTTTCCAGAAGAAGATTAGCGAACAAAATATCTTCATTGGCTTTTCTTTGGTCGCTTGTGTGGCCCGGGTAAGTAAGATATGCTTTTGCGATTGCCCTTATTTCGTCATTGTCCGGAGGCATCAGCGCGCCGTTATTCCTAAATATTCCTTCAGTAAGCTGGTTCCGGGCGCTGTCAAAGTTGGAGTATGTGTCCAAATCTTCAAAAAAAGCGGCATTATCGTCTAAAATTCCGTCCAAAGCGTTTTTTATGCGTTCTATCGCCGTGGGAGTATCTTTAACGCCGCGTTTTATTTTTAAATAATAAAGCATGTTGTATATGTCTTTTTGCGATTGTTCTGCTTCGGAAAAATTTCCTACCATTTCATGAGTCAATTCATGAATTATTCCCGCAAAAATAAACGCGTGAGCTACGTCTTTGTCTCTTTTTTCAACTTTTGAAATGCCGGAATTCACGTTTATAAAACCGTTTCTGAAATGGTTTTCAAAAAAATGCGAAGATTTTTTTACAATCGTTATATTTATGGCCGATTTAAGAAGCGCAGCCGGATTTTTTTCCGGCAATAACATTTTTGCGTTATCCACGGCTTTATCCAGCATTTCCCGCATCATTTCAGTGTTAAGCCATTGTCCCGCTATTTTATTATCGACATACACCAATATTTTTTTGCCGTCCACGGTTACGGGAAATCCCATGGAATTTCCTTGCGTCACATTTTTTTCACCGAAACGTTTGACGGCATTTTGGGCGAGATTAGATTTCAGGTGTTTGTCTATGAAAGAAAAAAACGATAAGCGTAATCTGTTATTTCTGATTATTCTGAAATATTTCGGCATGTTCATGTGATTGGCGGCGAATTCGTCAAATACTACTCTGTTGTTTCTTAGCTGTAAAATAATTTCGCGGTTTGAACTTTCGGTCCGTATAATAAATTTGCCGTTTTCAATCTCCGCGGTGAAATAATTTTCAGGAACGGCTTTGTTTTCTTCGGAAAGTTTTTTTACCCAGTCTTCTATGATTTCTTTCAGTTTTTGGGGAGGAACGTTTTCGGCGTTCGCGCTGATAATTGCCTCAAGCAGCCTGTCAAAATAAGTTTCTCTCAAAACGGCGTCCGGTATTATATCGGCAAGCATTATCGGAACGAGGCTTAGCGCGTCGGAAGAATAATCTGCGTTTAATCTTGTCGAATATAAAGATTGCGCTTCTATCGCTTTTAGCGCCGGCGTAACCACGACGTAAGACATTTTATTGTCGGCAAGTTTTTTTAAAAAATCGGTGTGAAAACCGCCTGCGACAAAAACGTTTAAAGAATTTGATTTGGAGTTTTTTAAATGTTTTAATGCGTTTTTCAGGAAAACTTCGTCCCTTTTTATGTTTATATCGTAGTAATCTTTGAAAGAGTCATCGTCTAACAGCCGAAGCCCGTCGTATCCGCCGTAATATTTTTTCAAAAGCGCTTTGTAGCGTCCGAGATTTAAACTGAAATAGCGCCAGTTCTGGGGAGTCAAATTTAAAGAAAAGTAATTCTCAAGCATTGATGTCATTTTAGAAATCGTAAGCAGCTCGCGCGCGGAAAGATTTCCGTAGTCGTTTTCTATCAGATCTTCAATGTATTTGTTAAACTGCCAAAAAGAATCAAAATGGTTTATAGCCGAGCGTTTCGCAGACGTTTCAAGAAAAGCGGCCAAATCCGGATATTGATTTGCGAAATCATATCTTTTGTCGTTGAAAATTTCATTAAGTTTGCCGTAGAAAAAATTTACGCTGCCGGAATTATCGTTTAAATCTTTATAATCTTTATAACTTAAAGTTTCTCTAAGTTTCAAAATACAGGTTTGAAGCTGTTTTTTTATTTTCCCGGCATTTAAGTTTTCAAGAGTTTCAGAGGAATAAATTTCTTTGGCAAGCTCGGACTGCTTTACCGGATAAGCGGACTCTATGCTTAAATCATAGATGTCGTTGAATTTTACGTCGGGATTTAACAGAAATTTATTGATTGCCGAATATTTTCCTTCGAGTTTTTTCGAAATGTCTTTTAAAATGAGTTTTTTAAAAGATTTAATATTTTCCGAATTCTTATTGTAAACATCGTTAAGGCGGTACGCGTTTGCCACGTTTGAAAAATATAAATCCCAATCTTCAATGCCGTAGGCAATGTCAAAATTATCTTTCAAAAACAGTTCGGCGCCGCTCAAATAACCTATGTTTAAAAGATAGTCCGCGGCTGCGGCGCTGGTGTCCTGCGGCAGAGTTGATATAATATTGTTTTGTATTTTGCCGAAAGGAGCTCCTTCAATGATTACTTTTTCCACATTGAATTTTGAATTTAAAGATGAGATTACGTCACAGATATTCTTTTGTACTGCGGGATTGCAGTGCAGATCCTGTATGAAAACTAATACTTTGTCTCCGTTTGCAATATAGGTTTCCGTGACCTCTGCGGATGAATTTTTCGAAATAACTGAAGTTATTTCGTTTATAATATCTTCCGAAGTAACGGGAGATGATGCTTGCAAAGGATATGCGAAAACGCATGACAGGAAGAAACACAATAATGTAAAGACTGAAACCGCGCGGTTAAACGTTTTTTGCATATCGCCACACCTCTGTTTAATATACTATATAATTGTATATATAGTATACAATAATAATAGCTTCAAAATTGAATAAACAAACAAATTTCACATATTTTTTACATTTACATTTATATTCGAATTTGATAAATTCCGAAATATAATGTAAATTTTTTGGTGAGATTATTTATGTTATTTCACATTTATATTGGAATTTGATATAATTTTTCGGTCGTTAGTAGTGATACAGAGTGTTAGTTGCAAAAGACGCAGAAAAAGTTTATAGCGGTAATTTTTATAATTTTCCTGCAACATAAGAGCTTTTAAAGCTAAAAGTTTTTAAAGCCAAAAAGATGTTGAGGAATTAAAAGGGAGGATAGAATGAAAAAAGTTGTGAGTGCACTATTGTGCGTGATGTTTGCTTCGGCGGTGGTTTTTGCTGCGTCTAGTACGGGAAATAAGAGTTCCGGCACGGCGGCTAAGCCTGCTGCCGCGGCTCCTTCCGTTAAAAAAACTCCCGCGGCTTCACCTGCGCCGGCTGCTGCGTCCTCTTCTGTTAAAAAAACTACAGTTGCTACGCCTGCGGCAACTAAAACAACAGCTAAGCAAAGTGTTGCGGAACCTGTTAAAAACGGCGGACAGATGGCGGTAGGTTATTCAGTAGTAGATTATTCCGGAGGCAACGGATGGACCGTCGATAATCTTGCTTTCAGATACCGTATAAACGATTTGCTTGCCGTAGAAGGGCTTTTAGGATTTAACGCGGGAGACGCCGGCAATGCTTTTGTGTTTGGCGGTAAAGTTTTTTATACAATTAAAGAATATTCAACATTCAATGTATACGGCACCGGAGGAATGAATCTGGGCGTAATAGACCCCGACGGCGGTGAGTCTACGACAATTTTCGGAATTATGGCCGGAGCCGGCGTTGAATACTTTATAGCGCGCAACCTTTCAATATCTTCGGAATTGGGGTTAGCCGGTAATTTTATGAAAGATAATAATATGTTCGGGACTATCGGAAATTGGGTGTCTAACTTAGGTATCAGATATTATTTGGACTGATAAATAACGATTTTAAGAGCCCGCCTTTTGCCTTTTAAAGGCGGGCTTTTTTTTGTATATAAAACTGCCCGCGCGGCTAACGGTTATGATGTTTATCCTGACGGGTCGCATGTATGCGTGTTTACATCTATATAGGAATTTGATATAATCATTCGGTTAGCATAATAAAAAACACAACTAAACTCAAGGAGTTGCAACAATGGCATTTGCAAAAAAAGAAGTAGTCGAAAAATTTAAAACGCACGCTACCGATACCGGTTCTCCCGAAGTTCAGGTCGCGTTGCTTACGTCGAGAATTAAATATCTTTCCGACCATTTTCAAAAATATCCGAAAGATTTTGCTTCAAGAGTAGGTTTCCTTAAAATGATAGGACAAAGAAGAAGATTGCTTGATTATTTGAAAAAACACAATAAAAGCAGCTATTCTTCGTTGATTAAAAGTTTAGACCTTAGAAAGTAATATAAGGCAAATAAAAAGTCCCGGTCTGCTCAAAGGATGCAAAGAAACACCAAAACGGCAATTGACAAATTACAATGAACAAATAAAAATTATTATGGTCTTTGTCGTTAATTGTTAATTGAAAATTGTTACTTGTAAATTGTTTTTCGAATAGGGTGTTTGTTTGGATCTTTTGCGCGGCGAACCGGGTAAATGGAGCGTAAAAGTGGAGTATTTTAAAAAAGAAGTTGACGTAGCAGGAAAAAAAATTATTATCGAATCCGGAAAACTTGCAAAACAGGCGAGCGGTTCGTGCATGGTAAGAATCGGAGAAACTACGGTTTTGGTTAACGCCGTAGCTTCAAAAGAACCTAAAGAAGGCATAGATTTTATGCCTTTGACCGTAGATTACAGAGAAAGAACGTATGCCGCGGGAAGAATTCCCGGCGGTTTTTTTAAAAGAGAAGCAAAACCAAGAGACAGTGAAATACTTGTCAGCAGGCTTATCGACAGAAGCATAAGGCCCCTTTTTCCGGAATACTGGAGAAACGATACCCAGATTTCAGCCATAGTGCTTTCCCACGACGGCGAGAATGATGCCGAAACGGCAAGCATTATAGGAACTTCCGTAGCCCTTATGATATCCGATCTGCCTTTTTATACGCCTATAGCCTCCGTGAGAATCGGCAGAGTAAACGGCGAACTTATAGTAAATCCCACGATAGCCCAGCAGGATGCGAGCGACTTGGATTTGATCGTCAGCGGAACCGAAGACGCTTTGACAATGGTTGAAGCGGGCGCTTTGGAACTTTCTGAAGAAGAAATGCTTGCGGCGTTAAATCTTGCAAAAGAAAACATAAAAGGAATTTGCGCTTTTCAAAAAGAACTTCCTTCAAAAACAAAAATTCAGGTACCGGAGCCTCAGTATAACGGGGCGATGAAAGCCGATATTGAAGCCGAAGCAATCGACAATGCCGAAGAAGGCGTTACGATTAAAGAAAAAGGCGAGAGAGACGCGTTTTGGTCGGGATTTAAAAAAGACATTACAAAAAGAATGCTCGAAAAATATCCCGAGGAACTTAAAGGCACAATCGACGCTATTCTTGAAAATATATTTTACGTTAAAGCCAGAGAACTTGTTTTGAACAAAAGAGTCCGCACGGACGCGAGAGGTTTGGAAGAAATAAGGCCTATTTCCGTTGAAACCTCTTTTTTGCCTAGGGTTCACGGCTCGGCTCTTTTTACAAGAGGACAGACTCAGGCTTTGGCTACGGTAACGCTCGGCACGCCGGGTGATATGCAGATTATGGACGAGCTTGCCGGCGAATATAAAGAACGCTTTATGCTTCACTATAATTTTCCGGGTTTTTCCACGGGCGAAGCAAAAGGCGAGCGTTCCACGAGCAGAAGAGAAATCGGTCACGGAGCTTTGGCGAAAAGAGCGTTAAGAGCAATATTGCCTCCCGAAGAAGATTTCGGTTACACAATAAGAATAGTTTCGGATATTTTAGAGTCGAACGGTTCGTCTTCAATGGCGTCGGTTTGCGGCGGTTCTCTTGCGTTGTTTAACGCGGGAGTTCCGGTAAAAGCCAGCTGCGCGGGCGTTGCGATGGGGCTTATAAAAGAAGGCGATAACTATGTTGTTTTAACCGATATTATGGGAATGGAAGATCATTTGGGCGATATGGATTTTAAAGTAGCGGGAACAAGAAAAGGCATAACAGCGCTGCAGATGGATATAAAAATTTCAGGGCTTACCACGGAAATTATGGCTCAGGCTTTGGAGCAGGCAAAGCGCGGAAGATTCTTTATATTAGATAAAATGGACGCGGCTGTGTCCGCTCCAAGCAACGCTCTTTCGCAATACGCTCCGAAAATGGCGACTTTAATGATTCCTCCTAAAAAAATCGGCGAACTTATCGGTCCCGGGGGAAAGAACATAAAGAAAATTCAGGAAGAAAATGAAGTAAAGATAGACATTGAAGAAAGCGGGAAAGTCTCCATATCGGGTATGGACTCCGAAAAAGTAAACAGAGCGAGAGATATTGTTGAAGCGTTTACGGCCGAAGTAGAAGTGGGCAAAATATACAAAGGCAAAGTAGTAAGGATTATAGAAATCGGAGCGTTTGTTGAAATTCTGCCCGGAAAAGACGGGATGGTGCACATTTCGCAGCTTTCGGACAGCCATGTGAAAAAGGTTGAAGATGCCGTGAAAGTTGGCGAAGAAGTTACCGTTAAAGTTTTAAAAATAGATGAGAAAGGCAGGGTAAATTTAAGCATAAAAGCAGCGAGATAACGGCAAATAACAAATTACAATTAACAAATAAGAATTAAAATCTGGTTTTTGTCGTTTATTGTTAATTGAAAATTGTTATTTGTAAATTAAAAGGGTTAACATGCCAAACAACGACATTAAAAACAAAGTAAAATCTCTTTACGAAATAATGAAAGACGAGAAAGTCCGGGAATTGGAAGTCAATTCCAAAGAATACAGCGTTGTCATTAAGCGTAAAGACCCGAATGAGGTCGCCGAGGCGGTTTCCGTGCAAAAGGCTGCGCTAAAACCGGTTGCCGCTAATTTTGAAGAAGCTTCGAAATCCGAAGCCAAAATTTCCGGCGAAACAATAAAATCTCCGATAACCGGCGTTTTTTACCAATCGCCGTCTCCGTCTTCGCCCGTTTTTGCAAAAGAGGGCGATATTATTGAAACCGGCAAAACTTTGTGTATAATTGAAGCTATGAAAGTTATGAACGAAATTAAGGCGACTTTTAAAACAAAAATAGTAAAGATTTTAGCCGAAAACGGAAAACCCGTAAATTCCGGTCAGGATTTGTTTGAGATTGAAAAAGCCTGAAACGGCAATTAACAGTTTACAATTAACAAATAAAAACTTCGGGTATTTGTCGTTAATTGTAATTTGTAAATTGTTAATTGTTAATTAGAGGTGCAAAACATGTCGGATATTACCGAAAGAATAGGAATTACCGCAGGGGAGATATGGAGATATTTGTCTGAAAACGGCGAATCTTCCCCGATAAAAATAAAGGCAAATTTAGGTTTGTCAAATACAATGCTTTATCTTTCTTTAGGCTGGCTTGCCAGAGAAGGTAAAGTAAATATCGTGCAGTTTGAATATAGTTATAAAATTTCGTTAAAGTAAAGTCGTTAAAAACTTAAGCGCCGATGCACGGATGTATAGATGCACGGACGCATAGCAAAGACGCAACGACAAAAAACAAAAGTTGTTACTATGCATCTATGCCTCTAAGCTTCAATGCATCCAAGAGGTTCTTATCAGTGGGAAAAAAGAAAGCGAAAAGCAAAAAACAAAATAAAAAAAATCCGGAAAGGAACAGGGAAGCCGCGTCCCTGTTTTTTGCTTTGGCGGCATTTATAAGCACATTTGCCCTTGTTATTCCGGAAAACACCGGAATTGCAGGCAAAGCTTTTGCCAACGTTATGTTTCAAATGTTCGGCGATGCGGCGTATATACTTCCCGTGATTTTACTTTGCTATTTTATAATTTACATAAGAAAATCCGTCAAATTAAAACCGGAAACGGATATTATATGGTCGGCGTTATCTCTTGTTTCCTGCGCGGTTTTATTTTCTTTTTGCGCTTTATTGTTTCAGTTAAATGCCTCTGGCGGTTGGACAGGCAGTCAGCTTTATCCTTTTTTTGAGAGACTTTTCGGAAGATGGCTTGCTTTTTCCGTTATTGCGCTCACGTTTGTTTTTTGCATGACGCGGCTGTTTAGAATTTCAATAAGTTCGTCGATATACAATTTCTTAAAAGGCGTTAAGGAAGATATTCAAACGCCTAAAACATACAAAGAAGGTTTGCAAAAGCCCGATATTGCCGAAAAAAGATCCGATAATGCCGAGCCCGAGCAAAAAAAACTTGAACCCATAAAACCCAATATTGTAAATAAAAACGAAAAAGAGGATAAACCCGTAAAAGAAGCTCCCGCAGAATCTAAGCCCGGAACCGAAAAGCCTGAAAAAGTAGACAGCAAAACATTCGTGTATAAGCTTCCGCCCGCTGATTTGCTTCCTAAAGACGCGACTATGAGTTTTGAGACAAATAAAGAAGAACTGCTGCAGCGCGCCGAACTTTTAAAAAATACTCTGGCTGATTTTGACATAATCGCCGAAGTGCAGGACATTATTCCGGGACCTGTCGTAACGCGTTACGATTTGGTTTTGGCTCCGGGGACAAAAATACAAGCGGTTACGAATATTATTGATAATCTTTCTCTGGCTATGCGCACGTCGTCTATAAGAGTTGTTCCGATACCGGAGAAAGCCGTTGTGGGCGTGGAAGTCCCCAATCCCGACAGCGCGATTGTTGGACTAAGGGGAATACTTGAAAGCCGCGCTTTTGAAAAATCAAAATCGCTTCTTACTCTTGCTTTGGGAAAAACCACGGACGGCGCGGGTTATGTGTCGGACCTCGCGGATATGCCTCATCTTTTAATAGCCGGAGCGACGGGTTCCGGAAAAAGTGTCGGGCTTCACACCATAATTCTTTCGATGCTTTATAAAGCCCGTCCAGACGAAGTTAAGCTTATGATTATAGACCCGAAGCGCGTTGAAATGCCTATATATAAAGATATTCCGCATATGTATAATCCTTCGTCGCCCGCCGCGGACGCCGATATAATTACCAATCCCCGCGAAGCGGCGGCTTCGCTGCGGAAACTTGTAACCGTAATGGAAGAAAGATATTCCAAGTTCGCCAAAGAAATGGTGAGAAATATTGATGACTATAATAATAAAATGTCCGAAACCGGAGGCGAGAAAGAGTTTTACATAGTTGTCATTATAGACGAGCTTGCCGACTTAATGCTTGTAGTGCGTAAAGAAGTTGAAGATTCGATACAAAGGCTTGCCCAGATGGCGAGAGCCGTCGGGATACATTTGATACTCGCGACGCAGAGGCCGTCGGTAAACGTTATTACGGGCATAATCAAAGCTAATTTTCCGGCGAGAATGTCGTTTCAGACGACTTCGCAAATAGATTCGAGGGTCATTTTAGACATGCTGGGCGCCGAAGATTTAATGGGCAAAGGAGATATGCTGTATTTGCCTAAAGGCGAGGCCAGACCGACGCGCCTTCAGGGGGCGTACGTTTCTTTAAAAGACGCGCAAAAAATAATAGCTTTTGTTAACGACCAGAATTTTCCGAGAATTTACGAACCCCCCGTCGTGGAAATTGACGTGCAGTCCGGTTTTAATGCCGACGAGAAAGCAATAAAAGATTTGGTTCCGGCGTTAAAACTCATAAAAGAACGCAGAAGCATTTCGCAGGATTTGCTTAAAGCCAATTTCGGCGGTTCGGCAAGAGCGACAAACATATTAAGCCTGCTTAACGTCAAAGGTTTTATATCAAAACCCGAAGGCACTAACAAATGGCAGATTAATTATGATAAAATAGAACAAGAACTTAACGCCAATGAGTAATTAACAGCCGGATAATTGGCAAAAGGGGTTTGAAATGAAAAAAATAATTTTTGCGGCGTTGTTTGTAAGTTGTTTATGCGTTCCGGTTTTTGCCCAAACAAACGGTGACGGCAAGACGATTGATTATGTTCTTAAAAATATGGAAGAAGCCGATAAAAAAATAAATACTTTGGAAGTCGACTATGTCCAGGAAATTTTTTACAATACTACAAACGAGAAACAAAAAATAACGGGAAATCTTAAATATAAAAAGCCTTCAAACATTTTCATAGCCCAAAGAACCCCGCAGGAACAGAAGATATATATTGACGGTAAAAAAATAACGATATATACTCCGGAAAATTCTCAGGCTGTTGTAGACACTTGGAAAAACGTCGTAAGCGGGGATTTTGCTCCGGCTTCTATTATCAGTTTCGGAAGCAACCGGGCAAATATAAGCAAAGATCACGATATAATTCTTATCGGCGAGGATGATGATCATTATATTGTCGGTATTTCGCCTAAATCGAAAAAAGACTGGGATATGAAATTATTCGTTTCCAAAAAAACATTCTATCCCCAGAAAGCTTCGGTCAGCACGGACGGGCTTCTTATAAACGTAGATTTGACGCAGTACAAAACCAATGTGGATTTAAAAAAAGACTTATTTAAATTTAACGCTCCGGAAGGAGTTGAAATAATAAAACTCAATTAGGCGGGATAAATGAAAGTTATAGGAAGCATATTAAAAGAAAAACGCGAAAATGACGGATTAACCTTAGAAGAAGTTCATAAAGCCATAAAAGTTCAGGAAAAATATCTTATAGCCATTGAAGAAGGAGATGAAAAAGCTTTTTCCGCGGAAGTCTATTATAAGAGTTTTGTGAAATCTTACGCCAAATATCTGGGGTTTGACGCAAATACGCTTATAAACCAGTACGAAGCCCGTAAAGTCCCGCTGAATATTTCTGTGGACAAAGCTGAAAATAAAAAATCTGAAAAGCCGGGTAACGGCGGCAAGGCTAATTTCAAAAAGTCGGCAGTGACAATTTTAATTGCCGTCTGTCTGATCGCGGTATTTTTTTATTTGAATAAAAATATTTCAAATATAGTTTCCGACGATTATTCCGCAATTGAACATAAAAATCAAATGCCGGAGCAAACCGTAAAGAACGAAATAAAAAGCAGCGAGCAAGTAGTTGTCGATGTCCAAGTCAAGCCTGCAGTCAAACCTGCAGTCAAACCTGAAGTTAAACCTGAAGCCAAGCCTGCAGCCAAGTCTGAAGTCAAACCCGAAGTTAAACCTGAAGTCAAGCCTGCAGTCAAATCTGAAGTTAAACCCGAAGTCAAACCTGAGGTTAAGTCTGAGGTTCAGCCTAAAAAAGAAGAACCGGTTGTTTTACCGAAACAGAAGCTGCTTATACAGGCTGTAAGCAATGTGTGGATAAAAGTTGACGGCGATAATAAAGGCCTTTATGAGGGAACTTTATTAAAAGGCGAAGAGAAAACATGGAAGGCGGATAATCTTTTTAATTTAAAGATAGGCTATACTCCGGGCGTTAAAGTATTTTTTAACGACGAAGAAGTTGACGTTATATCCGGTTCGGTCCAAGACGTAAACACGATAACTTTGAAAAGGCAGTAAAATGCGGAAAGTCGCGGTAATCGCTTTGGGCTGTCCGAAAAATACGGTGGAAGCGGAATATCTTTTAGGCATTTTAGAAAATAAAGGTTATATTCTTACAAATAATACGCTGGAAGCAGATATCGTTATAATCCACACATGTTCTTTTATTAAAGACGCAAGGATTGAGTCTGAAAACCGTATTAAAGAAATTTTAGAACTTAAATCCGAAAAAGATTTAAAAGTTTATGTTTCCGGCTGTTTGCCCCAGCTTTTAAAAGAAGAGTTTGCGAACAGTTTTCCCGGGGTTGACGGTTTTACGGGGACTGGAGAACTTTCTAGAATTACGCGCTTGATGGCCCGCAAAAATAAAACCGGCAAACTTTTGCTTAAACCCGGGGGACTCAACGATTCTAAATTCAGGCTGTTGTCATCGCCTTTGCCTTTCGCTTATTTAAAAATTGCCGAAGGATGTAATCATAATTGCAGTTTTTGTATAATTCCGTCGCTTAGAGGAAAATACGTAAGCAGGACGGTTTCTTCTTTGGCCGACGAAGCAAAAGCATTGTCCGATTCGGGCGTGAAAGAACTTATAATAATCGCTCAGGATACGACTTCTTACGGGAAAGATTTATACAATCGTTTTGTTTTGGATAAGCTTTTGGCAAAACTTGCGAAAATCGAAGAACTGAAAATTATAAGGCTTATGTACGCTTATCCTTCAAGCGTGACGGACGGGCTTTTAGACGTAATAAAAGAATATGACAATATATGCAAGTATATGGATATTCCGATACAGCACGCAAGCAAAAACGTTCTTGCTAATATGAAACGCCCTTTGAATACCGTAAAAATTATAGAGAAAATAAATAAGCGCGTTCCTGATATTGTTTTAAGAACTTCTCTTATAACTGGTTTTCCCGGAGAAACCGAAAGAGATATAAAAGAACTTGAACGTTTCATAAAGCAGGGATATTTTCAATACGCGGGAGTTTTTGAGTATTCCGGTCAAAAAGAAGCGCCGTCTTTTAAATTAAAAAACCGCGTTGATTTGGAAAAAGCAAAAGAAAGGAAAATATTTATAGAGAATGCCCAGTATGAAGTTTTTAAGAAAAAAGCGGGCGTTTTGAAAAATAAAAAAATAGAATTTATGGCCGAAAGCTGTAAGAAATCCGGCGGACGGTATATTGTGTCGGGAAGAAGCTTTTTTCAAGCTCCGGAAATCGACGGAAATATAATAATCCGTTCAAAAAAACCGGTTAATTTAGGGGGATTTTATTCTGCCGAAATTACCGGGAACGAAGGATACGATGTAACGGCAAAGTTCAAAGTGTAAAGTGAAAAGTTAAAATAACAACAAAACAGCAAAAAGACAAAGTGCATAAATATAAAAGGAAGAATGATGAATCTGGCGAATAAGCTTACAGTGGCGAGAATATTAATGGTGCCGTTTTTCATTTTGTTTATGGAACTCAACGGCTTTTGGTTTGCCGTATCGGCTTTATTGATTTTTATCGCCGCGTCAATTACGGATTTGCTTGACGGACGCATAGCCAGAAAAAATAATATGGTTACGCCGCTCGGGATTTTTTTAGACCCGCTGGCGGACAAACTTCTTATTTCGGCCGCTTTCATATGTTTTGTCGATATCCATTATCTTGATGTTCCCGCATGGATGGTCATCGCGATTATTTCGCGGGAGTTTCTTATTACGGGACTTCGTACTATTGCCGCCGCAAAAAATGTTATAATTCCGGCGGATAAAGCGGGAAAATTTAAAACCACTTCACAGATAGTCGTGATTATCATGATTCTGCTTATTATTATAATCAATGAAATGTTTTTGAAATTTTACGGCGTTACTCCGGAAATGCTTATAACTTACGACAAAGGTTCTTACAGAATACTCGCTTTAATAATGCAAAAAACGCCTTTCTGGGCTGTTCTTGCCGCCACAACGCTTACCATTTATTCGGGTTTTAATTATATGTGGAAACACAGGGAATTTTTTAAATAAATGAACAAGATAATATTGTTTTTTTCGTCGGGATTCGGAACCGGGTATATAAAATACGCGCCGGGCACTTTCGGGACTCTTTTAGGAGTTTTGCTTTGGGCGTTTTTTATTCCGGACAAATATTCGTGTCATTTTCTTGCGATAATATGCATATTTGCGGTTTCCGTGTTTTTTTCGTCTCTGGCGGAAAAGATTTACGGTAAAAAAGACGACCAGCGTATAGTTATCGACGAAGTCGCGGGTATATGGTTTTCCGTCGCGTTTTTGCCTAAAACGCTTTTGTTTTTAAGTTTAGGATTTGTCTTTTTTAGGTTTTTCGATATAAAAAAACCATGGTTTATAAAAAAAGTTCAGAATGTCAAAGGCGGTTTGGGAGTGACAATAGACGATATTCTCGCCGGCATTTTCGCTAATATAATACTTCAGGTTCTGCATATTTTTATAAAATGATAAAAGTAAAAAAAATTATTTCAGGTCAGTTGGAAGTCAACTGTTACATAGTTTATGATTCGGATACCCTGAACGCGGTAATAATCGATCCGGGCGAAGACGGGGATAAAGTCATAAGAACCGTTGAAGAAGGCGGTTTTAAGCCGGAAATGCTTATAAATACGCACGGGCATTTCGACCATATACTGTCAGACGAACAAATCAGACAGAGGTTTAATATACCTCTTGCCGTGTACAAAGACGAAATTGAAATGCTTTCTGTTTCGGCAATGTTCGCTTCTTCGCAATCAGTTTCCGCGCCGGAAATTCTTCTTGAAGATAATCAGGATATCAAACTTTCCTTTGCGTCTTTTAAAGTCATTCATACTCCAGGACACAGCAAAGGCGGAATCTGCCTGTTATTTGACGATTTCATAATAACGGGCGATACATTGTTTGCGGGCACAATAGGCAGAACCGATTTTCCCGGCGGAAATTATCAGGATATGGTGAAATCTCTTGAAAAAATAAAAAACCTGAAAAATTCCCTGATAATTTATCCGGGTCACGGAAGCCAAACAACGCTTGCGAACGAATTGAGGCATAATCCGTACCTAAACGGCAGGTAGGAAGGAGGAACCTTCCTCGCCCCTTGCGGGAGAGGAACTTTGAGCGAAGCGAAAAGAAGGTGAGGGGTTGTTGTTGTCTTTAACAAGTAACTAATAACTGGCTTAAAAATATGATTGATTTAAAAAAAACTTTAGACGATTTTATATCTTACATAACCGTTGAAAAGGGGTTATCAAAAAATACCGCTTTGGCATACAGAACCGATCTGGCTAAATTTGCTGTTTTTTGTAAAGAAAAAAATATTTCTGCGGAACAATTTAAACATCACGACATAACCGATTTCCTTTGGGAAATGAAAATGAAAGGGCTTAAGCCGCGCTCAATATACAGAATGATGGAGTCGTTAAGACAATTCTATAAATTTTTAAACGCCGAAGAACTCGTTAAAAATAACCCGACGTCTTATCTTGCGGCTCCTAAAATTCCCGAACATCTTCCCGGCATGCTTTCTTTTGAAGAAGTCACTAAGCTTTTGAATTCAATAAACGGCGTTGATGAAATGAACGTGAGAAACAGGGCGATGCTTGAACTTTTGTACGCCACGGGTTTAAGGGTTTCGGAGCTTATAAATCTTAAATATTCGAATATAAACATAGAAGAGCGTTTTTTGAGGGTTATAGGCAAAGGCTCTAAAGAAAGGCTTGTTCCTTTCGGAAAAAAAGCGGGGGATTTTCTTAAAATATATCTAAATAAAAGAAAGCCTAAAACATCCGAGGAAGACGCTCTTTTTATTACGAGGCTAGGCAAAAAGATTTCCCGCGTGGAATTTTGGCGTCAGCTGAAAAATATCGCAAAAAATGCCGGGATAAATAAAAATATAACGCCGCATACTTTAAGGCATTCTTTCGCAAGCCACCTGCTTTCCGGCGGCGCGGATATACGGTTTGTTCAGGAAATGCTGGGTCACAGTTCGATTTCGACCACGCAAATTTACACCCATCTTGATAACGACAAAATAAAACAGCAGCATAAGAAATTTCACCCTAGAGGGTAGGAGTATTGTTACCCTGAGCGTAGTCGAAGAGGAAGAGGTCTGCCGTTAAAGGCGGATGCTTCGACTACTTGCAAAATACAAATTACGAAAATAAACAACAGGCGGTCTGATAAATTTATCAGACCGCCTGCACTTTGCTGTTTTGTTTTTATTTAAACTTTTAACTTTACACTTTGAACTTTGCCTTTTACTTTACACTCCATGTGAAATCATTACGCGGGCTACTTTTGTAAAACCTGCTATATTCGCGCCGTTTACAAGATTGCCCGGAGTATTGTATTCCGCAGCGGCATTTTTTGCTGTGTTGTGAATATTTATCATTATTTGGTGAAGTTTTGCGTCAACTTCGTCAAACGTCCACGCAAGTCTTTGCGAATTTTGCGACATTTCAAGTCCTGAAGTCGCTACTCCGCCGGCATTAGCTGCTTTGCCCGGGCCAAAAGATATTTTCGCGTCTAAAAATACTTTTACCGCTTCGGGGGTAGAGGGCATATTCGCGCCTTCGGATACAGCTATGCAGCCGTTTTTAACAAGCGTTTGCGCGGATTTGCCGTCAAGTTCATTTTGCGTCGCGCAAGGCAGCGCTACATCGCAAGGCACAGTCCAAATGTCAAAACAGCCGTCAGAGTATTTTGCGCTTTTAACTTCTTTCGCATATTCGCTTATGCGTTTTCTTTCGACTTCTTTAAGTTTACGCACAATGTCAAGTTTAATGCCGTCAGCGTCGTAAATATAGCCGTTTGAATCCGACATCGCTATTACTTTCGCGCCAAGGCTCTGAGCTTTTTGCGCGGCGTATATGGCGACATTTCCCGAACCCGATATAACTACTTTTTTGCCTTCAAAACTTGTTTTCCTGTCTTTAAGCATTTCTTCGCAGAAATATACGCATCCGTATCCGGTAGCTTCCGTTCTTGCAAGAGACCCGCCGTATAAAAGTCCTTTTCCCGTCAAAACGCCGTGAAAAATATTTTTTATTCTTTTATAGTGGCCGAACATAAAGCCTATTTCCCTGGCGCCTACGCCTATGTCTCCGGCTGGAACGTCGGTATCTGCGTCTATGTGCCTGTATAGTTCGGTCATAAAGCTTTGGCAGAAACGCATAACTTCATTGTCGGATTTGCCTTTAGGGTCAAAATCCGAACCGCCTTTTCCGCCGCCCATCATAAGCCCGGTAAGGGAGTTTTTAAAAATTTGTTCAAACCCTAAAAATTTAATTATACTTGTGTTTACGGAAGGATGGAATCTTATTCCGCCTTTGTAAGGTCCCAGAGCAGAATTATATTGTACTCTTATGCCTCTGTTTACATGGACTTTGCCTTTATCATCCGTCCATGGAACTCTGAAAATTATCTGTCTTTCGGGCTCTGTTATTCTTTCAAGTATTCCGGCTTCCTCAAACTCTTTGTTTTTTTCTATTACCGGAATTAAAGATTCCAAAACTTCGTTTATCGCCTGATGGAATTCAGGTTCACCCGGATACCTTTTTTTTACGGTTTCAATCGTCCTTGCCACATACTCTTTACTCATATTATTCTCCTTATAAAAACCCCAACCAAATTAATTGCTAATTTAGTCAGGGATCATGTTAAGTTGAGATTATGAAAATGCAATTTTTTTATCAATGTGATTTTACTTAAAAAACCATATAATTGTCAATAATCGGGTATTTCTAAAAACCTTGTTATAGGTCTGTGTCATTCCGTTGAAAGCTTGTCCTGAGCGGAGTCGAATGGAACGGAATCCATTTTTAACTAATAACATGGATTCCCGCTTTCGCTGGAATGGCAACCTTAGACGAGCCTGTCCTCGAAATTTGTAATCGGTGAATATTCGGGAATGACACATGTTGATTGACATAAGTTATGCAAATCTTATAAAATATCAAAAATTTTTATTTGGACAGGCGAAAAATGTTTAAAATTATTTCTAAAGAAGTTATGGCCCATAACGTAAAAAGTTATGTTATATCTGCTCCGGATATCGCTAAAAACGCCAAAGCCGGGCAGTTTGTAATGGTGCGCATAGACGACAAAGGCGAACGCGTGCCGCTTACCATAGCCGGAACTGACATTGAAAAAGGTTCTATACGCATAATCTTTCAGGAAGCCGGAAAAACCACAAAACATCTCGGGAGGCTGGGCGAAGGCGATTTTATAAAAGATATTTTAGGGCCTTTGGGCATACCTACCGAAATTAAAAAGTACGGCACTGTCGCCGCAATCGCCGGCGGGGTAGGCACGGCCGAAGTTCTTCCCGTGATAAATTATCTGCGCGCGGAAGGCAACAAAATAATTACCATTATAGGCGCGCGAAATAAAGACCTCATTTTGCTTGAAAACGAGATAAAGCAAAATTCCGACGAGCTTATAATAACCACTGACGACGGTTCCAAAGGCGTAAAAGGTTTTGTGACTACCGCTTTGGAAGACCTTATAAAAAAAGGCGTAAAAATAGACATGGTTTACGCCATAGGCCCTGTTCCCATGATGAGGTCCGTATCCAAGCTGACAAAAGAATATTCGATTCCCGCTTTTGTTTCTCTTAACCCCATAATGGTAGACGGAACGGGTATGTGCGGCGCGTGCCGCGTAACTGTTGACGGAAGAACCCGTTTTGCCTGCGTTGAAGGTCCGGAGTTTGACGCGCATAAAGTGGACTGGGACGAACTTATATCGCGTCTGGCGCTTTTTAAAGAACTTGAAAAATTGTCGGACGATAAATTTACAAAAGAAAGAAATGAATGTTTCGAAGATAATCCGGAGTGCAAATGCCACAGAAAATAGAAATGCCGCAAAGGCCGGCTGATCAAAGAACCAAAGATTTTGAAGAAGTAACTACGGGTTACAGCGAGAAAGAAGCTGTTGCCGAAGCCGCGCGCTGCATACAGTGCAAAGCGCCTCAATGCGTTAAAGGGTGTCCGGTAAATATCGATATTCCGGGTTTTATTAAGCATATAGCCGGTAAAAATTATGAAGAATCTATAAAAGTTTTAAAAGATAAAAACAATCTTCCTGCAGTTTGCGGAAGGGTTTGCCCGCAAGAGAATCAGTGCGAAAAAATGTGCATACTTGGTAAAAAAGGCGAAGCCATAGGCATAGGTTATCTTGAACGTTTTGCTTCCGACTGGGCAAATAAAAACTTAGATTTGGTAAAACCAAATATAACTTCCAATAGTATAAAAGTTGCGGTTGTAGGTTCCGGGCCAGCTGGGCTGACCTGCGCCGGAGATCTTGCCAAAGCGGGTTATGAAGTGACTGTTTTCGAATCCCTTCACGATATAGGCGGAGTATTGCGCTACGGAATCCCGGAGTTCAGGCTGCCTATAAACGTTTTAGACAAGGAAATAGATTTTTTAAAAAGCCTGGGAATAAAGTTTGTGCTTAATTGTCTTATCGGAAGAACTAAATCTGTCGAAGATTTACGGAAAGAAGGTTTTAAAGCTGTTTTTGTCGGGACGGGCGCCGGGCTTCCCGTATTTTTGAACGTTGAAGGCGAAAATTTAAACCACATATATTCCGCTAACGAATTTTTAGTGCGCGTCAATTTAATGCGCGCTTTTGCTTTTCCGGAATATGACACGCCTATATATAAAGGAAAGAATGTCGCGGTAATAGGCGGGGGCAATACGGCAATGGATTCCGCGCGTACCGCCATAAGGCTTGGCGCGGCAAGCGTCAAACTTATATACCGCCGCACGGAGACGGAGATGCCCGCCCGTGTAGAAGAAAGCCATCACGCTAAAGAAGAAGGGGTAGAGTTTGTAACTTTAACTAATCCTGTGAAATTTTTAGGTGATGAAAAAGGTTTTGTTAAAGCCATAGAATGCGTAAAAATGAAACTTACAGAGCCGGACGAATCAGGCCGCAGAAAACCCGTTAAAATTGAAAATTCTAATTTTGTTATAGAAACCGATTTGGTAGTTTTGGCTCTTGGCCTTAACCCGAATCCTATTTTGCCGTCTCTTACGCAGGGTTTGGAAACGGATTCGCACGGTTATATTATAGTTGACGATAATTTAATGACCCGCGTTCCGGGTATTTTTGCCGGCGGCGACATTGTAGGCGGCGATACCGTGATACAGGCAATGGGCATGGGTAAAAAAGCCGCTAAATCCATGGAAAGTTATTTAAAACAGCAACCACTTGAAAGCGCTTAGTAAAATATAGTATAATTCAGAGGTTAATTGAAAGGCGGCTAAATGCCGCCTTTTATTTTTGGCGGAAGGATACAATGGCTGATATACAAAATAAAATAAAAGAGATAGAAAATCTGCTGGGTCCCGTTGCCGAAAGAGAAAAAATAGAAATCGTTGACGTTCAGTATTTGAAAGAAAACGGCGGCTGGACGCTCAGAATTTTTATAGATAAAGAAAACGGCGTTAATATGGACGACTGCGCTCAGGCAAGCCGTATTTTTGAAGTTTTTCTGGATGAAAGCGACATATTAAAAGATTCTTACGTTTTGGAAATTTCTTCTCCGGGTATTGACCGGGTTTTGAAAAGCGAAAAAGATTTTAAACGTTTTAACGGTTATAAAATAAAAGTCCGTGCGTTTGACCCGATAAATAACCAGAAAAACTTTTTAGGGGAAATTCTTTCCTGCGAGAACGGGAAAGTAAAAATAAACGACGTTACAAAAGGCGAAGTTGAAATTGAAATGCTAAACATAAAAAAAGCAAATTTAAACGACAATTAACAATTATCAATGAATAATTAACAATTGTTGTGTGCGCTTCGCGCACCTAATGTTTGCAGCATAGCTGCACAAAAATTGTTAATTGTTAATTTTTAATTATTAATTGTAGTTATCGGGGGAAACACAATGTCGGAAAAAAGCGAGCTTTTAATGGCTCTTGAACAGATTGAGAAAGACAAAAAAATTAAAAAAGAAGATATTTTGGCGGTAATCGAAAACGCTTTGGTGTCTGCGTATAAAAAACACGTCGGAAGAAACGTCAACGTTGAAGCCAAAGTAGATACTGATACCGGTGAAATGATGGCAAGCGTTATAAAAGCCGTAGTTAAAGACGTTGCGAATCCTCTTTTGGAAGTAAGCGTGTCGGAAGCAAAGAAACTTGGCGGTTCCGGGGAAATCGGTTCTGAAGTGAGAATCCCTTTGGATACGCAGGATTTTTCGCGCATTGCCGCTCAGACTGCGAAACAGGTTATAGTCCAAAAAATAAGAGAATCGGAAAGAGACTCCTTGTTTGAGGAAATGAAAGAAAAAGTCGGGCAGATTACTAACGGCGTTATTTACCGCATAGCGAACAGAAATATAATCGTGGATTTAGGGAAAACAGAAGCGATACTTCCGGCAAGCGAGCAGGTATTTAAAGAAAAATTTAACGTCGGACAGCACATAAGAACAGTGATAATAAAAGTTGAAAAAAATTCTAAAGGTCCCGGAACGGTTTTATCGCGCGCGAGCACGGAGCTCGTAAAAAGGCTTTTTGAGCTCGAAGTTCCGGAAATATACGAACAAGTCGTAGAGATAGTCAATGCCGTAAGAGAACCGGGAATGAGAACTAAAGTCGCGGTTATTTCGCACAATCCTAAAGTTGATCCCGTAGGGGCTTGCGTCGGGGTTAAAGGCGCGAGAGTAAAACCGATTATAGACGAATTAAGGGGAGAAAGAATAGATTTAGTGCCTTTTTCGACGGACCCCGCGAAATATATAGCAGGATCGCTTTCGCCCGCTAAAGTGCTGGCGGTCACAATAATTTCCGAGGCGGAAAAGAAAGCGGAAGTTATGGTTACTGATGATATGTTGTCTCTTGCCATAGGTAAAAACGGGCATAATGTAAGGCTTGCCGCAAAACTTACGGGCTGGCATATTGACGTGAAATCAGAAGGACAGAAGAAACACGAAAGCGAAGAAAAGGCTGAGAAGCAGGCTGCGGCTCTTGAACAGCTTGACGGCATCAGCGCAAAAGTAATAGATACGCTGGTAACCGCGGGTTTTTCGGATATAGAAAAACTTACGCATCTAAGCGTTGACGATTTAACCACGCTTCCGGGAATAGGTCCTAAAACGGCTGAAAAAATTATTGAAGCGGCGAAGAAAAAAATTCTTGAGTAGCACAGCATTGGGGGAACGGATTTATGGCGAATAAAATAACTAAAATAAGTGTCAAGGATACAAAAGACGCGGCTGCAAAGAAAAAACCGCTTTCGGTAAAACCGAAAGCCAAAGATTCCGCCGCGGTTAAAAAGAATGTGAAAGAAGTAAAAGAACCGGCAAAAAAGCCGGTTAAGGCTAAACCTGCGCCTAAAAAAGAAGCGGTCCGCGTATCGAAAATGGAAACTAAGACCGCGAAAACTAAAGTCGCGAAACCAGCCGAGCCTGTAGAAAAACAGAAAAAAATCATAAAACCGAAAATAGCGGTTATAGATAAAGAAAAACTTGAACAAGCTAAGCTTGAACAGGCTAAGATTGAGCAGGCAAAGCTCGAAAGAGAAAAACTCGAACAGGCTAAGATTGAGCAGGCAAAACTTGAGAAAGAAAAACTTGAAAAAGAGAAACGGGCGCAGCAGGAAAAGCTTGAACAGGCAAAGCTTGAAAAAGAACGCATAGAAAGAGAACAAGCCCAGGCTAAACTTGAGGAAGAAGAACGAAAAAACAAAGAAAAAGAATATAAAGGCGTTATTTTCATAAACGAGCTTGTTACAGTCAGGGAGCTTGCCGAAAAAATGAAACTTACGCCCGGAGAAGTGTTAAAAAAACTTCTTTCAATGGGCAGTCTTGCCACAATAAACCAAAGGCTTGACACCGATATTGCCATACTTTTGGCAAACGAGTTCAAATACGACGCGAAACTCGAGTCGATTTATTCCGAAGAAGCGGTAAAAACCGAAACGGAAAATCCGGCAAATCTCAAGCTCCGTTTTCCGGTAGTTACTATAATGGGTCACGTTGACCACGGCAAAACTTCGCTTCTTGACGCTATAAGAAGCAGCGATGTGGCCGGCGGAGAACACGGCGGAATTACCCAGCATATAGGCGCGTACAAAGTTAAAACCCCGAACGGCGGAAATATTACGTTTTTGGATACCCCGGGACATGAAGCGTTTACCGCTATGCGTTCCAGAGGCGCGCAGGTTACGGATATAGTAATTTTGGTTGTTTCGGCCGCCGACGGAGTTATGCCTCAGACTATTGAAGCCATAAATCACGCGAAAGCCGCGGGAGTACCGATAATAGTCGCCGTAAATAAAATAGATTTGCCGATCTCCGACCCTCAGAGGATCAGGCAGGAATTGACTAAGTACGGACTTTCGCCCGAAGAATGGGGCGGCGATACGATAATGGTTGATATATCCGCAAAACAGAGAATGAATATAGACTCCCTTTTGGATATGATTTTGCTTAAAGCCGAAATGATGGAATTAAAAGCGAATCCCGATAAAAAAGCGGAAGGAATTGTCGTTGAAGCAAGACTGGATTCAAGAAAAGGCCCGATAGCCACTCTTTTGGTTCAAAGCGGCACTTTAAAAGTCGGAGATAATCTGGTTATAGGCACGACTTACGGAAAAGTGAGAGCCATGGCGGACGAATACGGCAAAAGATTTAACGAAGCCATGCCGAGTTCTCCTGCGGAAATTCTCGGAATCAACGAACCTCCGCAGGCAGGCGATAAATTTGTAGTAGTCGAACACGAATCCCAGGCCAGGGAAATAGCCCAGTCTAGAAAAGATAAAGCAAAAGCATCGTCGTTAAGACCCAGACAGCATCTTTCTCTTATGGACATAAGTTCCGGACAGACTAAAGATTTAAAAATAATTTTGAAAGCCGACGTTCAGGGTTCTCTCGGAGCTTTAAGCGACGCTTTGGAAAGAATGTCAAACTCGGAAGTTACTCTTAAGATAATTCACAGAGGAGCGGGTTCAATCACCGAGTCGGACGTTGCTTTGGCAATCGCTTCGAATGCTTTGATAGTGGGATTTAATATAAGACCTGACGCCACGGTTGAAAAGCTTGCCGAAAACGAAGGAGTAAGCATAAACGTTTACAGAATAATATACGATTTAATCGCCGACGTCAGAGCCGCTATGGAAGGAAAACTTTCCCCTGATATGAAAGAGAAAATCCTCGGTAAAGCCGTGGTTAAGCAGGTGTTTAAACTTTCCAGTTTCGGAACAATAGCCGGATGTTCGGTTATCGACGGTAAAATACAAAGAGGCGCGAAAGTAAGGCTTTTAAGGGACAATGTCATAGTGTTTGAAGGAAATATTGCTTCTCTTAAAAGAATGAAAGAGGATGTCAGGGAAGTTGACAAAGGATATGAATGCGGAGTAGGTCTTGAAAACTTTTCCGACATTAAGACGGGAGATATAATAGAAAATTTCACTACGGAAAAAGTAGCCAGAAAGTTAGAAGAGAATTAACAAATAACAAAGAACAAATTACAATTAACTACGAAAGTCTTTTTTTAATTGTTATTTGTAAATTGTTAATTGGAGTTTAAATGCCTTTATCATATAAACGTTCAACCAGGGTCGGAGAACTCATACAGCATACCGTTTCGGAAATAATAAGAGAAATCCGCGAGCTTAACGTCGGGCTTGTAACTATTATGGGCGTAAAACTTACGGACGATTTACAGACTTGCAGGATTTATTATTCGGTTTTTGGGACTGACGAAGACAAAAAAAACGCCGCTTCAATACTTGAGAAAAATACGAAAGAAGTAAGGCATCAGCTTGCGCTAAGATTAAATTTGAGGCGCACCCCGACTATAACTTTTACTTACGACGATACAAATGAAACGGCGTCTAAAGTATTCGATATACTTGAAAAAATAAAAAAAGAAGACGGTAAATAAGAGTCGTTGTTGTCATTGCGAGGAGCAACGAAGTTGCGACGTGACAATCCATGTTGCAAACTTTAAAACCATGAACAATTCAATATCCGAATCCGATTTAAAAAAAATATCGGAAATCTCAAAGATAATTAAACAATCAAAAACTTTCTTTATAGCGGGTCACGTCAAACCCGACGGCGACAGTATAGGCTCTGCTTTGGCGTTAAAATCCGTTTTAACAGGAATCGGAAAAAAAGCCGGAGTTTATTGCTCCGATAATATTCCGTTATATTTAAAGTTTCTCAAAGACGTAAATAAAATAAAAAAGTCAGTGAAAAACAACGAAATTTTTGACTGCGCGATAATACTTGAATCAGTAAATTTTTCCCGCATGGGAGATATTATAACTCCGCAACAGGCAAAAAAAATAATCAATATAGACCATCACGTGATGTTTTCAAATTTTGGCGCCGTCAATTATATAGTTCCGGATTCATCATCGACGGCGGAACTTGTTTTAAATATTTTTGAGCATATGAAAATCAAACTTACAAAAGACGAGGCGGAATGCCTTTATACGGGCGTTGTGACGGATACCGGCCGTTTTCAGCAGCTAAACACGACTGCGAATTCTCACATAGCTGCGGCAAAACTCATTGAATACGGCGCGTCTCCGGCCTATGTGCGCAAGCAGGTTTATGAAAATAACTCTCTGGCAAGCGTTAAACTTTTGGGTTCGGCTTTATCATCCATGCAGACTGCTTGCAACGGTAAAATGGCTTATATGATTTTGACCCGTGATATGTTTAAAAAAATCGGCGCAAAAGAAGACGAAACGGAATCGATAATAAATTTTACGATGAGCGTTGAAGGCGTTAAAGTCGGCTGTATTTTTAAAGAGGTTGATAAAAATACTACGAAAATAAGTTTTCGTTCGGTTAAAAATTTCGACGTTTTGGAAATTGTACGGAAATTCGGCGGCGGCGGACATAAGAACGCGGCAGGCTGTACTATAAATTCGAATATTAAAACTTCTTTGGAAATCATGAAAAAAGCTTTTAAAGAGAAACTGAATGCCTGAGCGCATGTATAACGATTTTTCAGGCATGCTGCTTTTAGATAAGCCTGCGGGAATCACGTCTTTTAAGGCAGTTTACACGGTAAAGAAAAATTTAAACGTAAAAAAGGCCGGGCATTGCGGAACTCTTGACCCGCTTGCTACCGGCCTTTTGCTTATTTTGGCCGGCTCTGCCACAAAACTTCAGGACAGATTTATGAAGAAAGATAAAGTTTACAGAACTTCTTTTCTTTTGGGAACGGAAACCGACAGCGGAGATTTAGACGGTAAAATAATATACAAAAAAGATTTCTTTCATATAAGTTTTGATGCCGTAAAAGATACGGTTAAAAAATTTGAAGGTGAAATATCGCAGATTCCTCCGATGTTTTCGGCTTTAAAGCATAACGGAATAAGGCTTTACGAACTTGCCAGAAAAGGAATCGAAATTGAAAGAAAACCCAGAAAAGTAATTATAAAAAGTATAGAAATTTTGTCATTTAGCGAAGGTATTTTGGATTTAAGAATAGAATGTTCGAGCGGAACTTATATAAGGACTTTGGCTAAAGATATAGGCGATTTCCTGGGGTGCGGAGCCGTAGTAAACTCTCTTCGCAGGGAAAAAATCGGAAATTTTGACGTAAAAGACGCTTTAAAGTTCAGTGAGCTTGAAAATATAGATATCGTAAAATTAAAATTGATATCATTGTCGCCCTCTCCTTTCTCCTCTCCCTGACGAGGGAGAGGAAGGGTGAGGGTTGCCTTTGGCAAGGAATGGCAAAAATATATGAATAAAAAATCCGTAATTACCATAGGGACTTTCGACGGCGTGCATAAGGGGCATAAGCTTCTTATAGAGAAGACTCTGTCCGACGCGAAAAAAGGCGGTTTAAAAAGCGTTGCCATAGTTTTGGAAAAGCCCGTACGAAATGTAAGCGGTTTATTGTCTTTGTATGACGAAAAAATAGACGAACTTTACCTTTGTGGCGTAGATGAAATTATAGTCATACCCGTTCCTTCGGATATATTGTCCGTTGAACCGGATGAATTTTTTGACGGTTTTTTAGTTAAAATTTTGAATGTAAAACAAATAGTCTGCGGTCAGGATTTCGCATTCGGCAAAAACAGAAAAGGAAATACCTGCTGGCTTAAAAATAAAGCGAAAACCCGCGGCGTAAAAGTTGACGTATTAAAACCGTTAAAATTTTATTCAAAGCAGGTATCGTCTTCGCATATCCGTTCGTTAATTGAAAAAGGCGATATAGAAAACGCCGGCAAATTTTTAGGCAGAAATTATTCTTTTTACGGAATGCCGTTTAAAGACAGGGGAATCGGGGTAAAACTCGGATTTCCGACGGTCAATTTAAAAACAGATAAATCAAAACTTATTCCCAAAGGCATATTTATAAGTTTAATATCCCAAAACGGAAAAATCTATCCGTCGGTAACAAGCATAGGCACGCGTCCGACGTTTAAAGAGAAAAGCGTTCTTATACCTGAGACGCATATTCTGGATTTTAAAGGCGTATGGAAAAAATCAAAAACAAAAGTTACGCTGCTTAAAAAAATAAGGAACGAGAAAAAGTTTCGAAACATAGAAGAGTTAAAAAAGCAGATATCCAAAGACGTTATCAAAGTTAGAAAGTATTTTAGGCTTATTATCTAATGCTCAATTTTGTCATTCTGCGGGAACGTAGTTCCTTGCAGAATCTATGAATTTATAGATCCTGCGACTGCGCGCAGGATGACATGTTACTAAGCAGCGCCTGTCAGTTTTTTTATAGCCAAGTCCGCCAAGAGCAGTCCGAAAATTCCGGTAATCACATTATAACTTCCTAAAATTTTCGCAGAATTTCTTTCGAATTTTTCGGTTCCTTCAGGCAGGTTTTCCGGAAATAAAGGTTTTGTCTGCGGAGGTTGTTCTGAAAACACGCAAGGGATGCCGTTTTTAATTCCGCGTTTTTTTAATTCTTCGCGAATCCTCTGCGCAAGTTTACAGTAATGCGTTTTAAATAAATCGGCAGTTTGTATTTTTGACGGATCGGTTTTTAATGCCGCGCCCATAGACGATACGACCGGAATTGAATTTTTAACGCAGTGTTCCAAGAGAGCGGCTTTGGAATCAAAAGAATCTATCGCGTCGATGACCATATCCGGTTTTGTTTTAAAAATCTTTTCAATGTTATCTGCATTTACAAATATATGCATAGTTTCAATTTTACATTCCGGGTTTATATCCAGTATTCTTTCTTTTGCGGCTTTGGTTTTTAATTTCCCTAAAGTAGAATGCAGCGCGAAAAGCTGTCTGTTTAAATTTGTTATCTGCACAGTGTCGCTGTCAATAAGCAAAAATTCTCCGATACCGCTTCTTGCAAGCGCTTCTGCCGCAAAACTTCCTACGGCGCCAAGTCCTATAACGGCAATTTTTGATTTTTGAAGTTTTTGTAGTTTTTCTTCTCCGAAAAGCAGTTCGGTACGTAAAAATTGTTCCATGGTTTCCTTCCTGTCGTCATTGCGGGGAGGAACAAAGGGACTTGGTCCCAAGTTCCGAATTTTCAGGAATTCTTATCTTTTAAATTATGAATTAATTTGTGTAAAGGCTTAAAAGAAAAAGAGTATAAATCAGGCACATAGATAATGCCCCTCTTTATAAACAGGCTTCCCAAAACAATGACGATTAAGGCGGCGATAACTAAAATTCTCCAAAAGTTTTTGTTCATAATAAGCACCTTTTTATTATTAAAATTGAATTGAAAAATTATATATAATACTGTTTAAAAAGGCAATTAACGCGCCGGCGCGCCGTTTTTGAGCTTAAAAAAGGTTTACGTGCTGCCGTTGACAAAGTAAAACAATTCATATATAATATCAAATTCATAGAGAGGGCATTGGGCCTTAAACGGAGGAAGAAGATGGCAGTTAGATTACGTTTGCAGAGAAAAGGCAAACCGAAAAGACCTTATTACAGAGTTGTTGCTATTGACCAGAGAGCCAAAAGGGACGGAGAACCTATCGAAATTTTAGGACAGTACGACCCTATTGCCAAAGACAACAAACTCAATGTTAATATGGAAAGAGTAAACTACTGGCTCGGAACGGGGGCAAAAGCTTCCGATACCGTCGCGGAACTTATAAAAAAAGTTTCAGCGGAAAGCAAGTAGCGCGGTAAAAGTAGTCGCTTCATAACGGAGGAAATCATGAAAGACTTGGTGCTTTACATTGCGAAAGCGTTGGTTGACAACCCGGATCAGGTGGAAGTAAAAGAAATTGCAGGCGAAAAAGCGACCGTTTTGGAACTCAAAGTCGCGGACGGCGACAGAGGTAAAATTATCGGTAAAGAAGGCAGAATAATAAAAGCGATAAGAATTATCGTAAATTCCGCTTCCGCAAAACTCGATAAGAGAGCTACCGTTGAAATAGTAGAGTAGTAGAATGAAGCGCAAACAAACCGGAGAGACAAAGTGGAAAGTATCCGAGATTTTGGGTTTTGAAGTTTTTGACCAGTCCGGAGAACGCTTAGGTCTTCTTTCCGATGTTATATTGACGGGAAGCAACGACGTATGGGTTGTGCGTTGCGACGGGGAAGAAATTTTAATCCCTGCTTTAAAAAATATAGTCAAAGAAGTTAATTCTTTGAGAAAGAAAATTTTCGTTACGCTTCCGGCCGGTTATTCGGACATTTACGCTTCGGCTAAGTCCGCCGACGGCCTTTTGGAATATAACGGTTATTCCGTTTATGAAGATTGATATTCTCACTATATTTCCTAATATGTTTTGCGGTCCTTTTACCGAAAGCATTTTGGCAAAAGCGCGCGAAAAAAAACTTATAAAAATTAATTTTATAGACATACGTTCTTTCTCTAAAGACAAACATAAAAAAGTTGACGATAAACCTTTCGGCGGCGGAGCGGGCATGGTGATGAAACCGGAACCGCTTTACGACGCGTTAAAAAGCGCCGGCGTAAAAAAAAGGAATAAAGAATACAAAAATCCTTACAATAAGCCTTTGGTTGTTTTTATGTCGCCGCAGGGAAAGACTTTAAACTGCGAAACGGTAAAAGACCTTTCAAAGTTTAAACATCTGGTTATTTTGTGCGGCCATTACGAAGGCGTCGACGAACGCGTAATGAACTTTGTCGATAAGGAAATTTCCGTAGGAGATTATGTTCTTACCGGAGGAGAAATTCCGGCCATGGTTTTGGTTGACGCCGTGGCAAGAATGATTCCCGGAGTAGTCAAAGACGGAAATTCGGTTAAGAACGATTCGTTTTTTAACGGGTTATTGGATTATCCTCATTATACAAGACCGGCAGTTTTCAGAGGTCTTAAAGTTCCCGAAGTTTTATTGTCGGGCAATCATAAAAAAATAGACGAATGGCGTAAACTGCAGTCGAGCGAGAGGACAAAAAAACGTCGTCCGGACTTAATAAAAGACAATGAGGAAGTAGGAAGTAGGAGGTAGGAGGTAAGGAAATAACGGCAAAATAAAAGTTGCTGTTTTAAAATTCCTCCCTTCTCCCTCCTTCCTCCTCCCTCCTAATTGCAGCATAAAAGGGGAGTTAAGCAAAATGTCATTGTTAGAACATGTTAATTCATTGCAGAAGAAAAATTCGGGAATTTCATTTAAACCCGGCGACCAGGTAAAAGTTCATTTTAAAGTCGTTGAAGGCGAAAATGAAAGAATACAGGTTTTTGAAGGCGTTGTTATAAGAATAAAAGGCAGCGGCCTTTCCGAAACTTTTACCGTAAGAAAAAATTCTTTCGGCGTAGGCGTGGAAAGAATTTTTCCTATTCATTCGCCTAGAATTGAAAAAATTGAGATTGCAAGGCGCGGAAAAGTCCGCAGAGCAAAACTCTATTATCTGAGAGACCTTTCCGGAAAAGCGGCAAGGATTTCCGAAGATTCTTCAAGAAAAGAAAGTTCGGATAAAGCCGAAACGAAGGAACAACCTTCGGCGGCAAACTAAAAAATTAAAATTAATAAAAGCGGCGGATAACTCCCGCCGCTTTTTTAACGCCAATTCGACAAAAGAAAGTTGTTATTCCGCTCTTTTGTCGTCCCCGAGTGTTTTAATCGGGGATCCATTAAACCGCAGAGGTACCACGGGCGTGAGCCCGTGGGGGAATAAAGACCTGAATCTTTGTAGTATAATATAGAGATGGAACTACGGAAACAAGGACACAGCGTATATTATTGCAAGTA
>Ga0123356_10000389_pt1 | contig 50169 bp, 47 predicted proteins | sample TergutEmb28metaG_2_FD_92546 | JGI IMG/M metagenome (GOLD analysis project Ga0123356, IMG submission 92546) | Embiratermes neotenicus P3 segment gut microbial communities from Petit-Saut dam, French Guiana - Emb289 P3 | ecosystem: Host-associated > Arthropoda: Insects > Digestive system > Gut ...
AAGTATAAATATCTTGACATAACATCAATATTGTTGTATTCTTAATACAGCAATTCTGATGTAGTCGTAGTAAAAAGGCAGGTATCTCATGGATATACACGACTATATTACATCAGGCGAGAAGAATCTAATTAAAGAATACATAAGCACAAGACCTATTAATGAGCGGCGTGAGCTTTATAAGATTCGCCATGAAATTATCCTAAACGGAATTGTAGCTTTCCAGGAACTTAACACAAGGCGGTTACGAGGAAAGCTTTACGAAATAAAATACACTGATAATAGAATAATGTATATTATCAAAGATGGCGAGAACGTGTATTTCCTTCATGCCTGTCAAAAGCAAAAGGGTAAGGCGGAAAAATTTGAACTAAGTACTGCTATTAGTCGTGCAAAAGAACTATCACTGAGATTATAGGGAGGTGTAAGATATGCCTTTTAAGAAGGTTAATCCAATTGAAGAAGCAATTGAGCTGCAAGAAATGTTTAAAGACGATGTGGACACTAAAGAAATCTTCAAGCATTATGAACTGGCACATCGTGAAAATCTAAGATTTGAGGAAGAAGAAGCAGAACTCCGGAGTAGACTTATTGAGTTTAGAAAACAAAGGAACATAACCCAAAAAGAATTAGAAGCAAAAACAGGATTAACACAACAAGCTATATCACGCTTTGAAACAGGAAGCGGTGGCAGCATCAAAACAATTCTAAAATATGCCGAAGGAATCAATTGCCAGTTAATACCAATTGAAAAATAAACTATTACTCTTCCAGAACCGATTGTTAATAGTTTTTCATAGCAAAAAGGAACATTTTTGAAAGGTAAGTACCTATGTAAAAATATGTTAGTATTTTTACACTTATGATTACGTTATCTATAACTTCAATGGCATTATCATGGTTAATGGGACGAACGTAGAATTAATAACATTTAATAACGAAATAGTCACAATAAAAATGTCAGAAGACACATTCATATTATTAAAAAAATGGCTGGAAGGCACAAAATGATGTTGCCTAAGCAAAGTGAGGATCAATTAGTGGATGCAAAATTTATTGGCGGAAAAATAAAAGAACGAAAATTAAATAAGTGGATTGGTAATTCAAAAATTCTGCTTATTGTTATTTCAGTTCTTGTGTTAGTCGGTATTGGATTTAGTATATCAAATTCTATTTGGGCGAGCTATATATCAGATACTTTCGACCCGTTTTTACTGAGTGAAACCATACAAGCGATACCATCACGGGATAAAAATGTTTCCCATAACAGCGGTAATAAAATACATATGTTTACAGATTATAGCAGAAGCGGGTATCTTTATACATTTAATATCCCTGCACGCTTTAACTTTGGTGGATTTATTTCAATATCAACAAATCCGGCTATAAGTGATTTTATTGAGTTCCATATACGCTTTAATCGCGGAAAAAAAGATTTTGTTTTAACTTTGGGCACCAGTGAATCTAATAATTATGTAGACGAAATCGGAACTGAAGTATTTGAGTCAAATAGTACCCGAACCGGAATAGCCGTCGATAAAAGCGGACATCCTTTACATGATAATATTGATGTAGATGAAGATTATTACAAGCAATGGCTTTATTTACATGAAAGAAATATAAGTATAATTGAAAAATTGTTAAGCGATATGAAAACCTTTTTCGGCGAAGAAATACTTAACTAACATTTCCATTTTTCGTTAAACTCATTTGCGGTAATGCCATAATGAATCTCATTCCAATGCTTTCCTTTGTGATAAATAGTTTCACGAACAATTCCTTCGTGCTTACAACCTATTTTCTTTAGCATTGCTTCAGAGCCGAGATTGCCTTCAATGATAAATGAGCTATACTTATGCATTCGTCGTTCGTTGAAAGCATAGTCAAAAAGGATTTTTAAGACCGCTGTGCCAAACCCTTGCCCTCTACAGTTTCGGTCAATTATCATAAATATTGCAAATATTGCTTTAAGCTTTCATTTTTCGGTGAAGACAACAATTCCTCTGTTGTGCCGGAGGCTGATATTTTGCCGTTGTGCATGAAAAAAGTGTAGTCGCACAGGCGTTTTATATTTGAAAGCTGGTGGCTTATTATGACCCATGTTCTTGGGGTTTCTTTTTGCTTTTCCAGGATATAATTTTCAAAAAAAGCGACGCTTTCAATATCCATGTTTGAAAAAGCTTCATCTATGAAAATCATTTTTGGCGAAAAGATTAAAGCCCTCGCGAGTGCAAGCTTTTGCTGCTCTCCGCCGGAAAGTGTCAGAGCATAGTCATTACGGTAGTTTGACAAGCCTGTAATTTCTAAGTAATGGTCAACAAGCTCCGCATCCGGTTTAATTTTCCTGAGCTTCAGCGGATATGTTAGATTGCGGACAACAGTATCATGTAAGAGATACGGTTTTCTTAAAACCATCGTAATATCGCGGGGGGTAAGTCCCTCATAATCAATGATGCCGCTGTCGGCACGTATGACTCCCGCCATCATTTTCATAACAGTTGATTTCCCGCAGCCGTTCGGACCTATTATGCCATATATCTTACCCTCGGGTATATCGAGGCTTTCAATATACAGCGAGAACTTATTAAAGTCCTTTATTACATTAGAAATTTTCATCAGTCCGCCGCTCTCTTTTTCGCAAAAATCCCGCAATCAGCTGAATTGCAAATGCAATCAGCATAAGTATCGCCCCAAGAAGTATTGCCTGATTTATCTCACCCTTGTTTCTCAATAGGGAAATTGAAGTCGTCATAACACGGGTATGATAGCGGATATTCCCACCGACAATCATAATAGCCCCGACCTCACTCATTGCACGACCAAACCCCGTTACCGCCGCAAAGTATATCTCATTACTTAGCTCTTTAATAAGTAAAACCTGAGTCTGCCATTTGGTAGCACCCATAGTGACCGCAAATGAACGAATATGCGACGCACTCCGCTCCGCCGCTGTATAAACAATGCCGCAGATTATAGGTGTCAGCAGTAAAACCTGTGCAATAACCATAGCCTGCAATGTAAAAAGCCACCCCAAAGAACCAAAAGGACCGTTGCGCATAAGCAAAAGATACACAACAAGCCCTATAACAACAGGAGGAGAAGCCATCAAAGTGCGATTAATCAGCACAAGAGCACCTTTCCCCCTGAAATTAACACGCTCAAGCCACAGCCCGAGAGGAACCCCAAGAACAAGGGAAATACCCGTGGACAACAAAGTCATCCGCAGAGTCAAAGCAATTATTCCAAATGTTTCTCTATCTAATAGTTCAATCATATTATGCATCCGGGAAAAAGAGTGGTTGTCCAAATTCTTCAACCCCAAATTTCGCTATCAGTTCCTGTGCAGCGGGGCTGATTATCCAGTCGATGAACGCTTGTGCTCCTACCGGTTCAAGTGTTGAAGCAACAACCATTACGCCGTATGGGTTAAGCAGACGGGAATCATTTTCGCAAACTATTATTAAATCACCTCTATCTGCATACGAGAGCCATGTTCCACGGTCTGACAACGTAAACGCATTCATCTCCGCAGTCATACCAAGTGTAGCACCCATGCCTTGACCGGCTTCCAAATAGTTGCTGTTATCCTCGGGATTAAGGTTCAAGCCATCCCAGATTTGAAGCTCTCTGACATGTGTTCCTGATTCATCGCCCCGAGAAATGAACTGCAGGCTTTGATTCAATATATCCGAGAAAGTCTGCGCCACATCACTGTTGTGTGCGATGGCTCCGCCCGAGGGACCTACAACGATAAAGTCATTATACATGACATCATATCGTCTTTCCGCAAAACCGTCAGCTACAAACTGGTCTTCTTGTGAACGAGCGTGAACCAGAAGTACATCAGCCTCTCCGTCACGCCCCAGCTGCAGAGCTGCTCCGGTGCCGACTGAAATAACCTTAACTTCCCAACCTGTTTCATCGGTGAAAATCGGTAAAAGGAAATCCAACAGACCGGAGTCATAAGTGCTGGTTGTTGTTGCAAGGGTAATTGTACCGCCGGAAGACCCTGAGCTACCGGAATCACATGCTGTCAGTACCAAGAGGGAAACGCATAAAATAATAGCTACGACAAGGGATAACGATTGTTTCGTTTTCATTTATTTTCTCCATGTAAAATTATTACAGAAGACTGCTCGTCCACATGCCGCACTGTTTGTTGTATAGTGAATATTAACCTGTCTGCACCAAAACCTGTGTGCTCGTCAACACTTCGATTCTGACACAAAAGCGATTATACTCACTTGACAGGCACGTGTCAATAGGTGTATAGTGCCATTGTCTGCGTAGCAGGCATTACGAGTTAAATAATCAAAACTGATGGACAGGGGAATACAGGTGAAATTCCTGAGCAGTCCTGCTACCGTAAAGTCGGAGTACCTGCCATCATAGTGTCAAGCAATGACACTGCGGCTCTGCGCCGTTTCGTAGTGGATTCACAGAGAATGAAACACTATGAGCGATTATAAGGTATAACCTTGCGCGAGCGGCATGAAATGCCGCTTTTTTGTATTGTTTTTCTCGAACAGGTGCCAAGCATGAAGTACAAGAGCACAATAGAAAGGAACCATCAAAATGAAAAACTCAATGATATCAAAACCCTCAAAAAAAGCAAAATTATTCGCACTTCTCATCATTGCAACACTCATCTTAACAACAGCCTGCAACACAGCAGAAAATGGCAGTGGGGGAAGCTATACATTCACCCTCGAAGTCACCGACGCAAGCGGAAATGTAACAACCAAAATTATAGAAACAAGTGAGCAAACAGTCGGGGCGGCTCTGCTCTCCGTCGGAATAATTGAAGGAATCGAATCCGACTTCGGACTTATGGTCGAGTATGTCAACGGAATAAGAGCCGATTTTAACGAAGACAACGCGTGGTGGGCATTTTACATAAACGGTGAAATGGCAATGGCGGGAGTTGACGGAACAAACATAGAAGAAGGAGCAACCTATGCATTCATCTTCACGCCGGCTTAAGGAACTGGTAATATTTGCCGTACTCGGCTCTATACTATTCATATCACATATGGTAATGATGTGGCTTCCGAGCATTCATCTTCTCGGACTATTCATTGCAGCATATACACTTACATACAGAGTAAAAGCACTTATACCGATATACGTCTATGTGGCAGTTTACGGTGCATTTTACGGCTTTTCGGCATGGTGGATTCCATACCTTTATATATGGCTTCCGCTTTGGGCAATGTTCATGATTATTGGTATATTCGAGTTGCCGACAAAGATAAAAATCCCAGTTTACATGATATTATGTGCTCTGCACGGCTTATCATTCGGAATCTTGTACGCACCATACTGGGCATGGATGATAGGGCTTAACTTCCAAGGCATGATAGCATGGATTATAGCCGGAATACCTTTTGACATAACCCATGCTGTCAGTAATCTTATAGCAGGTGCACTCATTGTACCTTTAACAGAACTGCTTAAAAAATTGAACACTCAAATACTTGCAACCACATCAAAAGCACATTGACAAATGTGATATACTTTTTGTATCTTTTCGAGAGGATACAAAGCAATTGAAGCAGATAAAAACACAAGATGCCGTTGGGCAAATAATATGTCATGACGTCACACAAATAATAAAGGACGTAACAAAAGACGCTGTTTTTCGCAAGGGACATGTGATAACAGAGTCCGATATTCCTATTCTGCTCCGTCTCGGCAAGGATAATGTCTATATCTGGGAAGAAAATAAGGACATGTTACATGAAAATGACGCAGCAGTCATACTCAGCGAGCTTTGCCAAAATGAAAATATGTATAAAACCGAAGCAAAGGAAGGCAAAATTGAGCTGATTGCGGAAGCGGACGGATTGCTGCTGGTTAATACAGAACGCTTAAAAGCAGTAAATTCCATAGGTGAAATGATGATAGCCACCCGTGCAAACGGCAGCGTTGTTGTAAAAGGCGATAAGCTCTGCGGCACACGTGTGATTCCGCTTGCGATTAGCAAGAAAAAAATGGATAAAGCAAGAAAAGCCGCAGGAGAAAAGCCGCTGCTTGAGCTTCTGCCGATGAAGAAAAAAAAGTACGGCTTAATAAACACCGGCAATGAATTATTCTACGGAAGAATCAAAGACACCTTTACGCCGGTAATTCAGGAAAAAATGTCGCATTACGGATGTGAGCTTGTAACAGCTGTAACATTGGAGGATAACTACGAAACAATAACAGCTGCAATAAACGGAATGCTTGGCTCAGGTGTTGACATGGTGCTTTGTACAGGCGGAATGAGCGTTGACCCCGATGACAAAACACCGCTTGCCATAAAAAACGCTGCCGATGAGGTTGTCAGCTACGGTGCTCCCGTACTGCCGGGGGCAATGTTTATGCTTGCATACATGGAAGACGGCAGACAGATATGCGGATTGCCGGGATGTGTGATGTACAATAAGCGGACTATATTTGATATTGTTCTTCCAAGGCTTCTTGCAGATGTACGAATAACACCGGACTGGCTCTTTGAGTTGGGTAATGGCGGGTTGTGTCTTGAGTGTGAAAGCTGTTGCTTCCCTAACTGTGTATTCGGCAAAGGTGTTTAATAATTCTTGTGGGTACTAAAATTATGCGAAAAAACGATAACTCAGACCTGTTAACAATGCTGGATGTTTCTCCGAAAAGCATTATTGCAGTCGTCGGTTGTGGAGGTAAGACCTCACTTATTGAACTCATTGCAACTGAAAAAATATCAAAGTGCACATCCGCAAAAGTATTGATTTCCCCAACAACAAAGATTCTTCCGATGACCTTAAATAATACAACTCTAGGTGACACGCAAAAAAGCTGTAACGAGCACGAAGCAAAACCGGGAATACAATGCCTTGGTATCAAAAACAAAAAGAGCGGGAAACTGGAAGCTCTGCCTGAGAAAATACTGGCTGATATTGTATTAAAATACGACATAGCTCTGCTCGAGGCTGACGGCTCAAGACAGCTGCAGTGCAAAGGCTGGCTCGAAAACGAACCCGTCATACCGCAATACTGCACACATACACTTGGCGTTTTAACCATAAACCCTATAGGAAAACCCACAACAAAAAAAACGGTACATAATCTGCCCGAATTTCTGACATTAACCGGATTACATGAAAATGATATAATCACGGAAAAAGCTTTGGAGAAGATGGTCACCTGTTCGCAGGGAATGTTCAAAAACAGTGTAGGAGACATGTATTTAATTATAAATCAGGTTGAAGCTGAATCGGATTCACAAAAAGCAGAAGCTTTCCTGAAAAGTATAAAAGCAAAATATCCGAACAGATTTAAAAACATGATTTATGGAAGTATCAGAGGTAACTCATGGAAAAAACTGTAATAGTTCGAGGCGGCGGCGATATTGCAACAGGAGTAGTGCAAAAGCTTCACCGTGCCGGATTAAATGTGCTTATATTGGAAAGCGAAAAACCAACCGCAATACGCCGAAGCGTTGCACTATGCGAAGCCGTTTACGATGGAATAAAAACAGTTGAAGATATTACTTGCAAAAAAATCGAAAGCCTTGATGAACTTAATGAATGCTATAGTAAAGGTGTTGTCCCCCTCTTAATCGACCCAAACGGAAGAAGTATAAACGAACTAAAACCGACAGCAGTCATAGATGCAATAATTGCAAAACGAAATTTGGGGACAAATAAAAACATGGCAGCCATAACGATTGCACTAGGACCCGGTTTCATCGCAGGGGAAGACGTACATGCCGTTATTGAAACCAAGCGAGGTCATGACCTCGGGCGAATACTTCTAAAAGGTCAGGCAGAAGACAATACGGGAGAACCGGGAGAAGTCGCAGGTGAGAGCACACGCCGTGTTGTATATGCACCTGTTGCAGGGATTGCAAGGCATATGAAATCAATTGGAGATATAGTAAAGCAGGGCGATGCCTTGTTAACAATATCAACAACAACAGAAGTCACCGCAACAATCGACGGACTACTAAGAGGCTTGATAAGAGAGGGAATAGAAGTCAGCGAAGGACTAAAAATCGCAGACATAGACCCAAGAACTGATATAGATTATCAAACAATTTCAGACAAAGCACGATGTATCGGCGGAGCAGTCTTGGAAGCATATTATTATCTGAGCGGGTTGCAAGGAGAAAAACAATGAAGGATGTCCTCGAGTTCGTATCGCAAAGCCTTTCGCAAGGCAAAAAAGCAGCACTTATAACTGTTACAGGTACTACCGGCAGCTCTCCGAGCTATCCGGGGCAAATGCTTGCCGTACAGGCAGACGGAACAACAGCAGGCACTGTCGGGGGCGGAGCTACAGAGCACTTAATAACAGAAAGAGCAAAAGCAGCGATTCTATGCAATGAAGCAACATTTAGCTTAAACCTCGACCATGCCGAAAACGGTATGATTTGCGGCGGCACTATGGAGATATTTGGAAACATTCTCGGCAATCATCTCGGCTTGTGCATTTTCGGCGGCGGACATATTGCCCAAAGTCTTGCAAATCTCGCAGAACAGACCGGCTTTAACGTAACGGTAATCGAAGACAGACCTGAATTCGAAGCTTCTTTTCACACTGCTACATTTATACTCTGTAAGCCGGATGAGTATGAATCAATTGCACCCATAAACTTTGCGGATTATGCTGTTATTTGTACAAGAGGGCACAGCACGGACGACAGTGCACTTAGATATTGCTTAACCAAGGAATTGAAATACATAGGAATGATTGGCAGTAAAGCAAAAGTCGCCGATTTATTTAGCAAGCTGCGTGACGAGGGTATCCGGCAAGATGATTTAGACCGTATATATGCACCAATCGGATTAGATATTGCCGACACAAATCCCGCCGAAATTGCAGTGGCAATACTGGCGGAAATTCTGCTGATAAAAAACAGCGGCAGCTCAAAGCATAAGAAAAAATAAACTAAATTCCTTGTAAGCACGAGGGTTTCATGTTATCATAACAAGCGAATATTTATACATCGGGAGAAGCACTAATGGCACAAACAGTACGCAAACGCAGAATTAAATTGATTATTGCTGTTGCAGTAATGCTGTTTGCGGGTATTATTTATGCATGGTCAATAACAAAAACACCGTTTATCCAAATAAGCGGCAACACTGTGCTAAATGCAACTCAATTGGGGACAAACTACACAATCACAATAATTTTCTTCTGCCTCGGCGGCTTCGGAGCCGGATTAATCTCAAAGCAAACAACAACAACTTTCCGCTTTGTACTGAGTGCAATAATGCTGTTTACCAGTTTTTACGCGGCATCTCTACAAACAGTCACATTGATTTATACAGAAAGCTATTTTATGCTTTATATGGCATACGGCGTAATCGGCGGACTTGGAATAGGAATGGCATACAACACTGTAATATCAACGATAAACATGTGGTATCCCGATAAAAGAGGTTTTGCTTCAGGTGTATTACTTATGGGATTTGGTCTAAACCTGCTGCTTATCGGGAATTTAGTTGATATAATGGGGAAATCGGAAGCTATAGGCTGGAGAACTACATATCTGATAATCGCAATTTCGCTAGGTGTTGTTTTCATTATTGCAGCAATATTCATCAGACCACCACCTAAAAACACAGTATTTCCGGAACAAAAGGAATTAGCCGACAGCCCTGAAAATGAAGAAAAGCAAAAAAAACAACCAAGGCAGAAAGAATACACCGCACTTGAAATGATTAACCGCTCTTCGTTTATACTGATATTCCTTTACATAGCAATTCTGGCTTCATCAGGCAGTGCGGCTATAAGCTTTGCAAAAGACATTGTTCTCGATGTAGGAGCAAACGAACGATTTGCAGTCGTTGCAGTCGGTATGCTCGGAATATCAAACGGCTTGGGCAGATTAACAATCGGATGGTTATTTGATAAGCTTGGGATTAAGCAAACACAATTCATAAGCAGTGCAGTTGCAATACTGGCACCATTGACAGTTGTAATGGCAATTGCGGCGAACTCGTTAATCCTCGGAGTTTTCGGTCTGTGTCTTTGCGGATTTTCATATGGGTTTGCTCCGACCACCAGCAGCGTATTTGCGGCAAAGTTCTATGGGCAGAAAAATTTTCCGCTTAATTTCAGCATAATAAATCTGATACTGATACCTGCACCGTTTGCCGCTATGCTCGCAGGCAGTATAAAAACCTCAACAGGCGGATTTATGACCGCATTTATCATACTGACAGGATTAACAATCGTCGGATTCTTTATTAATCTGGCAATTAAAAGACCATAGGGTAAGTCATATTCGGATATGGATTCAGGAGGGAAAATGAAATCATTATTATTGGGAAATGCAGCAGTTGCCCGGGGTGTTTATGAAGCCGGAGTTAGTGTTGTATCAAGCTATCCCGGCACACCAAGCACGGAAATAACAGCAAACATCGCAACCTACGATGAAATTTACACCGAATGGGCACCGAACGAAAAAGTCGGTATGGAGGTTGCATGGGGTGCATGTGTTGCGGGAAAACGAAGCTTTACAGGAATGAAGCACGTCGGACTGAATGTTGCGGCGGATGTTTTATTTACAATATCTTACGCCGGAGTAAACGCAGGAATGGTCTGTGCTGTTGCAGATGAACCAGGAATGCACTCATCACAAAACGAACAGGATTCCCGCTATTTTGCAAAAGCGGCAAAGGTTCCTATGCTTGAACCGGCAGATTCGGACGAATGCTTGAGATTCACAAAATATGCATATGAAATGTCGGAGAAATACGACACCCCCGTTCTCCTTCGGTTATGCACACGCATATGTCACTCTCAAAGTGTTGTTGAACTGTCAGACCGAGTAGAGCCACCAGTAAAGGAGTATGTAAAAAACCCGCAGAAATACGTCATGATGCCGACCTATGCCAGACCCAAACACCCGATTGTCGAGCAAAGAATGCTTGATATTAAAGAACTCGCCGAGGACTCATTTCTAAACAGTGTTGAAATGAACAGCACAGATTTAGGTATCATCGCATCCGGCACTGCTTATCAATATGTGAAAGAAGTGTTCGGTGATAAGGTCAGTGTACTTAAGCTTGGAATTATCAATCCATTACCGGAAAAACTCATACTGGATTTTGCGGCAAAAGTGAAAAGACTTGTAGTCGTAGAAGAACTTGACCCATTTATAGAAGACCATTGCAAAAAGCTCGGACTAAAAGTATCAGGCAAAGACCTGTTTTCAATTGTTGGTGAATTGTCGCCGAACATAATCGCAGAAAAACTTGGTATGCCTTTTGACAACGGCAAAAGTGTAGAGGATGCAATACCCATGCGCCCACCGGTTATGTGTGCAGGATGTTCGCACAGGGGATTGTTCTACACTCTCGGAAAAATGGGAGTTACAGTAGTCGGCGACATAGGCTGCTATACCTTGGGAGCAACACCACCGCTCAGTGCAATGGATATGCAGATATGCATGGGAGCCTCGGTTTCTGCACTCCATGGGTTTGTGCGTGCGGGCGGTAAAAATGTCGTTGGTGTTATAGGCGACTCAACCTTTGCACATATGGGCGTTCCCGGGCTCATTGACATTGGCTACAACGGCTCGGACTCAACGCTTTTAATACTTGACAACTCAACCACTGGCATGACAGGACATCAGGAAAACCCGACAACAGGCGTCAACATCAAGGGTGAAAAAGTCGGAAAAATGGACATTGAAGCGATGTGCAGAGCATGTGGAATAGAGCGTGTTACAGTCGTTGACCCGAATAATTTGGCACAGTGCGAAAAAGTAATAAAGGAAGAAATGGCAATCCCGGGACCCTCAGTAATTATAGCAAGAAGACCATGTATGCTGCTCAAAAGCTCAAAACCAAATCCGCCGCTAAGCGTTGACGAAAGCAAATGCACCGGCTGCGGGATATGTATGAAAATCGGATGTCCGGCAATCAGTATGAGTAGAGAACCGGATGGTAAAGGCAAAAAAGCAGGAATAAACAGAACACTTTGCGTAGGTTGTGACGTATGCACACAGCTATGTAAATTCGACGCTTTTGTCAAGGAGGTAGTATAGTGGATACTAGAAACATTGTAATAGTCGGTGTCGGCGGTCAGGGAAGTTTGCTTGCCTGTAATCTTATGGGTCGGGCACTTATGATAGAAGGCTATGACGCAAAAGTATCGGAGGTTCACGGCATGAGCCAAAGAGGTGGAGCAGTCGTCACATATGTAAGATACGGAGATAAGGTGTATTCGCCGATAGTTGACAAAGGACAAGCTGAGCTGCTGGTTTCCTTTGAACTGCTTGAAGCTGCACGCTGGCTTGAGCTTTTAGCACCCGGCGGCACGGTTGTAACAAATACCCAGAAAATAAACCCGATTCCCGTAATTATGGGAGCAGCAGATTATCCAGATAGACTTCCCGAGAAATTTGAGACACTGGGAGCAAAAGTAGATGCAATCGACGCTCTGGCACTTGCGGAAGAAGCAGGCTCATCAAAAACAGTAAACATTGTCATGATGGGCAGATTGTCAAAATACTTCACATTCCCAAAAGAAACATGGGATAAAGCACTTGAAGACTGCGTACCCTCAAAATTCCTCGAAATGAACCGCAAAGCATTTGAGCTTGGAATGAAAGCATAGAGAGATAATCTTATGAACTATTATCAGCAAAACATAGAGTGTATGCCCAAGGATGAGATGAAAGAGCTCCAAAGCGAGCGACTTATTAATCAAGTCAGGCATGTTTGGGATAATGTACCGTATTATAAAGAAAAAATGGTAAAAGCAGGTGTATCACCGGATGATATCAAATCAATCGAGGACCTGCATAAACTACCATTTGTCACAAAGGATGACCTGCGTGAAGCCTACCCCTACGGTCTGCTCGGCGTTTCACTAAAGGATGCCGTACGCATACAATCAACAAGCGGAACAACGGGAACAAGAGTGGTCGCTTTCTATACTCAGCATGACATCGACCTGTGGGAAGACTGCTGTGCACGAGCAATAGCAGCAACAGGCAGCACAAAAGAAGATGTTGTGCAGGTAGCCTACGGTTACGGCTTATTCACGGGCGGACCCGGAATGAACGGAGGCTCACACAAGCTCGGCAGCCTGACACTTCCGATGTCCTCGGGCTTCACAGAAAGACAATTGCAATTCATGTGCGACCTCGAAGCAACAGTCCTTTGCTGCACACCGTCATATGCTGAATATCTGGCGGAAACAATAGAGGAATCGGGACTAAAAAACAAGATAAAACTTAAAGCAGGCATATTCGGTGCTGAGGCATGGAGCAACGAAATGCGAAAACGTATTGAAGACAAGCTTGGTATAAAAGCATACGACATCTATGGACTGACGGAAATAACAGGACCCGGTGTATCCTTTGAATGCTCTGAGCAAACAGGCATGCACATTAACGAAGACCATTTTGTTGCCGAAATAATAGACCCCGACACAGGGGGAGTATTACCGATAGGCTCAAAAGGTGAGATTGTATTTACGTGCCTGACGAAGCAGGCATTCCCGCTAATCAGATTTAGAACAAGAGACATATGTATTCTAAGCCACGATAGCTGCTCATGCGGAAGAACCCTCAAAAAAATGTCCAGACTAATGGGAAGAAGTGACGACATGCTGATAATCAAAGGCGTAAACGTCTTCCCGTCACAAATAGAAACGGTATTGATAGAGCACGGTCTTTCATCAAACTATCAGCTTGTAATCGACAGAAAAAACCACACTGATACACTTGAGGTGCGAGTGGAATTGACACCGGAAATGTTCTCTGATACGGTAAGGGCAATAGAAACAAGAGAAAGAGAACTGAGAGAAAAGATAAAAAGCATGCTTGGCATTGATGCGAAGGTAACAATGGTAGCACCAAAGGCAATAACCAGAAGCGAAGGTAAAGCAGTAAGAATAATTGACAACAGGCAGATATAAAGGGGGCAAAATGACTATAGAGCAATTATCGGTATTTGTAGAAAACAAACCCGGCAAGCTCGTTGAAGCACTGGAAACACTGGGAACTGCTAATGTAGACCTCCGTGCACTCTCACTTGCAGACACTTCTGATTTTGGCATATTGAGAATTATTGTCGATAACCCTAAAAAAGCATTGGATGTTCTCAGCGAAGCCGGATTTTTAGTTAAATCCAATGAGGTAGTCGCAGTTATAATAGGAGATAAACCGGGAGGTTTGGCATCTGTTATCAGTATGCTCTCAAGAGGTGGTGTCAATATCGAGTACACCTACGCATTTGTGGCACATAGCAGGGATAATGCATATGTAATATTACGTGTTGATGACAATAACGCTGCGATTAATGTACTGACATCAAATGATATAGCTCTTTTAACATCAAAAGAAATGTATAACATGTAACGGGGATAAAGTGTATGTCGTTTTTTGGCAAAGGTAATAAAACGCCACAGCAAAAAGCTCAATGGGCAAAAACACGCCTTATGCTGCGCGGAGCGGCTTTGGTGTACCTCGTGGTTTTTATTATAGTCCCGATGATTAATCCGGAAACAGACGACATTGACGCAATGAATCCCATGCTCAGATACGCAATAATAGCATTTTTTATTATAGCAAGCGGCGGACTTCTGATTGTAACCGTGCTCGACTATATAAAAGCGAAAAATAAAGGACTCTTCGAACCGGAAACCTACAAGGATGAAGAAACAGCTGAAGTCGTGAGTACTGAAGATGATGAATACAACGACGAAGATGACGATTAAATAACAGCGAGGTTAAAGTAATTGAAAACTATAAATACAAAAAAACTGGTCACACTTGCAATGCTTTCAGCTCTTGCATTTTTACTTGCATTGCTGTTTCATTATTTTCCTATTCCACCGCTTGTACCTGCTGCACCATTTCTTAAGTTTGAGCCTAAGGATGTGGTAATAACCATTGCAGGCTTTTTATACGGACCAATCGCAGTCGTACCTATGGCATTGGTTGTAGGGTTATTGGAAATGCCGCTCAGTGCAACATGGTTATACGGACTGATAATGAACGTAGCTTCAACATGTGCTTTTGCATGTACGGCAGCAGGAATATACAAGTTTCGCAGAACAATAGGGGGAGCAGCAATAGGTCTTTCAGTCGGTGTTCTAGCCACAACCGCAGTCATGATACCCTTAAACTACCTTATCACACCGTTTTTTATGGGGATACCACGCCATGCCGTTGTAGCTATATTGTTTATTGGCATAGGTTTATTTAATTTCGTAAAATATGCACTGGTGGCAGCAATTACCATGCAGCTCTACATTCCGCTCAAGGCAGCTCTTGTTAAAGCAAAGCTTTTGATACTTCCGGAGGATTTGGATAAAAAGACCATTAAAGTCAGTATTACAAGTGTTGTTGTATCACTTTTAGTAGTAGCAATATGTATTTTAGGAATTCTTTTCTTAAATGGTATGGTGTTCTGATATACGTTAATAATTAAGCGGGGAGAGATTAGTTTGAAAGAAATATCAAAGCTTGCATCAAATGTTCAAGCTTCAACAACAATCACGGTTGATTCATTATTTAAGCAAATGAAGGCTGACGGTATTGATGTTGTCGGCTTTGGTGCGGGAGAACCTGACTTTGATACCCCTGAGAATATTAAGGAAGCCGCACATAAGGCTATAAGAAACGGACATACAAAATACACCCACGCCAGCGGAATGCCGGAGCTTCGCAAGTCGGTAGCCGAGAGATTAAAGGCGGATTGCGGTATAAGCTATCAGCCCGAGCAGATTGTTATTGCAAGCGGAGCAAAGCATAATATATACGTCGCCCTAAGAACTCTGATAAACGATGGTGATGAGGTAATTCTCCCTGCACCTTATTGGGTAACGTATGAAGAAATAATCAAAATGGTCGGCGGCGTGCCGGTAATTATATCCGCTTTGGAAAAGGACAGCTTTAAAATAACAAGGTCACAGCTTGAAAACGCAATAACCGATAAGACTAAGCTATTTATCCTCAACAACCCGTCAAACCCGACAGGAATGCTCTATAACGAAAATGAACTAAAGGAGCTTGCGGAAGTGTGTGTAAAGCATGACTTGTATATACTGTCCGACGAGATTTATTATAATCTTGTATATGACGGCAGGAAATTTACAAGCGTCGCACGGCTTAGCGAAGACATAAAGGAACGCACAATAATAATCAACGGTGTATCAAAAACTTATGCAATGACCGGCTGGCGAATCGGATACTCGGCATCCGGCAGCAAGCTTGCAAGCGTTATGGGTAACTATCTGAGCCACTCGACAAGCTCACCGAGCACGATATCGCAACTGGCTGCAATCGAAGCACTCAAGGGCTCACAGGACAGCGTAGCAGCCATGCGTAAAGAGTTTGAGAAAAGGCGTGATTATATTGTTAAGCGTATTAATGCGATTGATGGTCTGAGCTGCCGCAAACCCGAAGGTGCATTCTATATTATGGTCAATTTGGAAAAGCAAATAGGCAGAACTCTTGGAGGAAAACTAATAAATAATAGTGATGATTTTTCACTTGCGTTTTTAGAAACCGGAAAGGTCGCAACAGTCTCCTGCTCAGGCTTTGGGATTAGTAATTACGCAAGACTCTCATATGCATCATCAATGGAATCAATAACAGAAGGTATGGACAGGCTTGAACGTTTTGTTGAGGTGAGCAGGTGAAAATCGGAATAGTAATGCCAATAAAAGGAGGCATAATCAAAGCTGTTGCATCGCTTGCACAGGTTAACAGAGCACTTATTTGCGCATCACTTTCCGACTCGGAGACGTTTATTGAATGTGATGAGCAACCCGACGAAATAAAAGCAAACATAGATAGCCTTAATAAGCAAGGTGCAAAAATCCGCTACAATGGTAGCGGATTTGAAGTTATCCCGATAAAGCTTCCCGAATCCGACAGAGGCTTTTCAGCCGTTGCAGCCGCACACGGATATGCGGGTCAAAATAACAAAGGTGAGTACCGTCTGCCGGGCGATACCGCATATCAAACCATAAATGGACTTTTCTTTACCCTCCCGCTTCAAAGTGGCAGCAGCAGGGTAATTGTCGACGGCAGGGAAGAATATTCGGCATCAATTGAAATGACAATTGATATGCTCTCTGCGTTTGGTGTAAGGATTGAACGCAAGGTATACGGTGACGGCAGTGCCGAGTATTATATATCAGGAGGGCAGAAGTATAAAACCCCCGGTATTATTAATACCGAAGGGGACTGGACTAACTCTGCTTTCTGGCTGTCAGCCGCAGCCATCAGCGGCGAAGGAATAATATGCTCAAATCTGCTTCGAAGCTCACGTCAAGCCGATAAGGAAATTGTCAGTATTTTGGAGCGGTTCGGTGCGATAACAGCATACAAAGGAGACAGCGTAGCAATAAGGCGTTCAAGGCTTCGCAGTATTCGCATTGACGCAGCAGTATCACCGGATATTGTACCTATTCTGGCAGTAATTGCATCCGTAGCTGACGGGCAATCGGTAATTTATAATGCAGACCGTGTAGGTCTGGCGAGAAACGGCGTTCTACATAATATTCGTAATACATTATACGCTTTGGGAGCCGATATAACAGAAAACTCCGACGGATTTATAATTAAGGGCAAGCCAAGACTAAAAGGCGGCACCGTTTCATCCTTAAACGACAGCCGCATAACAATGATGACTGCCATAGCATCCTGCGTCTGTGAAGACACAGTCGCAATAACCGATACCGAAGCAGTCAACAAAACATATCCCGACTTCTTTAACCATTTTGAGAAACTGGGAGGTAAGCTTTTCTTTTAATGCCGTGGGCTTTTTTTAACCATTTCGCAGGCTTGGCTCATAATTGTCATGAAGTCGATTTTGTTTTGCGGGTCGAATTCATCGAGTTGTGCATAGAGTGCGCCTGTGTCTGTTACGACATACTTTGGCTTCAGATTATTCATCATCAGTGCCATTACGTCCAAGCGGCATGTTTCGCATTGGCAGACATCAGCTTCCTGATACCATTTGTCCATAAATATTTTTACAGACTCTTCGGTATAGTTTCGTAAGTATTTCATAGCTTTAACCTTTCTCTATGATACAATCTCTATCGCTTTGCTTGCGGCTGAGCCTGCATCGGGGGTGTATGCGTCTGCACCTATCTGGTCGGCAAACTCCTGTGTTACCGGTGCACCGCCTACCATAATCTTTACCTTACCCTTATAGCCTGCTGCATGTATTGCATCAACAGTGCTTTTAAGAGCTTCCATCGTTGTTGTTAAAAGTGCCGACGCACCAACAATCTTACAATCGGGATTTTCATTTAATGCTTCAACAAACTTCTCGGGAGGAACATCAACACCAAGGTCGATAACCTCAAAGCCGGATGACTCAACCATAAGAGCAACAAGATTCTTACCGATATCATGTAAATCGCCTGCAACTGTGCCAATAATATATTTACCCAACTTGCCGAGACTTCCGCTTTTGAGATGCGGACGGAGAATCTCAACGCCTTTTTTCATTGTTTTTGCGGCAACCAGCATTTCGGGAACAAAAACCTCATTTGCCTGAAACTTTGCTCCGATAACCCCCATTGCAGCAACCATACCGTCATCAAGAATGGAGTTTGGGTCTTCTCCGGAATCAACGGCATCCTGCACAAGCTCCTCAATGAGCTTGACTTTACCGTTTTCTATTGCTTTTGCGATTCCTTGTATTTTTGACATTAAAGACTCCTTTCGGAAATACCGTATTAATAATTAAATTATACAACATTTGAATGTGAAAATGCAAATTTCAATTTTATACAAATTACATATGCAAATTACTTGGCAAAAATACCTTCTCGATAAGCGGATACATATTCCGCACAAAAATCATCAAGACCAAGCATAGCTTCCGCGGCTAAAATCATACCCCGTAAGTCCTTGTTAAGCGGGTCTAAAACAGCACTGTCCATTCCTGCACTGATTGCAAGCACTGCAAATGCTTGGTTAACAAGCCGACGGACAGGCAGATTGTAGGAAATATTAGAAATCGCACCGGATACATGTACATTGGGACGCACTTTTTTTATATGCTTCATAACGTCGAGAATCATAAACGCACCCTCACCGTCATCCGTTGTACAAAGCATTTCAACTGCAGGGTCAATATGAATTCGCCTATCATCGATTCCGTATTTTTCAGCCTTTTCCATTATTGTATCAAAAACCTCAATACGCTTTTCCGCTGATTTTGGTATGCCTGTATCATCACATAACAAAGCCATAATATGCCACTTGCTGTATTCAGGCTTTGCGAGGATGGGAAAAGCAAGGTCAATCTTATCTCCCTCGCCGGAAACAGAGTTAAACATTCCGGGCTTATTGCATAAAGGCATAGCATTAATAATAACCGAAACGTCAGGTGAATCAATCGAAATCGGACAATCGGTCACGCTTTGGATTGCGTTAATCATCCACGTGATTGTCTCAAGCTCATTATCCTTAACAGATGCACAGCAGTCAATATAATCAACACCCGAATCAGCCTGACGCACTGCCAGGTCTTTAATATATCCCTCATCTCTTGCAGCAATAGCAGCCGCACAAGAGGGGATAGAACCGTTTAGTTTTTCAGCGATTAAAGTCATTTTTTACGTACTCCTGTTTATATAGATAAATTCATTGCAGCCTCAACAACATGGGAGACAAGGACTGAGGTTGTAACAGTTCCGACACCGCCGGGGACAGGTGTGATTGCGGATACAATCGGCTCGGCATCATCAAACTTTACATCGCCGCAAAGCTTACCTTTTTCGTCATTCCAATTAATGCCGACATCAATCACAATCTGACCGGGACTGAAATAATCCTTGGTAAGACCTTCCATCTGCCCTGCGGCAACAATAAGAATTTCAGCGTTTTTTGTAACAGCCTGGATATCAGCCGTTCGGGTATGACAGACGGTAATAGTAGCATTTTTACCCATCAGCATTATTGCGACAGGCTTTCCGACAACAAGACTCCGTCCTATAATAACAGCTCGCTTACCCGTGCAATCGATGTTATAGAAATCGAGTATCTCCATACAAGCCTGTGCCGTGCATGGAGCAAACCCGTTTCCGCTGCCTGTAAAAACACCGGCTAAAGAACCGTCCGTAATACCGTCAATATCTTTTTCGGGCTTTAGAACCGCTCTTACTGCTTCATCTGAAAGGTGTGCCGGTAGCGGACGAAATAATAGTACTCCATGCACGTTACTATCATCATTTAGGTCGATAATATTCTGCATAAGAGTCTCTTGCGGAACATCAGCGGGGAGAAAAATACTATTAACCGCAACTCCGACTGTTTCACAACGTTTTGTCGCAGTTTTTTCATATGATATATCATCGGGTCTTTCGCCGACACGCACTATTGCGAGTGTAGCAGTTATTCCTCTGTTTTTCAGCGTCTCAACCTTGGTGCTCATTTTTATGTTAAGTGCATCAACAACGTCGGCTCCCTTTAGAATATCAGCCATCCTTTACCCCTTTCTAAGCCTGTCGGTGACGGAATTAAACACATCATCAGCCATAACACAGTATTTCCCAAAAATCGCATCAGCTTCGGCTTCTATGCTTCCGGCGTACTTTTTATCAGTCATGGATTGAGTGTTGATAAAAACATTTAAGCTTGCACCTTGTAGTGCAGATTTGCAAAAAATTGCTCCGACTCCCGCATCACTCAAAGCGAGAACACTGCCCTTTTTTGCAAACTCATCATGCAACTCAATTGCTCTTGCACAAAGACGCATTATATCCATCGGCACGGTGCAAGCAAGCCTCAGTGCATCTTCCATTACTGTCTCACGCGTCGGGTCATCCTTTGGTATTCCGTATGCTTTAGAAAGCGGTTCAAAAACAACAGCATCCTCGTCAACCAGACGCAGTAGCTCTTTTTGTATCGCGGTTGCCTTACCTAAAAGCTCGGTTATATCCGCTTCAACATCAGCATACTTTTGCTTGCCGACTGTTAGATTACCGACCATTGCACCAAGAGCCGTACCAACGGCTCCGACAAGAGCACAGGCTCCGCCGCCGCCGGGTACAGCGGCTTTTGATGAAAGCACTTCAACAAAGTCATTGCACGGAATATTAATAAAAGTCATTATTTTCCCTCCAAACATTCCGGAACAGACTAAAACAACCCTGATACTCTTCCTGTATCGGTATCAACATCTATACGTCTGTAAGCAGGATTTGAACCGGTGCCGGGCATCATACTGATTGTTCCCGCCATCGGACAAAGGAACTTTGCACCGCCGTAAACAAGTATGTCACGGATTGGCAGTCTCCATCCTTTAGGGACTCCTTTAAAAGCCGGCTCATGTGATAATGAAAGATGTGTTTTAACCATCATTGTCGAGTAATCGGCATATAACGGGTCACTTTCAAAATGCTCCAGTTTTTTTGCCGCAACCGGATACCAGTCTACACCCTCGGCACCATAAACCTCTTTTGCAATAATTTCAACACGCTCACGCAAGGACAATGACAAATCGTACAGGTACTTAAGCTCTGTCGGTTCCTCACATGCCTCCGCAACAACCTCAGCAAGCTCACGTGCTCCTTCACCGCCGTTTTTCCAGTGGTCACTGACGGCACAACGTACATTCTGTTCATTACATAGCTTTCTGAGTAAAGCGATTTCCTCATCGGTATCAGTGTGAAATTTATTTATACAAACAACGGGGTTAATACCTGATTTTTTAACCGTATCAACATGATGGAAAAGATTATTGGTTCCTTTTTCAAGCAGCTCAAGATTTTGCTCGGTATACTCCTTAGGCAGAGGCTGCCCCGGTAAAACCGCAGGACCTCCTCCATGCATTTTTAGTGCACGGATGGTAGCGACAAGAACCGATACATGCGGCTTGAGACCGGAGAGGCGACATTTTACGTTCCAGAATTTTTCAAAACCTATGTCGGCTGCAAAACCGGATTCTGTTACATGATAATCAAATAACTTTAGTGCGAGCCTATCGCCGATTATTGATGACTGACCGATTGCAATATTAGCAAAAGGTCCTGCATGAATAAGACAAGGCTGATGCTCAACAGTATAACAAAGCGTCGGATTTATTGTGTTTCGCATCCATGCAGTCATTGCACCGTCAACCTCAAGGTCTGCTGTTGTAACAGGGTCACCGTTTTTATTATATGCAACTATAATTTTACCGATTCGCTCACGCAAATCCTTTAAATCGGTTGCAACGGAAAGAATTGCCATAAGTTCACTGCCGACGGCAATACCGAACTTTGAATCCATTTCAAAACCGTTTCTTTCACCGTCGCCAAGACCGATACGGATTTTACGAAGACCCTGTGCACAAAAATCAATAACCCAACCGAGCTCAATACGCATAGGGTCAATGTCAAGACGCTTTAAACCCAGCTCCTCGAGCTTTGCATCATCATAATTACGCTCATGCTGCATACGTGCGTTTAATGCGACCATAGCAAGATTATGTGCATTCATTATGTCGTTTATATCACCTGTTAAACCAAGTGAAAACTCTGTCATCGGTATCAGAAGCGCATTACCGCCACCTGCGGCAGTACCCTTAACATTCATTGTAGGACCGCCCGAAGGCTGCCTCAGGCAACCGCCGGCGTTTTTGCCCAGCTTGCCAAGCCCTTGAATCAGACCTAAGGATGTCGTTGATTTACCCTCACCGAGCGGGGTAGGTGTTATTGCCGTAACCTCGATAAATTTACCATCGGGTTTATCCTTGAGACGATTCATTATCTTAATAAAATCAAGCTTAGGAGTTTTTCCGTACGGGATTATTTCCTCAGGTAAAAGACCCATTAACTCACGAAAGTGCTCAACACCGGGAAGTGTTTTCTCAGCCTCCTCAGCAATCTGCCAGTCCTTGTATTTTGTCGGGTCAAGCATAGGTAATTAACTCCTTTCAAGAATCATCCTTCGGCATTACCTTCATCATCATTTGAGTTGTTATCAGAGTCACAAGGAGCTTTATTACAGGCTTTGGCTGAAGCATTTGCTTTAAGCTCGGCAATCTCATTTTCCTTCTCTGCAATTCTTTCATGAGCAGATGTGATTTCCTCACAAAGCTGTCTGAACTCCGAATTCTCATCGTCCTTATATTGCTTATAATATTTTGTTCCCAACTCTACGCTAAGACGTCTGATGGTTGCCTTATCGTTGACAATGCCCGCTCTAAGCTTTGTCTTTTTTGCAAGAACCTTTGTCTTTTCTTCGGCGACCTTATATGCGTCTACCGATGCATCTGCAAACGAGCCAATCGCATCCTTTGCTTTCTTTTTGAGTTCATCATAATTTGCCATTTTTCTATTCCTCCTCAGTATTTTCGTTTTCTATCTCTTCTTTTGTTGCCCCGTCAAGCGTGGCTAAATCCTCTGCACATTCCTCATCCTCAATGTCGTCATCGAGGTCATCTTCGTTTTCATCCTCGTCGCTGTCTTCATCGTAAACAGCATCAATTTCCGATTTCTTTCCTCTTAAATGATTAAACACAAGTATACCCACAGCTGTTAAGAACGACAGTGCCGCAAGCCATTGTGATGCTCGAAGCTGTGTACCCCATATCATAAGGCTGTCAATCCTCAAGCCCTCAATCATAAATCTTCCGAGTCCGTACCATGCAACATAGAATAGGAAATATTGTCCGGGATATTTTGTCTTATATTTCTTTGAGAATATGTGCATGATAAGCAAGCCGGCGATATTCCACAATGATTCATAAAGGAAAACAGGGTGTACATAGGTTGTTACGCCCCTGGCAGTAAGACCCATTCTCCATGGAAGATCGGTCTCTACTCCGTAAGCCTCACGATTAATAAAGTTGCCCCATCTTCCGACAGCCTGTCCTATAAACAAGCCGAAGCCTGCTGCGTCAAGCAAGCTGCCCAGCGGTAGTTTCTTGAATCGACTGTAGATAATAAAAACCAAACCCGAAGCGATAATACCACCGTAAACGGCAAGACCGCCATCCCTGAATCTTAAGATATTACCCCATTGTCCTGCGGCAAAAAAGCTGTTGAAGTTAAAGAGCATATAATACAATCTTGCTCCGACAAGCCCGCAGGGAATGGCAATAAGCACCAGGTCGAGAATATTATCCTTTGTCAGCCCGAAGAGCTTGCTGCGTTTGACCAGATAAATACCCGCAAGTGTATAACCCAATGTTATAAACAATCCGTAATAATAAACATTAAACCCGAAAACAGTAAAGTATCTGGGTAAATCCAGGACAAAACCGTCACCGAAAAGCGGGAAGGAAATAGTTGCATCGTTCAATATATCACCTCATTTAATTGGATTTATAATTGAAATTGCCATGTTGTCAGGGACAATATTCTTACGCAAAAAGTCAGATACATCATCAGTTGCTAATTTTGAAAGAAGAGCAGGTGCCTCAAACGGGTCAAAGCCTTTAAAATGCCCTTCCACAACACTTGATGCCAGTACACCAAAAGAGTTTAGTGCACGAATATGACTGCCTATTGCCGCTTTTTTAATACGCTCGAAAAGTGCTGTGTCCACACCGTTTGCCAATAAACGTTCCACTTCCTTTTTCATTTCCGCGAACACTTGCAGAGGCTCACGTGTTTCACCGCCAAACATAGTATAAGCGACACCCGCTGTTGAGTCAAATGAAGCTGAAAAATCAGCGTTAATAAGTCCCTCAGCATAAAGCCTTAAATAAAGCGGTGATGAATGGCCGCAAAGAATCTCAAGAGCAATTGCACTAACTATATCCTGCCAAAGAACCTCATGTGCTCCGGTTGCAGCGTCAAGCTTACATCCCGCAAGAAAAATCGGAAGGCTGACTTCCATTTCCTTTGTAAAAGTCATTGCATTTGGTAAAAGGGTTTCAGATTCACCGTAATCACGAGCAGGAACCTCAGCCTTTTCAGACGGCAGGGTTTTCTCCGCAATGTTATAGACTATCGAAGGGTCGACATCACCGACAATACAAAGAGCCATATTTGACGGAGCATAAAAAACCTTATGACAATCATATAAAATATCCGAGGTTATCTTTTTTATACTGTCAACAGTACCTGCAACCGAATCGCGAACGGGATTATTCTTAAAAAGCGACTTTAGTAATCCATAGTAAAGACAATATTCGGGGTCATCCTCTATCATACGAATTTCCTGGTCAATAATGCCTTGTTCCTTTTCAACGCTTTCGGGAGTGAAATACGGTATTGAAACAAAATCAAGTAGTATTTTAAGGTTTTCAGAAAATAAATCGATACACTCAAAATGGTATGCTGTTACATCCAATGATGTATACGCATTGGGAGATGCACCGTTTGCCGAAAGCTGTTCAAGAGCATTCCCGTCTACTGTGTCAAAAAGCTTATGCTCCAGAAAATGTGCAACACCTGCAGGTGTGTCAACCCAATTGCCCGTAAGCTTAAAACGTCTGTCGACACCGCCGTAATCGGTTGAAAAAAACGCATACTTTTTGTGGAAGCCCGGCTTAGGTACGACAAAGACTGAAAGACCGTTCGGCAATGTACCTTTATATAACTTTTCATTTATCTCAGTATATTCTGTTAATTTCATTTTTTACCATCCTCCTTACACTCCAAGCCCGAGAGAAAGTAAACAGAATCCAGTTTAATTCCTGCTGCTGCCTCAACAACACGAGCAGGTGTCACTGCATCAACCAAATCACTCAGAGTAATCGGGTCATAAGCAATTGAAGCTATGACGCTGTCAAAGTACAGCTCCTCAAGCCCGCCAAGCCTGTCCAAAGCGGATTTAAGTGAGGTTATTATTGAACGCTTTGCGGAAGTAAACTCCCAATCACTTATGTCGCCTGTTTTAACGCTTTCGAGTTGCAGGAGAATTTCATCATGAGCAATATTAAAGTTTTCAAACTCAACGCCTGATGAAACAAGCATAATTCCCTTATGCTTATCCATCATAGAGCTTGCATAGTAGCATAGTGACAGCTTTTCCCGAACATTAAGAAAAAGCTTTGACGAGACTGAGCCGCCGTAAATTGCATTTAATAGCATAAGAGCAGGATAGTCAGGGTTTTTCATGACGTCACCCAGCCGAAACCCGAGTGTTAGCTTACCCTGCGATACATCCAGATAATCATTAAAACATCTGGTTGCTTCGGTTGGTGGTGAATAGATTATATCCGTTTTTGGCATTAGGGTTTCGGAACGCTCGGGAAGTGCCTTAAATGCAACCTCAACAGCCCCGCTAACCCGCTCAAAGCTTGCAGAGCCGCAATAAAAAATCTCAATCCGTGAATTTCTTACAAGCTTATTATAGTGCTCCGTAAGCGACTGTGCTGTTATCGCCGCCGCTTCCTCCTCGCTTCCGAGCTTACTGATACCAAAGGCTTCACCCCTGCACATCTCCTCAAGAAGTCTGTCGATTGCATATCCGCGTTTATCATTTATTGCCGCACGTATATCATCGATAAGATTGGATTTCTCACTCTCCGTATAATCCGGACAGAGCTTGCCTTCATGCATATATGGTGACAAGATAATATCACAGACAATACCAACCGCTTCCTCAAGAACACTGACGTTGTCTGGCAGATAACGGTCATCGGGAAAATCTGTATAAAAACCGATACAATGAGCTTCACCCTTCTTGCGAATAATAGGCTCAACTCTGACACCATATAACTCATCTAATGCGGCAGTAATATTCTCCATGTCGGGAAGCTTAGCCGAACCACGACGCAAAACCCGAGGCAATAAAGCATTAAGCGCTGCCGTATCATGACTCAGTTGACAAATCAGATTAATGGTTATACAACCCGACTTAAATTTATCTGTATTAATGCACGTTAAAAAAACACCCGAAAGAAACTCACTTCTATGCACTGAATGCAAATTACTCATACTCAAATCAACAGCTACCATCCTAGTTATTTTACAGCATTGTATCACTAATCAACCCACCAAGCAATAGGGGACAATGTGTCAAGGGGACGGTTCTCTTGACAATATATGATAATATTAATGCAAATCGGAGGTATGGTTATGCGAAGTAAGTTTACCACGGCAATTGCTGCAGTTTTGTTTTTAGCAACAGGACTATCAACCGGGTGCGAAGCTGATGAGCCTGCGGAGTCGAAAATTGTCTCAGGCAAAGAAGCCAGAGAAATATTTGCTTCAAGCAACAAAGCAATCCTGCTGGATGTAAGAACACAAGAGGAGTTCGACATCCACCACATCCCCGGCTCAATTCTGATACCCTATGACGAACTCGAGTCACGACTCTCGGAGCTTCCCGACAAATCTGCCGAAATAATAATTTTCTGCAGAGCAGGAAGACGCAGTGCAATATCAGCCGAAATCTTAATAAATAACGGCTACAAAAAAGTATACGACATGCAAATTGTCGGACATTGGGATGAGTGAGTCAGACCTCTGACTCACTCTTTCGCAACTGTTCTTTCAACCCAAATGTTATATCCGATTACTGTTACCAGTATTATTGCTCCCCCTATCAATGCAAATATGCCCGGTATCTCCGTCTCCGGCAGTAAACCGGCAAGACCTGCGAGCAATACCCAAAGCGGATTTAATATCGGCTCTATTGCTGAAATCAGACAAGCAAGCAGAGCCGATGTCTTTTTTATACCCTTTGCGAAGAAAATATAAGCAAAACCAACCTGAACAACACCCAGAATTATTACAGCCACCCAAGCTGTAACATCCGCAGTTACCTCAGCAAAAGCAAAAGGCAGACCTATACAGGAGTTAATCAGAAATCCCAAAAACAACGCATTCTCCGGATTTGTATCGTCCCTCTTATTGCAAACATAAACCCCTGCCATAGATAGTCCCGAAACAAGAGCCATTATATTGCCCCAAAATGCTCCCGTATCCAGATTCTCCGCAAAAAACAGCATCATCCCCAAAAGAGTAAGTAAAACAGCAACTACTGCACTTATTGTAGGCTTTTTTCGATAGAAAACGAGATAAATCAAAATAATAAATATCGGAGCAGTAAACTGCAACAAAATCGCAGCAGCTGCAGTAGTCATTTTATTGGCGAAAACATACATGACAGTAGTTGAAGACAGGCATATAGCCGTCATAACATTACCGACAGTAAACTCAACCTTGAAGCTGCGTCTGTATACAACAAAAACAAGAGCTGCCAGAACAGCTCTGATACCGACGATACTCATTGCACCCCAAGGTATGAACTTGATAAAAAGCCCGCCAAAGCTCCAGCATACAGAAGCTAAAGCAATAAATAAAGGTCCCTGTCTATTGTTTTGTTCATTTATGTCCATCTAAAAATCGTTCTCCTAAAGCGAAGATATACTATCATAAAATCATAAGCAGTGGAATAAATTTTGACATTTCCGCTGTTTTACTGTATATTGACTGTAATTGTTCAAAGGAGAAATACCTGATGTCAGCAGAGTTGACCCTTTACAGCGAGTTTATAAATAAGCATGCCGATGCACTGCTCGGTCAAATAAAAGTAGACAAAAAACAACCTGCTCTCCACGATGTAAAGTGGGGACTGCGAAATGCAGACGGAACCGGCGTTATGGCAGGTGTTACAAGAATCGGCAGTACACAAGGCTACTACATGCGAGACGGTGTTAAAACCGCCATGGAAGGGGAGTTATACTACCGGGGAATTAATGTAGAAAGTATCGTTGACGGATTTCTTTTAGAAAACCGCCCGGGGTTTGAAGAAACAGCATACCTATTAATACTCGGCAAGCTGCCTTGTAAATCGGAGCTCGAAACCTTCCGGCTTATGCTTGAAGATTATCGGGAGCTGCCGAAGGGCTTTACCGAGAATATGATACTGCCCGCACCCAGCGTAAATATTATGAACAAAATTTCACGCAGCATACTTGCTCTTTATTCATATGACGAAAGCCCTGAAATCAATGAAAGAAGTCTGGAAAGTGAACTGACAAAGGCATTAAAGCTGCTTGCGTGCAGTCCGATAATTGTTGCTCATGCATATGCGGCAAAACGCCATTATTTTGACGGTGAGGGTCTGTACCTTCATAGGTCACAGCAGGGCTACTCAATGGCGGAGAATTTCTTACATTCCGTACGACGCGATAACAGCTTTACGGAAGAAGAAGCAAGACTCCTTGACTTATGTATGGTTTTGCAAGCCGAGCACGGAGCAGGCAATAACTCTGCATTTGCATGTCGTGTACTGACATCAACAGGCACGGATATATACTCTGCAATATCCGCTGCAGTGGGGTCGTTAAAAGGACCTCTCCACGGCGGTGCAAATGAAAAAATCATGGAAATGTTTTCGTATGTAAAAAAGGATGTCAAGGACTGGAAAGACGAAGACGAGATATCCGGCTACCTCGATAAAATACTTCGCAAGGAAGCCGCATCCGGAGATGGTCTGATTTACGGTATGGGACACGCAGTTTACACAATTTCAGACCCTAGAGCAGTAATACTGAAAAAGCTCGCACGTTCTCTTGCAGAAAAAAAGAATATGCAAGACGAGCTTGAGCTGATGGAAAGAGTAGAAAAACTGGCACCGTATGCACTCGGCAGAGCAAAAGGCAAAAAAGGGAAAGCGGAAATATGTGCAAACGTCGACATGTACTCGGGGTTTGTATACAAAATGCTCGGCATACCGCAGGAACTGTTTACACCGCTTTTTGCCGTAGCGAGAATGGCGGGATGGTGTGCACACAGACTTGAAGAAGCATGGGGCGGGGGAAAAATAATCAGACCCGCGTATAAAGCAATCGCACTGGATGAAAACTATGTACCACTTGCCGAACGTTAGTATAAATCATTAACTAAAAAAGAATAAACTATATATGAAAAGGATGGTTTTTAATATGTCAAACAGGATTTTCACATCGGAATCAGTAACGGAAGGACATCCCGATAAGGTATGCGACCAAGTATCAGATGCGGTGCTTGATGCAATTCTTACAGGTGATAAAGCAGCACGTGTAGCTTGTGAAACAATATGTACAACCGGCTTAGTGTTGGTTATGGGTGAGATTACAACCAGTACATACGTTGATATACCGCAGGTTGTACGAGACACAATAAAAGACATCGGTTATGTTAAGCCCGAGCTCGGCTTTGACTGCAAGGGCTCTGCAGTAATGACAACCATTGACGAGCAAAGCCCCGATATAGCAATGGGTGTTGACAGTGCTCACGATGATTCCGACGAAAAAGGAGCCGGAGACCAAGGTATGATGTTTGGGTTTGCATGTAATGAAACACCCGAGCTTATGCCCGCTCCGCTTTCATTTGCTCATGCTCTTACATTAAAGCTTGCAGACGTCAGAAAAAGCGGAGAGCTCGCATTTGTCAGACCCGACGGTAAAAGCCAGGTTACCGTTGAATATGACGAAGACAGAAATGTAATCGGTGTACCGGCAGTAGTTGTTTCAACACAACACGACCCTGATATCGATATTGAAAAGCTGCGTGAAGCAATCACGGAATGTGTAATAAAGCCGGTAATTCCGGCAAATCTGATAACAAGTAATACAAAAATATATGTCAATCCTACAGGACGCTTCGTAATAGGCGGACCCGTCGGCGACTCGGGATTAACCGGACGTAAGATAATTGTCGATACTTACGGCGGTTATGCAAGCCACGGCGGTGGAGCATTCTCCGGAAAGGATCCCTCAAAGGTAGACCGCAGTGCAGCATACATGGCTCGCTATGTAACAAAGAACGTAGTAGCTGCAGGCTTGGCACGTGCCTGTCAAATAGAACTCGCATACGCAATCGGCGTAGCACAGCCTGTATCCGTACACATTGACACAAGAGGCACAGGCGTATTCTCCGACCAAAAAATTGCAGATATTGTAACAGAAAACTTTGACTTCAGACCGTCAAAGATTATCCAAAAGCTTGATTTGCTCAGACCCATTTATAAAGCAACAGCATCCTATGGACATTTCGGACGTGAAAACGAAGGCTTCCCATGGGAAAAACTCGACATGGTAGATAAGCTCAAGGGTTATCTGTAAGCAATATGGACAACGAGGGAATAATCGAAGGGCGTAACGCTGTAACGGAAGCCATACGCTCGGGAGTAAATATAGACAAGGTCTTTATTTCAAAGGGTGAGATTGACTCCACCTTAAAGCACATTGCAAGCACTGCCCGTGCTGCAGGAGCAGCAGTTGTTGAAACAGACAAACGCAAGCTTGATTCCATGAGCATAACAAACTCACACCAGGGTGTAATTGCAATGGCAGCGTTTGCAGAGTATGTAACAATAGAAGACATACTCGATATAGCAAGGCAAAAAGGAGAGAAACCGCTTATAATAGTGTGCGACGAGATATCAGACCCGCATAACCTCGGAGCAATTATAAGAACCTGTGAAGCAACTGGTGTACATGGAGTCATTATTCCAAAAAGAAGAAGTGCAGGGATAAACGCAACAGTTGCAAAAGCATCGAGCGGTGCAGTATTTCATACAGCGATTTCACGTGTAACGAATATTACCTCAGCAGTAAAGGAACTGAAAAAAGCGGGAGTATGGGTATATGCTGCAAGCATGGACGGTGATACAACTCTGTGGAAATCAGATTTTAATGACGCAGTGGCATTTGTTATAGGCTCTGAGGGCACAGGAATAAGCCGCCTCGTCAGTGAAAATTGCGATTATAAAATTAACATACCCATGAAAGGAAAACTGTCATCCTTAAACGCATCTGTATCCGCAGCCGTGCTTCTGTTTGAAGCAGTAAGACAAAGAGGGCTTATAACAAGCTGACAATAATAAAGAAACGAGAGGAGGTGTCCATATGCAAGACCCCTTTAGCGAGTTTGAGACAGGAAAAGAGTTTGAGACGAGCAATGAGTTTGAGACGAGCAATGAACAGGAGAATAATAATGACTTTACTGATAACAATGAATCAGAAGGTTATTCATTTGAGTCAATACTGGCTGACGTTAAAAGCACGGCATTTATTGATGGGGACAAGAGGACACCGCCGGACTTATTACAGGAAAAAGCAGACAGAATATTAAAAGAAGCCGCTGAAATGTCGGCAATAGCACAAAAACCACCGGAACCGGTGATTATACCCGGAACAATAACAACGGCAACACAAAGAACAGCAGCGGAAAATGAATCCGTAACAGATTATGAGCCTGCTGCCGACTATGCAGCACCTCAGATTATACAGCCGCAAGTAGAGTATTCAGCACCTCAATCTGATTTTGAACCGGATTTTTCAGACACTGATGAGCTTCCGATGATTGTAACTCCTTTGGAAGGAGAATCACCGCACGCAAGACCTGAAAATCAAACTGTAGCTTTCGGCTCGGCATTGGATAACGCAGGAAATCAGAGCGGACACGTGTTTTATGACCAGTTCAGCGATAATTCCTATGAGGAGCAAAATCAGGATACAAGAATACACAAGCTTGACGGCATTGACTCGGACGGTTCTTTATATGATGAGCCGGCAAAAAAATCGAGGTGGGGTTTTGGAAGACGAAACCGGGATGAAGCGTTTGGCTCAGGTTCATCATCAGACGATTTATATGACACGGATGATGAGTATGCAGTATTTGAGGATGAGGTTTTTGCAGAGCCGCAGCTAAAAACTGCCGTTCGTTCTTATGCAGCATTGTGTAACTCAATATCTTTACGTGTTATTCCGGCATCTGTCATTACGGTATTTATGGTGTTACTTACCTATGTATATGAAGCCGGTTTAATTGTGCCCTTCGGAATCGGATACAGCTTGGATCACGCGGCAGGAACACTTATTGTATGCTTGCTAATGGTTATGATGCTGTGTTCGGATATTATTGTCCGAGGTGTTGATTTTCTCATAAGAGGAATACCGAATGCCGAAACCTTAGTGCTGTTTTCATGTTTATTTTCATTAGTATCGGCAGTTTTTACAATGCTGAGCGGAGCGGCAATGATGCTTCCGTTCTGTGCGGTTTCTGCAATGTCATTAACATTTGCCGCACACGGAGAGAAATACAATCTGCGTGCAATAACAGAAACACTAAAAACCGCAATAGGTTCTTCTGAACCATACGGAGTTCAAGCCGAATATAACATGGAAATCGATAAATCAGTTCTAAAAAAGTCATTTAACAGAACAGACGGCTTCTATAATAACCTTATGCAGCCGGATATTACGGAAATAACATATCGTTATGCGGCACCCGGACTATTGGTCGGAGCATTACTTCTGACAGTAGTGATTGTTGTTTTCAGAGGTGGAGTAGAAAACTCACTGCATATATTATCGGCACTGCTCGCAGCCGCAGCACCGTTTTCGGTTCTGTTATCATTTTCCGTACCTTTTGCAACAGTTGTCAAATCGATAAGAAAATCAGGTGCAGCCGTTGCAGGATGGGGTGGAGCAGATGATATATGCTTCACAGACGGAGTATGTGTAACGGACGATGATTTATTCCCGCCCGGAATGCTTAAGCTGAGCGGTGTAAAGGTTTATGACGGAGCATCACCCGAAAATGCAATACGCTACACGGCAAGCCTTGTCTTGTCATCAGGTTCGGGATTAACAAGTCTTTTTGCAGAGGTACTAAAGCAGCAAGGCTTAAGTGCCATGAAGGTCGACAATTTTGAGTGCCATGAAAGCGGAATAGGTGCAGTCATCAGAGGCGAACAGATTTCAACAGGCTCGGCAGCGTTTATGAATCTGCTCGGCGTACGTGTTCCCGATGACACAAACATGAAAAACGCAGTTTATACGGCGGTGAATAATAGACTTGTTGCAATGTTCGCAATTGATTATAAGCCGTTACCGTCTGTTCAAAGTGCACTGATATCAATGCTCAAGTGGCGAATTGACCTATACTTTGCAATGCGCGATTTTAATGTAACACCCGCAATGGTCGGGCAGAAATTTAAAGTGCCTTTTGACAGCTTTGTGTTCATTCCGGCAAAGGATTCCTACAGTATGTCAGACCTGTATTCAAATAAAGCGGGACGCATGGCGGCAGTGCTGGTGCGTGAGGGATTAAACCCGTATGCAGAAGCCATTACCGGCGGCAGACTTCTCAAAGCTGCTGCGTTTTTTGCCACGATATTGTCAATAGTTTCCGCAATACTCGGAGTCATAATAATGTTCTATATGTGCTGGACAGGGTCGTTTGTATCAGCAAGCCCCGGCAACCTTGTAATATTCATGCTTTGTATGCTTGCAACAGTATTAATTGTATGCGGTTACGTAAAGCTTAAAAAATAGTTGTATAAAGAGTAAAGGTAGTGTAAAATACTATTTCGTAACGCATGAATTGCCGCATAAAAACCGAAAGGAATTGAATAAACTATGCCATACACCACAGAGAAAATTCGTAATGTTGCACTTCTCGGACACGGAAGCAGCGGAAAAACAAGCCTCGCCGAGAGTATGCTTTTCTTAACCGGCTCCTCAGACAGGCTAGGTAAGGTCTCTGACGGGAATACTGTCGGTGATTCGGATTCCGAAGAAATCAAACGCCAAATAACAATTTATCTTGCAACTATGTTTACGGAGCATAAGGGCTGTAAAATCAACATACTCGATACACCGGGGTTCTTTGATTTTGCAGGAGAGGTTCTCGAAGCATTACGTGTTGCAGATGCGGGTATTGTTACATGTACGGCAAAGGACGGAATAAGTGTCGGCTTTGAGAAAGGCTGGAGTTTCCTTTCCGCAAGCAAGCTGCCGAGAGCGGCGTATGTATCAAAGATAGATGAAGAAAACGGTGACTTTGACGCTGTACTTGCTTCTCTTCGTGAAAGATACGGCACGTCTGTTTGCCCGCTGACAATACCGGTAAAAAATGCATCGGGAAAAGTTGAAGGAGTCTACGACCTTGTCTACCGCAAAGCCTACAGCTTTGAAGGCGGTAAGCAAAAGGAAATACCTGTTCCCGACAGCATGAAGGACGAGCTTGAAGAAATCTATGAGATATTTAATGAAAGCATCGCAGAAACCTGCGAAGAACTCATGGAAAAATTCGGCGAGGAATATACAACAGAGGAAATAATTAAAGGCGTAAAAATAGGTCTAAAGGACCTCACACTATTCCCCGTATTTTGCGGTTGTGCAACAACAGGTCTCGGTACAATACCGTTGCTTGATGCAATAGCGGACTTCTTCCCGTCACCGCTTGACAGAAAAGAATTAACCGAAGAAGGCGGCGAGCTTGTTGTTGACCCGAACGGCACATCATGTGCAATAGTGTATAAAACACTCTCTGACCAATACGGCAAGTTTAGCTTGTTTAAAGTAGTGTCCGGCAAGGTTACATCGGATATGCAGCTTGTAAACACCCGCACAGGCTCAACTGAAAAAATGAGCAATATCTTTAAAATGCAAGGCAAGAAGAATATTGAAACAAAGGAAATAGTGTGCGGTGATATCGGAGCGGCGTCAAAGCTCTCGGATACAAAAACAAGTGATTCATTAAGCGATTCAAAAAACAAAGTAACGGCAAAAAGAATCGACTTTACACCGCCTTGTTATTCAATGGCAATTTCACCGAAAACTAAAGGGCAAGAGGATAAAATTGCCACAGGTCTAGGCAGACTCGGCGAAGAGGACGTTACCTTTACATTCGTAAATAACCCCGAAACAAGACAGCTTGTCCTCTCGGGAGCCGGTGATATTCAGCTTGATGTGCTTTGTGCAAAGCTAAAGGACAAGTTTGGAGTTGAGGTTGTTCTTGCTCCTGCACGTGTTCCGTATCGTGAGAAGATTCGCAAAAAGGTAAGCGTACGCGGACGCCATAAAAAGCAATCCGGCGGAGCAGGGCAGTTCGGCGACGTTGTAATTGAATTTGAACCCGGCGAAACAGAGGATTTGACATTTGAAGAAAAAATCTTCGGCGGCAGCGTTCCGAGAAACTTCTTCCCGGCTGTTGAAAAAGGGCTCAGAGAGAGCATTCAACGTGGAGTTCTTGCAGGATATCCGCTTGTTTTCCTAAAAGCAACACTTGTAGATGGCTCATATCACTCAGTTGACTCAAACGAACTGGCATTTAAGCTGGCGGCTCAAATAGCATATAAGGAAGGCGTACCGCAAGCAAATCCGACATTACTTGAACCAATCGGTTATCTGACGGTTACAATTCCTGATACCTACATGGGCGACATTATGAGCGACCTTTCAAAAAGGCGGGGCAGTCCTATGGGCATGAACATGAACTCAGAGGGAATGCAGGTAGTAGAAGCAGAAGTGCCGATGGGTGAGATGTCGAGCTACGCGATTGATTTACGCTCAATGACACAAGGTAGAGGCTCATTTACAATCAAATTTGAACGATATGAGGAAGCTCCCGCACCTGTCCAGGCAAAAATAATAGAAGAGTCCAAGTATCTCACAGAATCCGAATAAAACTAAAGAGCAATAAATAATAGGGGTGGTTCAATTAAGAACTGCCCCTATAACAAAAAGGCAATAAAATGGAGTTTATCAGAAGTCTTATAACCCAAATTCAAGAATCAATGGCTGGCTTTGACGGTGATTATCTGTCGTACGCGACGATGATTATTCGTTTCTTCCTGCCCGCACTTGCGATTATTGTTGTTGCCCGCTGTGCCAAATCTCTTTTACAGGAAAAAAGTGAAGGTGAGTTATGGGGACAGTTAAGGCTTCCCAACGGCTCTATTCTCGACCTTAACTATTGGGAAAATGTTATCGGCAGAGCAAAAACATCAGATGTATTCGCAGACTATCCGACAATTTCACGTAACCATGCCGCACTCATCAGAGATGATAAAGCGAACTGGCGTGTATTTGATGTTGAATCAAAAACAGGAGTAATTGTAAACGGTAAAAAAATTGAAAGTGATACAGGAATACCGGTAAAATCCGGTGATACAATAGAACTCGGTGGTGTAGAGCTGAAATTTACTGCTGCCGATAATACTGATGAGTACGAACAAGCGGCAAGCCGTACAAAACCCGGGCGGGTTTTTAAGCAACGCACTACATTAATTTTTCTGACCGAGTTTCAGCTATTACTTGGGTTGCAGTTATATATTTCAATGGGAGATAATGCAACCATGATACTCCCTCTTAGCTTTCTCGCACTGATAATAATGATGTGGGCATGTTATTTTGTAATGCGGGCAATGCGAAGAATTGCATTTGAGATAGAAACAATAGGTTTCTTCCTGTCCACCTTGGGACTTGCAGTGATTGCATCCGGTTCTCCTGCAGAAATCAGCAGACAGATTATTTTCATTGTTCTTGGAGTTTTGTTTTTCTTTATAATCGGATGGATATTACGTGATTTAGACAGAGTAAAAAAATTGCGAAGACCAATCGCGATTGTAGGACCACTCATGCTTGCAGCAACATTAGCACTTGGTACAAGAACACTTGGTGCAATACGCTGGATAAGCATTGGCGGGTTAACATTCCAACCTTCCGAATTTGTAAAAATCGCACTCGTTTTTGCCGGTGCGGCGACAATGGAGCGGTTATTTGTACGTAGGAACCTGTTTGCGTTTATCGGATTGATGGGTATATGCATGGGTCTGCTGGCACTTATGACAGATTTCGGCAGTGCTCTGATTTTCTTTGTTGCATACCTTATAATAGCCTACATGCGCTCCGGTGATTTTGCAACCATAATCCTAAGCGTTGCAGGTGCAGGCTTTGCGGGATTGGTTGCACTTGCATCAAGACCTCATATTGCAGGGCGTTTTGCATCATGGGGACAAGCATGGGAGTTTGTCAACGAAAGAGGAGGCTATCAGCAGACCCGTGCAATGTCTGCAGCAGCAAGCGGCGGATTATTCGGAGTGGGTGCAGGTAACGGATGGTTTAATAGAGTGTTTGCCGCCGACTCGGATTTGGTGTTTGCAATGATAAGTGAGGAACTGGGGTTGATTTTGGCATTAACAGCCATGTCGGCTATTTTGCTGTTTGCGGTTTTTTCCGTGCGGTATGCAGGGAAAGGTCGCAGCTCGTTTTTTGTAATAGCAGCATGTGCGACATCGGCAATTATGGTATTTCAAATGATACTTAACGTACTTGGTTCAATGGATATTTTACCCTTTACGGGAGTTACATTCCCGTTTGTCTCAAAAGGCGGAACAAGCCTTGTCGCTTCATGGGGAATGCTTGCATTCTTTAAAGCAGCCGATACAAGACAAAATGCCAGCTTTGTTGTAAAGATGCCAAAACGTCCGCAATACAGCGGCGGCGGTTCGATGGTTTACAAGGAACCGGAGGAACCGCTTTGGGAAGGTGGTGACGATTATTAATAAGGTCAAGTCACGAGCGTTTTCTGTCCTGATAATAGTTTTTATAGCAATAATCGGTATGGGTTTTTATGTAGTCAGATACGCACTTTTTGGAGCTGAGTGGGCATCCGCACCATTTAATACAACCGTTTTTAGAAATGCAACGCTTGCAGTCGGAGTTGTCACTGACACAAATGGTGTTATACTTGCGGATATAACTGACGGAAGAAGAACATTTGCCGAAAGTGCCGAAGTACGCCGTGCGACACTTCATGCAGTAGGGGACAAGGAAGGAAACATCGGCACAGGAGCACTGACAGTGTTTGCTCCCGAGCTGATGGGGTTTAATCTGATAACCGGCTCATACTCAAGGTCACACAGCGGCAGACAGATTGCATTAACTATAGACTCAAGGCTCAATACTGCAGCACTAAAAGCACTTGACGGACGGCGTGGGGTTGTTATGGTGAGCAATTATGAAACCGGTGAGATTTTGTGCATGGTTTCAAGCCCGACCTTTGACCCCGGTAATCCGCCGGAAAGCTTCGACAACTCAGCACTTGAAGGTGTATTTGTCAACAGAGGAATCCAGTCGGTATATCCGCCCGGCTCGACATACAAGCTTGTAACTGCAGCCGCTGCGATAGAAAAAATCCCACGTGTATTTGACCGTCAGTTTTTATGTACAGGCGGAGTGGAAATCGGCAGCGATACACTTACATGCCCCAGAGAGCATGGTGAAATAGATTTTATTCGAGGTATGCAGGTCTCATGCAATATAGTATTCGGAGAACTGGCAATTGATATAGGAGCTGCTGTTTTGGCAGATTATGCTGCAAAGCTCGATCTCTCTGAGAGAACAACAGTCAGCGGAATTACAACTGCAAAAGGAAACTTCGACAGAGCAACAAGCAGCATTAATGTTGCTTGGTCGGGTATAGGACAGTATACAAATACGATAAACCCTGCAACAATGCTGCGATTTGTAGGAGCAATTGCAAATGACGGAATAGCGGTAAACCTGAACTATCTGAAAAAATCAGGCATGTCCTCCGTAATCCCGACATCCACTGAAAGACTTTTAAACAGAGAAACAGCTGAGCTGCTCGGAGAAATGATGAAGATTCAAAGCACAGACGGCTTCCCGGGGCTTGAAATACACGCAAAATCAGGAACAGCACAAGTCGGCGGCGGCAACGAACCGCATGCCTGGTATGTGGGCTATATAACCAACGCAAACCACCCCTACGCCTTCGTAGTAATAGTAGAAAACGGCGGCGGCGGCACAGCTGTAGCCGCACCGATAGCAAACAGAGTCTTACAAGAAGCAATAAGGTAGCAAAGGGACAGGTGTTATATTTTTTATACTGCCCCCTTTGCTTTATTTAATTTTTACTTAGTTCCGAATATTCTGTCGCCTGCATCTCCCAGTCCCGGTACTATGTAGCCGTGGTTGTTTAAATGTCCGTCGACAGCACATGTGATGATTTCTACGTCCGGATGGCTGCTTTCCATTTTTTCCACCCCCGGTGGTGCCGATAAAATGGTCAGCAGCTTTATTGAACGTGCTCCTGCGTCCTTTAAAAATTTTGCGGCTTCTGCTGCCGTGCCGCCCGTTGCAAGCATTGGGTCGAGAATAAAACAATCTCTCTCCGCAATATCAGGCGGCATTTTACAATAGTATTCAACCGGCTGCAGTGTTTCAGGGTCACGATAAAGCCCGATATGAGCAACCTTGGCAGACGGAATCAGGCTGAGTATACCGTCAACCATTCCAAGACCTGCACGTAAAATCGGCACAAGAGCAAGCTTTTTTCCGGAAAGAGCCATAGATTTAGCCTCTGCGACAGGAGTCATAACCTTGATTTCCTCAAGAGGCAAATCACGCATGGCTTCATAACACATAAGCATAGACATTTCTCCCACAACCTCACGGAAAATTTTAACTCCGGTATCGATATCACGCAGGATTGTTAACTTATGCTGGATTAACGGGTGTGTAAGAACTGTTAGTGACATAATGCTCTTGCCTCCTATTCTGAAGCCTCGGTATTTGCTTCGACAGCAACTGTATCGGCTTCATTGCTTTCTGCTTTGCTATCTTCACCTGAATCGTTATTATCAATATTTTTTCTGTAATCATCAGCACCCGGCAATACTTTGTTTAATATAATTCCTACGATTGCTGCAAGAGCCATACCAAAGATACTGAAATCTACTGAACCGATTTTTATCGGAATACCGTCTGTAGGACCGATACCGATACCAAGCACCAAAATTGCTGCTGCAATAATAAGATTGCGTGACTTATGGAAGTCAACTTTATTCTCAACAAGAAGACGTGCACCGACTGATGCTATCATACCAAACAATATAACTGATATACCACCGATTATCGGAGTGGGAATCGACTGTATAACTGCGGCAAGCTTCGGAATGAAGCCGAGAACTATCGCAAAGCATGCGGCAATACGCATTATGTTGGGATTAAACTGCTTTGTCAGTGCAAGAACACCGGTGTTTTCAGAGTATGTTGTATTTGCCGGTCCGCCAAACATAGCAGAAAGGCAGGAAGCAAGACCATCACCCAGAAGTGTACGATGTAAGCCCGGTTTTTTGAGAAAATCCTTGTTGCAAATAGAGTTTATTGCCATGATGTCACCGATATGCTCTACCATAGTACATATTGCAACAGGAGCAATTATCATTATTGCACCCAGATTAAACTTCGCAAATGTAAACTGCGGAAAACCAAACCATTCTGCATCTCTGATAGCGTCAAAGTCCACCAGTCCCGGAACAGCACCTGTTAATGTGAGAATGGTTGCGACTATGTAACTTATAATTAAGCTTATCAGCACAGGTAATACCTTCAGGAAACCTTTAAAGAACACAGCTACGATTACAACAATTGAAAAACTCATAAGTGCCAGCAGTATGTTTTCCATCGTCATCAGCTCGGGAACTACACTACCGCCACCTGCTCCGGCTGCCGTTGCCATATCTATACCAACAGGAGCCAAAACAAGACCGATGACAATAATTATCGAACCTGTAACAATCGGCGGAAACCATCCCATTATTATTTTTGGTCCTATAAAATACACAAGTATAGCCATTAATATATACAAGCCACCTGCTACTACAATTCCTCCGAGTGCGTTTTCAAAACCATAAGCAAATGATGCAGCTATTACCGGACCAATAAATGCAAATGATGAACCGAGGAAAAGAGGTACTCCGCCTTTTGTAACAAGATGAAACAGTAATGTACATACACCTGCCATCAGCAGAGCAACCGAAGGCTGCATTCCAATACCAAGACTGGCGAAAATTAACGGCACTAAAATGGTTGCTCCAAACATTGTAAATGTGTGTTGCAACCCCAATACTACTACTTTACCCTTTCCCACGTTAGGATCTCGCAGATCATTTTTGTCCCAGAATCTCATATAAATATAACCCTCCTGTTTTTTTATTTCGCTCCATACTACAACATATAGTAACCTATGTCAATGAAATAATACAAAATATAGTGTACAAATTTATCCACAAAAAATTGTACAATATTATCCAAAACAATGAAAGTAAACAGCATGGTTTAATAGTGTCTAATTAATGTTGATAAATATATATAAGATATGATAATATATACAGCAATTAAGTGGTGGAATAAGGCAATTTTTAAGGTGCTTTTATGAATACGTTTATTGAGTCAAAATTGGATTTATGCGTCGGATGCAACCGCTGTGTACGAGAATGCCCGATGGAGCTTGCAAACAGTGTGTTTCAGGATGATAAGGGCAATATAAAAGTCAAAATTGAAAACGAAAACTGCATATCTTGCGGGCGCTGCATATCTGCATGTAAGCATGAAGTGAGATATTATACTGATCAAACCGAAAGATTCTTCAACAGCCTTAAAAACGGCATTCCGATATCTGTAGTTGTAGCACCATCGATTCGAACAAATTTTCCGAAATACAAACGGCTGTTTACTTATTTAAAACAGCTCGGAGCAAATAAAATATATGACGTTTCACTAGGTGCGGATATTTGTATTTGGGCTCATGTAAATCATATTAAGAAAAATCCGGAGCACCGCCTGATAACACAGCCATGTCCCGTAATCGTGTCATACATTGAAATGTACCGTTATAAACTGCTCAAATACCTCTCTCCGATACACAGCCCAATTGGATGCACCTCAATATATTTAAAGAATTATCAAGGCGTAGACGACTTGATAGCCGCAATAACTCCGTGTATTGCAAAATCCAATGAGTTTCGTGATACGGGGCTTGCACAATATAACATAACTTTTACGAAATTGATTGAATATATCGACGAAAACAATATAAAGCTCCCAAAAGAAGAAACAGATTTCGACAATGAAGAATGCGGACTCGGAGCTTTATTTCCCATCCAAGGCGGTTTAAAGGAAAACATAGACTATTTCACAAATAACAAGCTTTACGTCCTGAAGTCAGAAGGCTTCACAGTCTATGACAAACTGGATAAATACGTTGACACCGACGGAAGCAAGCTGCCTGATGTATTCGATGTATTAAACTGCGAAGAGGGCTGTAACATAGGTCCGGCATCATTACGCGACAAATCAGTATTTGATATTGACAATACAATGAATAAAATCCGAAAAGGTGCACTGGAAGAGAAAAAAAGACAGCATTATCAAGAGGTGTATGCTTCATACGACGAAACACTTAACATGCAGCATTTTATCAGAGAATATGCCCCGATAATCAATGAAATTCCCCAAATAGCCGAAAGTGATATTAACGCGGCATTCAGGCTTCTCGGCAAAACCAACTATGAAAGTCAAAACATCGACTGCAGTGCCTGCGGTTCGCAAACATGTCATGACATGGCACGAAAAATCGCATTGAATGTTAATATACCGATTAATTGTATTGTCAAATCTATGGAAGATGCAAGAACAGAACACGAAAATTATCTTGCAACACATTTTCAATTGATTGAAGCGGTAAAAATCGCACAGGAGGCAAGCAAAGCAAAAACCGAGTTTCTGGCAAACATGTCTCATGAAATAAGAACGCCGATGAACGCCATTATCGGAATGTCGGAAATACTCGAGCATGAAACCTTAAATGACAGTCAAACAAGCTATGTGAAGGACATAAAAACCTCAGCACACGCATTATTGGGAATAATAAACGATATTCTCGACATGTCAAAGATAGAAGCGGGGCGGCTTGAGCTTAATCCTGTCGACTATAACTTTAAACAGCTGATGGACAACACAGTCTCAATGTTTACACATATTACAGGAAATGAAGGACTGGAGTTTATATATACAACAGATGGCGAAATTCCCGATTATCTTTACGGAGATGATATAAGACTAAGGCAGGTCATTACAAATATTTGCGGAAATGCAGTCAAATTTACAAAAAAAGGATATATAAAACTTTCGGTATCTTCAAAAGATGACAAATTAACAATTAAAATCGAAGATACGGGCATAGGAATAAAAGAAGATGATTTGCCAAAGCTGTTCCAGGCATTTGAACAGCTCGATAAAGTTAAAAACAGAAGTGTCGTGGGAACCGGCTTGGGTTTAACCATATGTAAGTCCCTTGTTGAAATGATGGGCGGAGATATCATTGCAGAAAGCGAGTACGGAAGGGGAACATCCTTTACGGTTACACTGCCGATTGAGCTCGGGAATGAGAAGAATATAAAAATGTACGAGCTTGGAAAAGTCACCCAACACATAACCGCTCCGGATGCAAAAATTCTTATCACAGATGATAATGAGTTTAACCTAAAAGTTACCGGCGGACTTCTTAATCTTATGGATATTACCGTAGACACTGCAAATTCAGGATTTATAGCCTTGGAGCTTATCGGGCAGACTGATTATGACATAGTGTTTATGGACCACATGATGCCTGAAATGGACGGTGTTGAGACAGTCCGTAAAATAAGAGAGCTCGGCGGAAAGTATCTGAGTGTAAACATTATTGCATTGACTGCAAATGCCGTTAAAGGTGCAAGGGAAATGTTTTTGGACAACGGCTTTGACGATTTTATTTCAAAACCGATTGATATTAATGAGCTCAGGGAAATTATTAAAAGATACTTGCCGCCCGAAAAGTTGAAAATAGATATTGATGTTGACGGTTCTTTGGGTGATATGGAGAAGGAAAAAGAATTGCGTCTGAAGCTGCTGAAAACATTTGTAAAGGAAAACCGCCACACATATGAAACCATTATATCATCACTTGAATCAAATGATATGCAATCAGCACACAGAATTGCACACACTCTAAAAAGCTCTGCAGGCTATCTGGGAAAAAACGAGCTTCACAAGGTAGCATTATCACTGGAAAAATCATTACACAGCGAGCCGCCAAGCTACACACAAAGCCAACTCAAAACACTCGAAGCAGAACTGTCCTCTGCATTATCCGAATTTGAAATATTAATAAACGAATCAAGGGATGACAAAAAGCAAACAACCCAGCTCGATGATGATGAACTGGCAATTATACTCAACGAGCTTGAGCCACTGCTAAAAAGCGGCGATTTGGCATCAATGGAATATGTAGAAAAACTCAAGGGCATTACAGGCATGACTGAAATAGCCGAAATGATTGAGGACTATGACTTTACAAGTGCATTAGAACTAATTTTGGATTTTAACTCAGGAAAATAATTATTAAAATAATCAGGGGGAACATCAAAAATGTCAGATAACAAAAAGGAGTTCACAATATTAATTGCAGAAGATGAAAAATTCAATCTGGATATCCTTGCGAGTATTCTATCGCCGTTATATAATATTCTTATAGCAAGAAACGGCACAAGAACCTTGGAACTGGCAAAGCAAAACACACCCGACCTTATTCTACTTGATGTTATTATGCCTGACATGAACGGCTTTGAGGTTATAACAAAGCTTAAGGAGTCCGACCATACAGTCGGCATACCGGTTATTTTCATTACAGGCTTAACAGACCCGGCAGATGAGGAGCAGGGCTTTTTCCTCGGAGCAGTCGACTATATTACAAAGCCGTTTAACAAGGCAATAGTCAAAGCAAGAGTTAATACGCATATTAAAATAATCGACCAAATGCGTACAATAGAACGACTCGGCTTGATAGACACACTTACAAAGGTATCGAACAGACGCGGTTTTGACAATAGATTTAATGCCGATTGGGGTCGTTCAATCAGAGAGCAAACACCGATAAGCTTTATGATAATGGATATAGACAAATTCAAAAACTACAATGATACATATGGGCACCATCAAGGAGATAATGCACTCAAAGCATTTGCCGAGAGAGCCTCTCAAACCTCAAACCGCTCAAACGACTTTTTTGCACGATGGGGCGGAGAAGAGTTCGTTATGCTCCTGCCGAACACGGATATTTACGGAGCTGCAGAGGTTGCAGAAAAATTGCGTGCCAACATTGAAGAGATGGAGATTCCCACAGAAGACGGTGAGATAACAAAAGTAACTGTAAGTATAGGCGTAAAATCCGTTAATCCGACTGCAGATACATCCTCATCCGATTTTCTGACCAAAGCAGACCAGGCACTTTACAGAGCAAAAGAATCAGGAAGAAACAGAGTGGAGTTATGCAAGGAAATGTGATTGAGCAATTAAAACGTGCAGGTTCTATTATTTTAGCTGCGGTTATTATCCTTGCAATCGTATCGGGTTGTATATATCGTGGTGCAGATAGTGATGATGACTTTTTACTCAGCTCATTTAGGGATATTCCAAATATAACAAGTGAAGAAATTTCTGCTGTTGAGGCACTTCAAAACAGCAGAGATTCATTTATTTTTGCAGGAAACTACAGCACGGAAATGTTTGACATGCACGGAGAAGTAAGAGGCTTTTCCACATTGCTTTGCGAGTGGCTGTCGGAGCTTTTTGATATTGCGTTTATTACTCAAATTAAAGAATGGGACGATTTGGTTGCAGGGCTGGAATCCTTTGAGATTGATTTTACAGGAGAGCTGACGGCAAACGAAGAACGTCGTGCAAAGTACATAATGACTGATGATATAGCACAGCGTTTAATTATAGCACTGCGGATGGAGCATTCGGAGGATCTGAATGAAATATCGCAAGCACGCCCATTAAGATACGCATTCCTGGAAGGGACAACAACAGTAGACATAGTATTAGAGCATGAGCACAGAGAGGTTGAGGCATTTTTTGTCAGCGACTACATCCATGCTTATGAGATGCTTTCAAGCGGTATGGTTGATGCGTTTTTTGATGAATCACCCGCCGAAGCAGCCTTTGACTATTTTGGTGATGTAATAACCGGGATATTCTACCCGATAATATTCAGCCCCGTCTCATTATCAACACAAAATCCGGAGCTTGAGCCGATTATTTCCGTTGTGCAAAAAGCACTTGAAAGCGGTGCAATAAACCATATTAAACGACTTTATACGCAAGGCAGACAAGAGTATTTGCAACATAAGTTTTTCCTTTTACTGACCGATGAAGAATATAGCTTTATAAGAAATAATCCTGTCATACCATTTGCAGCGGAGACAACAAACTATCCAATCTCATTTTTTGACTCAAGAAGTGAAACATGGGAAGGAATAGCAATTGACTTGATAAATGAAATCGAGAAGCTTTCGGGGCTGACATTTGAGCGTATAAATGACGAAAATACATATTGGCCTGAGCTTCTGCGAATGCTTGAAACCGGAGAAGCTTCAATGATAACCGAGCTTATGCAAACCGATGAAAGAGAGGGTATGTACCTGTGGGCAGAGGAATACTTCCTGCATGACGTTCTGGCATTGCTTTCAAGCACGGAGTTTCATAACATTCACATTAACGAAATACTGTATTTAAAAATCGGACTTATTAAAGATACCGCTCATAGTGATATGTTTTTAAGCTGGTTCCCGAATCACAGAAACACTATTATGTTCGATAATACAAAGGACGCTTTGGATGCACTTGAAAACGGCGAAGTAGACATGGTTATGACAAGAGAATACCATCTGCTTATAATGACAAACTATCGCGAGCTTGTAGGATACAAATCCAACTTTATGTTTGATGCACATTTTAATGTCACCTTCGGTTTCAATAAAGACGAAAATATACTGGCGTCAGTTGTAACAAAAGCAATGCGTCTGATTGATGTTGAAGGAATATCGGGGCAATGGCTCCGCAGAACATACGACTACAGATTAAGACTTGCACAGGAACGATTCCCGTTCATGATAGGAATTGGCATACTTGCAATAGGGTTTGTATTTGTAATTGTTTTGGTTATCAGAAAACGCAGGGAAGGTATGCGATTTGAAAGACTTGTTGAAGTACGCACCGAGGAGCTATCAAAAAACCAGAAAAAGCTTGTTATAGCAGTGGAATCCGCAGAAATGGCAAATAACGCAAAAACAGAGTTTCTGGCAAACATGTCCCACGAGATAAGAACACCTATGAATGCGATAATAGGAATGTCGGAAATACTGGAGCATGAAAAGCTTGATGAGCGGCAGATGAGCTTTGTAAAGGATATAAATATATCTGCCCATTCGCTTCTGGGAATAATAAACGATATACTGGACATGTCAAAAATCGAAGCAGGAAGACTTGAGCTAAATCCAGTCGACTACGATTTTGAGCAGTTTATTGATAACATTGCAACGATGTTTACGCATATAGTTGAAAACAGAGGCATTGGATTTAAGTACGAAAAAATAGGGGAGATGCCTGATTACCTGTATGGTGATGATATAAGATTAAGACAGGTAATAACAAATTTGTGCGGGAATGCAGTAAAGTTCACGGAAAGAGGGTATGTCAAGTTATCGGTTGCAACAACTGACGAATCGTTGATTTTTAAAGTAGAAGACACCGGAATGGGAATCCGTAAGGAAGACCTGCCCAAAATGTTTAACGCATTTGAACAGCTTGATAAAGTCAAAAACAGAAGTATCGTCGGTGCCGGCTTAGGTCTTACAATCAGTAAATCACTTGTTGAAATGATGGACGGGGAAATAACCGTTGAAAGTGAGTACGGTCACGGAACAGCGTTCACGTTTTCCGTTCCTATAATAATCGGCAGTGATGAGAATGTAATAAAGCATGAACACGACAAAGATACTTACTCTCTGAGAGCACCTGATGCACAGATACTTATTGTTGATGATAATGAATTTAATCTTAAAGTCGCAAGCGGTTTGCTTGAGCTTATGGAGATTAAAGCAGAAACTGCCGATTCCGGATTTGAAGCAATAGAAATGGTACAGAAAAAGGATTACGACATAATCTTTATGGACCATATGATGCCGGAAATGGACGGCATTGAAGCCATGCATAAAATCAGAGCCTTGGACGTAAAATACAGCAATATGATAATAATTGCACTCACGGCAAACGCAGCAAACAATGCACGTGAAATGTTTTTGGAACAGGGCTTTGACGACTTCCTCTCAAAACCGATTGACGCAGATGAGCTTTGCGATATGCTCAGAAGGCATCTTCCTGCAGGCATGGTATTACAGGCAGTAAGTGACGAGGGAACAACTGCCTTTAAAAGCAAAGAAGAAGTGCTGCACCAAAAATCAATAGCAACCTTTGTAAAGGAAAACCAAAACTCATATGAAAGAATTGTAGGTTTACTTTTATCCGGCGATATAAAGACTGCTCACAGAATTGCACACACTCTAAAAAGTTCAGCAGGCTATCTGGGCAAAACAAATTTGCAACAGGCTGCAGCATCCTTGGAGGAAACACTCGCAGGCGAACCCGCCGCATTCACTCCAGAACAGCTTGACGCTCTAAAAAACGAACTCTCATCAGCATTGCTCGAATTTGAACCGATAGCCAATGAGACGGTTAATGCTGTTAGAGAAGTTCACAAAGTAGGAAAAGACGAGCTTATACCACTGCTAAAGGAACTGGAACCACTCCTTATAAAAAGCGACTTCGCAGCTCTCGACTATGTAGAAAAACTAAAAGAAATAGAAGGCATGCAAGAAGTCGCAGAAAAAATAGACGACTACGACTTCCTCGCAGCCCTCGAAATAATAGTACCACTCCAGAGCGAGTGATTTTGTCAGAAGTTGTCAGGGGGACGGTTCTCCTGACACATTTTCCACTTTACAACATGTTTTATTATATGTTATAATCGCTATCGACAGAAAAGTCGGAAATAATAAGCGGGTGTTGCGTAATGGTAACGCTCTAGCCTTCCAAGCTAGCCACGTGGGTTCGATTCCCATCACCCGCTCCACCTACCCTTTAACCGCTGCAAATGCAGCGGTTATTTATTGTTTAATTTTACTTCCAGTCATTTATGTTAAGGAACACATCTTTCACTGTTTCGAATGCTTTATGTGGATTATATTCAATTCCCGGACGGATAATATCTTCCATGTCTTTTAAAAACTGTGGAACTTTCATTTTATCTTCAATATTTCGGAGATATACTTCCTTTGATGGAACTTTTCCATCGGAGAAAGTTATATAACGATGAAAACATTTTATCGCTACAGCGGGGTTTAACAACGGTGATGACGTTGCAAGAAACAAGTCAAATAAATCTCTGCCTTTTCGTCTTTGGTATAATGCTCTAAGCTTCGTTCCAAGTAATTCATTAAAGTCAAAAGTGGTTAATTCACATTTCCCGAAAAACCATGTATTAGATAATTCATACGGTAGCTTTTTATATCCCATTACAGAAAAATGTTCTTTGCAATTTATCTCAATCTTAAGTTTTAATGGTGTTTCCGGCGGAAATGTTGATTGTATTTTGAAAACTATTGTATTATTACTTGCTTTTCTTTGCGTTATCGGTGTTCCAAGAAATGACAACACTTCACGGAGTTTATCAAGAGTCGGTCCTATAGGTTCGGCAACTATTTGAACTAAATCAATATCTTCTGAATACCTTGCTTGCTGTGTTAAGAATAATCTATGGATTGCCGTTCCGCCTCTAAACGCAAGACGTTTGGAAAGAAATTCG
>Ga0123356_10000390_pt1 | contig 50037 bp, 46 predicted proteins | sample TergutEmb28metaG_2_FD_92546 | JGI IMG/M metagenome (GOLD analysis project Ga0123356, IMG submission 92546) | Embiratermes neotenicus P3 segment gut microbial communities from Petit-Saut dam, French Guiana - Emb289 P3 | ecosystem: Host-associated > Arthropoda: Insects > Digestive system > Gut ...
CAACCCATGAATGATCTGCGAGCAGGATTTAGAATACGCGCAAGCATATCATCCAACGCCTCACATACACACAAACAAATGTCCGTAGGTACAAGAACAACATTACCACCACCCAACACTGTTAACAGGATACGTTCTGCAAGTATAGGCGATATTGAGGCTGTAATATACTCTATTAACGATGGGGGAAATGGAAATACTCACGACATACACACAGACTCCACAACAGTAAATCAAGTTATTACACGGGTTCCCAATTTAACCCTGCACTACATAGCAATAGGAACCTAAAAGTGAAAAGCTATGTCTAGCGAAAAAATAGAAACAATACAACAACCTCCAACAACAGTACAGCAGCAAATATCTGAGCCGTCAAACTCTGTGCAACAACTAAAACCTAATTTAACTCCTCAAGCTCAAGAAGCAATCGCCACACTAAACATACGTGTCAACGATATGCTAACTCAGCTCAACACCGTTCTAAATATGCTTGTTAAAGAAAACGCCGAACTCAAACAGCAACAAAAAATGCCGATAGAAAGTACTGAGACAAAAACTCAAACTTGACATACACTTTTTTTCTTTTTAGTTTAAGCTCTACTCAAACTTTTTTAAAGAAACACTTTTTAAAAATTAGGGTTGTTTGTTTTCTCTGCTTGTTCTATCTTTTTTTGAGACGCGATACGTAAAACAACTAGAACAAGACACAACACCACAACTATAGTGATCACACAAACAACCACCCTATCTCGCAACCCAAAACCACCAACAAACACACCCCCACCACCAGGATACACATCACTACCCTCCATAACAGCTGTATTACCAGAAATCACACCTCCAAGTCTGTTAAAAGTTTCAACAGGAACATCCCCACCCGCATAACTACTACTAGAATACACCCCACCCCCTGTATCGGCCGTATTACGAACAATTTCGCCCCCAGACATAGTAAAAGCACCCGTATGATATACCCCACCACCCAAAACAGCAGTGTTACCAGAAATCTTACCCCCCGACAACATAGTAGAAACCCCAGTATACACTCCACCACCGTGGTCAGCTTTGTTGCCGGAAATTTCGCCCCCAGACATAGTAAACTCACCATAGGCCATATATACTCCACCGCCATGTCCAGCGGTGTTGCCTGAAATCGTGCCCCCAGACATAACAAAAGTAACAATCCCACTGCTACTTACGCCCCCACCGCGACCTTTGGAGGTGTTGCCCGAAATCTTACCCCCCGACATCATAAAAGTGCCACTGTTATATACGCCCCCACCAAATTCACCTGTGTTATCAGAAATTTCACCCCCAGACATAACAAACATACCCCAAGTATCTACTCCGTATCCGTTGTAGCCTTTGTGGCCAGAAATTATGCCGTTATATAAGTAAACAGATCCCATAGCACTTACTCCGCCGCCTATGGTGTTGCTTGTGCGGGTTATTGTGATGCCGTCAATTCGTAGTGTCGCGTTACGTACAACATGAAGGATAGTACCATTTACTGTGCCGTTTAGTTTATAGTATCCGTTTGGTTTGTTGCTTGTTAGGGTGATGTCTTTGTCTGCTGGAATAATAATACTAACGGGCCAATAGTTAGAGTTGCTGTCATCAGTGGTGCTTGTGAGTGTGATATCTTTGTCTAGGGCTATGGTTGTTGGTTTTTTTGTTGGGGCGTTGTTTATGGCGTTTTTGAGTTCTTCTTCAGTTTTAACATGGATGGCATTTTCTAAAGAAGTATCATCGGAACCATTTGTAAATATGTCTGTAAATATTAGTGTAGAACATAGTACTATGGCTATCAGTGAGGTTAGTAGTATAGTTTGTTTGTGAGAAATATGGAATGTGCCAATCACGTGTATACCACCGTATATGGGTGTATAGTAGTATTTTGTTGTTATTATTTTTTTGCTTTTTATGTTTTTGTTGCTAAATGTAGTACGCTGTAACATCTAAATCCCTATATTATTATTGGATATAGTTTTTTGAGTTTTATTCGTGCGTCTTTGGTAGTAAATTGCCAGTCAACGCCCTTTTGAGTTTGATTGCGTTGCCGATACCAAGTTGACAATTCTAAGTTAAGAACCTCAATACCACCAATATGTCTATCACCAAGACACTGCACAGCAAGAGCCGCAAGCTCAATCTCAGCAATATTAAGCCAACTACCATGCTTAGGTGTAAAATGAATTTCCAAACGCTGTGCCAAACCAAACGCCACATCCGCAGAAAAAGCCTCATACAAAGAAGACAACGTATGCGTATTGAGATTATCCATCACAAGCACCACCTTCTCAGCACAAGGATACACCTCCTCAAGCAGCCAACGTATTTTATGAGCCCAATCAACCTTTGTCCTACGCGGCAACGCCTCAGCATGACGCCAACCCCCAAGAGGCTCATTAAACATAAAAATACTACACACCCCCTGACGTATGTACTTGTAATCTACCTTCTCCGCAGAACCGGGTTGCATAACAAGAGATGGGAAAGCGTCTTCTAAGAGCTGATAAGGTTTTTCATCCATACAAACTATAAGGATACTTTGCATCATATGGTCGAGCGTAAACGGCTAAAATGTCTTCCATTTTGGCTACAAAGGCACTGTTGTGTTTGGGTGGTATGCACCAGCAGGTTTTCAGGTGAGGTTAAAGTTGTGTTTTTTTTAAAAGAAAAGAAGGTGTTGTGTGTGTTGATGGTCTGTGTGTCTAAAGGTTGAAAGGTGTGGTTTTAATATTTGACGTTGCAGACGTTTGGTGTTGCTTTTAGTTGTGTAACAATTTCGGGTGTTACTATGTGGTGTAGTACGTAGACGCTTATGGCGTGGCCGGTGCTTATTTGGCGGCTGTAATTGGCGCGGATGTTGATGTTGTTTTCAGCTAGAACTTTATCAATATTTGCAAATACGCCGGGGACGTCTTTGTGGTGTATAAAGAGGGTGAACACAGGTTTTTCTTCTACTTGAATGTTTTCACTTGCGTTAACGGCGTTGATGAAATCTCCGCAATTAAGGTAGCCTGAGAGGACGCGTGCGATTTCAGTAGAGGTTTCAACTTGAGCTTCAACTGTTGATGCACCCAAATGACTGCTCAATACCACATTATCAAGTTCTTTTAATGGGTCATTAAAAGGGTCGCCTTCTGTTTTGGGTTCTTCTCTGTAAACGTCTGTTGCATAGCCGCCAATTTTTTTCTCTTTAAGAGCATTATAGAGAGCTGCTTGGTCAATATTGTTACCCCGCGAAGTATTTATGATAAAAGCCGTAGACTTCATCTGCGATAACTCTTTTTCACCTATAATGATGTCTTTACCGCCTGTATGAATGCTAATATAATCCGCCGCTTTAAGAACTTCTTCTTTGCTTACATATTTAATCCCACTTTCTTGATTGGGATAAAGATCATAACCAATAATTTCCATATCAAACCCACGTTTAGCAATTTGAGCAAGCTTTTGACCAATCCTGCCACAACCAATAATGCCCAAAGTCTTATACGCAAGCTCAGTTCCTTCAAACTTCTTTTTTATCCAAACCCCATTTTTAAGCGAATGATGCGCTTGAGGCGTATTACGCGAAATACCTAACATTAAGTCAATGGCTAACTCTGCCACCGCATTAGTACTCCCATAAGGAGCAATCTTTACCACAATACCATACTCAGAAGCAGCAGTCGCATCTATATTATCATAACCCACTCCTGCCCTACCAATGATTTTAAGATTACCTTTTGCACCCGCCTCAATAACTTCACGCGTAACTTTAGTGGCACTTCTTACAACTAACGCATCAAACTGTCCTATATCCGCAAGTAACCCGGTTAAATCACGTTTCCTTGTATCCGTTTCTATTCCCGCATCATGAAAAACTTTTAGGCCTTGCGCCTCTAAACCATCATTTAAGAGTACTTTCACAGCAGAATCTCTCCTTCAAATAACTAACAAAAACTAATGTGATTATTAACTAATAAAGTTCTCTAAACAAAAAAACTCAAGCTTTACATTTAACCTTCGGCTGACTAACCCTTGTTGACGCTATCTCAAAAGTATTAACCTGCCCACAATAAGGACACTTCAAACGCCGACGATTACCATACCGCAACGAAGTCAACGTAGCCCCCGGCACCCAATGAAAATTAAACCCCTTCCTACAATTCGGACAAACCAACCTTGAAGTATAATGAGGCCCATACCGCGGCAACAAAATAAAAAAAACTAAAAAACCAATCGCCACAACAGGCACAAGAACATAAACTAACTCCATAAACAATCAACACCAAAAACATTCCAACACTAATTAATCTTTAGGTCCATTAACTTTTCAAAACAAACCTGCAGGTATTGCCAAAATTGCTAACAGAAATACTGCCCCCTCCTGTATTCACCTTTTCAGCTCCGATAAACTCTAAAATATTTCTATAAACATTTCTAAACCCTTGGCATCAAAATATTCTCAACTTCAAAAAGAAATAGTGTTGTCTTTAGAGATCCTTGAATTCTCTGTAGACTTTACAGTTATGTTGTCTGGGTTGTCGTTATGGTTTGATGTATTTTATGGCTTCTTCGATGTTTTGGAAGCCATATTTTACTTGGTTGAATTCTTTTTTCAGTGTCATAACGTCTGTTTTTACTTGTTCTGGTGTGCGTTTGCCTTTAATTATGTCTATCATTAGGTCGCAGAGGTGTTTGATGTCGCCTTCTTTCATGCCGTGGCGGGTTACGTCTTGGAAGCCCACGCGTAGGCCTGCGGGGTTTTCTTTGTCACTTTGGTCATCATAGGGTAGCAAGTTTTTGTTAAGTATGATGTTTGCGTCTTCTAGGTCTTGGGCGATTTTGTTGCCTCCGCCAAATGCTCTAATGTCTAAGGCAAGTTGGTGTGATTTTGTGAAGCCTTTGTGTTCTGCAACAACTTTTATGCCGTTTTCGTACAAGTATTGGCCTGCGGTTTGGGCGTTTTTAACGATTTGGGTGGCTAATTCTTGGCCGAAAAGTTTCATTTCAAGACATGCAATGCCTAATGCGGGTAGTCGGCCAAGGTGTGTGCTTGAGGCGGTTAAGGGGAATACGGCGTGTTGGATTTTTCGCACGGCTTTTTCTTTAGCTGGTGTGTCGGGGGTGCCCATGATTACGCCGCCTTGGGGGCCTGGGAAGGTTTTGTGTGTGGAGGCGGTGATAAAGTCTGCGCCTTCGCGTAGGGGGTCTTGGAATTGTCCGCCTGCAATTAGGCCTAGTACGTGTGCGGCGTCGTAGGCTATGTATGCGCCTGCTTCGTTACAGGCTTCTTTGAGTTCTTTTATGGGGTGTGGGAAGAGAAATAGGCTGCCGCCGAAGGTGACGATGCCTGGTTTTGTGGTGCGTATGACCTGGGCGGATTTGTCGGGGTCTATGTTAAATTCGTTAATGTCGTAAACATGGTTGATGTTGTCTAAGCCTAGGATGCTGCCTGCTAAGCCGGTGTAGTCGTGGCTTATGTGGGCGCCACAGCTTAGGGGAGTTACGACCATTTTGTTATTTTTTGATGCGACTGCTAAACCTTTGAAGGTTGCTGTGTTTGCGTGAGTGCCTGAGATTAATCGGACGTCTGCCCATGTGGTGTGAAATAGGTTTTTTATGGCGTCTGTTGCGTGGTCTTCGATTTGGCTGCTGTATTTTTGACCTTGGTAAAAACGTTTTTTTACGTGTCCTTCGGGGTTGTTGTCTCCTTCTGCGTAGCGTGTGGCAAGGTCGTGGGATAGGTCAAGCATTTGGCATACAGCGGGGGATTTGATGCCTTCGCTTGCAATCATGTTTATGCATTCGTTGTTGCGGTATTGTTCATGTTTTTTTGTTGTTTCTATTAAGTCTAAGATTATGTTTTGCAGGTCTTTCATTATGTTTCTCACGCTGTTGTTGACTACCAACGGATGGGGTTTGCAGTATTTAGCCGTTACTGGCCGATGTTTGAAAGGTTAGTTGGGTGTTTTATGGTTGGTTGCTGTTTGGACTTATTTTTTAGGTGGACCTAAAATTTATATATGTTCATACACATAATTTAGGTGTGCCTAAAAATCGGAGGAGGAAACAAACCTTGCAAAAATCAACCCAAGACTACCTAAAAACCGTTTACAACTTATCCAAAAACAAAGAAGAAGTAGTAACCACAACAGAAATCTCCCAAAAACTTGACGTAGCCCCCGCTAGCGTAACAGAAATGCTAAAAAAATTAGCCGAAGAAGGCTACATAAAATATTCCCCCTACCACGGCAGCACCCTTACCGAAAAAGGCCTAAAAGAAGCCCAAAAAATAACCCGCAAACACCGCCTACTTGAAAGTTTTCTATCAAACGTGCTACGCATAGGCAAAGATAAAGTACACCAAGAAGCCTGCCAAATGGAACACTCTCTCTCAGACGAAGCAGAAGAATCCCTCTGCCGACTCCTAAAACACCCCGACACATGCCCAGACGACAACAAAACAATACCCGCATGCGACTTACCCTTCTCAAACTGTGAAGAATGCATCCAACTACACGAAAAAGGCCTAGAACAAGTTGGAAAACGCGACAAAAACCTCACCTCCATACGCGAACTAAAAAGCGGCACATTTGGCAAAATAAGCTTCATCCGAGGCGAACACAAAGTACTTCAACGACTCTTAGACATGGGCCTTACACCTGGAACAAGAATTCAAATTATTAAAATAGCACCAATGGACGGCCCCGTAGAAATTGCTGTTAGAGGCTCCAAATTAGCCCTAGGCCAAAACATCGCTTGCAACGTGTTTGTAGAAGTAGAATAACTTTTACTATAGGAGAAAAACACCATGACCTCTCAAAATACACCTGCCAATACTGCTGATGATTGCTCAAAAAATAACACCCATACAATTAACGCTGCAAAAACTGATAAACAGTTTACTTTTGCTCTTGCCGGAAACGCAAACGTAGGTAAAAGCGTAATCTTTAACCAGTTAACTGGATCTAATCAAATAATTGGCAATTGGCCAGGAAAAACCGTTGACCGCGCCGAAGGCACACTACGATTTGAAGGACATGACATTAAAATTATTGACTTACCAGGCATTTACTCTTTTTCAACATTTTCTATGGAAGAAATTGTTTCCCGCGATTACATTGCCTTAGAACGACCTGACGCCGTCATTAACGTAGTTGATGCCTCCGTTTTAGAAAGAAACCTATTCTTTACCCTACAGCTTATAGAAATGAATGCCCCAGTTGTTCTAGTTTTAAATCAAATAGATGTTGCAAAAAACAAAGGCATACTTATCGACAAAAACAAATTATCAGCGTTACTAGGTGTTCCTATAGTTTTTGCTACCGCTACTCGCGGAGAAGGCATTTATGAGGCTGTTACAGAAGCTGTAAAAATTGCAAACAGCAAACCTAAAAGTAAACAACTAAAATATCATAAAGACCTTGAAGAACAAATTGAAAAATTACAACATATAATTGAAAAAGAAAAACTCAACTTGACATATCCGACTCGTTGGATAACAATTAAATTACTTGAAGGCGACACAGAAATTACAAAACTGGTCGCTGAAAAATCAAAAACAGTCATTTTACACTTAAAACTCATTTCATCAGAGTTTGAAAAGCATTGTCAAGAGAAATGCTTTTCTATTATTGCCTCTGAACGTTATGCCCTAACAAGCTCTATTGTAGCATCTTCGCTCCAACAAGAAGAAATCTCACACCCCCTTACCGACAAACTAGACTGGTTTGCCACCCACCGCATATACGGCTACCTAACAGCATCTGCCATAATTGGCGGCTTACTACTCTGGACATTTTTTGTAGGAAATCTATTCTCAGGTTTAATCTCACAAGGACTAAACCTAATCTATTCAGTTAATCCCGAATTGTCAACATCAACACCTATTCTAAGCATTATCCTTAACGGCTTTTGGGGCGGAATAGACGCAGGCTTAACACTAATAATCCCCTTTGTCATCCCCTTCTACCTACTATTAGCACTCATAGAAGACTCTGGCCTACTAACACGTGTAGCATTCATGATGGATAGCGCAATGCACAAAATCGGACTACACGGTAAAGCCCTAATCCCAATAATTCTCGGCTACGGCTGCAGCGTCCCCGCAATACAAAGCTGTAAAATCATGGAAACAAGACGAGAACGACTCCTAGCCGCCTTTGCCATAACGTTTGCACCCTGCTCTGCCCGAACCATAGTACTCTTTGGCATGGTCGGCCTATTTGTAGGCATACACTGGGCACTACTACTATACATTGTTAACCTTGCCATAATCTTCACCATGGGCAGAATTGCCATGAAAGCCGTTCCTGGAAAATCCACCGGCCTAATCATGGAAATGAGCAGCTTCAAACGACCCTCACTAAAAATCGCCCTAAAACAAACCTGGACCCGCACAAAATCCATCATATACATAGTCTTCCCCATATACATCATCGGAAGCGCCCTCATCCAAATACTATACTTCTATGATATACTCACACCCATAAGCAACACCCTCTACCCCCTAACAGTCCTATGGCTAGGACTACCCGCGTTTGCAGGCATACTATTATTACTTGGCGCCGTTCGCAAAGAACTAATAATCTTAGGCGCAGCAGCCATACTTGGCACAACAAACCTACTCATAGGCTTCACCCCAATACAACTAGTAATAATGGCCCTAGTAGCAATGCTCTACATCCCCTGCGTCTCAACAATGACCATGCTCGGCAAAGAATTCGGATGGAAAACAGCCGCCACAATCTCACTAGCAAACATTAGCACAGCAATAATAATCGGAGGTCTAACATTCCAAATCCTAAACCTCCTCACATAAAAAACGATTCAGAAAAGTATTTGACGACACAATGATATGTTTTGAAAGTTTATCTTTAGCTAAACATTTTTTCACTATATGAGAACCAATTTTACTAACTATCCATAGAGGAAAATAGTTTATCTGATTATTTTTCGTTCTGTTCTTTTTTGCCTCTTTTTAAAATAGAAAACTAAACCTATGGCAACACTACTTACAACTATAACGATAATGCCGATAATTAGCACTAACCTAACAATTAACACTATGACAATTAGATTCATAGCACTTATAATGTTGCTCCTTGAGAGAGAGTCAAACATATCCGAGGATAAAGCACCATAGTAACCCATTGGTACATATTGTTCATTTACCGCTAAAACTTCAGCTTCAGTGTTAGATTTAGTGTACTTGTAACTGGTTCCTCCAATTACATATAAAATATCATCAACAATGGCAACGCCAAAATTTTCTCGAAATATTGGTGTTCCCTTGTTAGATACCTGTGTACCATTAGAATCATAACTCCAATTAGTTAGATACGTTGTGCCGTATTGTCTTCCTAAAACATATATTCTTTGAGGCGCATAAACACCTGTTGTTGTCTGAGTTGCAAAAACGCTGTTAAATATAAGTATTAGCGGAGATTCTTTTCTTATTTCAGTCCACTCATTAGTTGCAGGATCATAAATCTCAGAAGTGAGATATAAACTAGTAAATACTATCTTATTATCCACCACAACGGGTGCATAATAATGCAAAGTGGTATTAGGCATATGCGTTTTTGCAGTCCATGAATCAGTAACTGGATTATACATAAACACGGGGCTGCCAGAGTTCACGGGACTACCAGGGTAACTTGTAAAAACATAAATTTTTCCATCTACTACACACGCTGTCAAACCCGCTTCAGCAAAAGGCAGAGCAGCTTTAGTGCTCCAACTGTTACTGTTTGGATTATACACCTCAACAACATCATATGTAATCCATCTACTTCCATCAACAATATAGCCTCCTATACAGTAAATTTTACCTTGATATTCCGCAATAGCAAAATTATGCCTCGCCGTAGGCATAGGCTCCAAAGTAACCCATGTGTCAGTCTTTGGATCATACCGCTCATTAGTCCCAACAAAATCTGTAGGCCGCAAAAAATCATCAAATGTCCTATGACCCCCAATAGCATAAATTTTCCCCTCAACAGCAATAACTCCCATACCTGAACGCGCCTGATTCATTGAAGCTTTAGTACTCCAAGAATTCTCAACGTAATCCGATGCCCAAACAGAACTAAATCCAGCTACAAACGATCCACAAATAAAAAACAAAATTAACATGAAAGCAAACGCTTTATTCAATGATAACACCTAATACTTTATTACTTTTTTTACGTATAAATCTTTTGAAAGCTGTATGTAATTGTGTTATTTTGCTTCCAATAATTCTTGCAATTATGTCCTTTATGTATTTTACTTTTTAGTGTGTACGCTCTTTTTTGTTGTGTTATTATTCTTCTTGTTTTGGGTTTTTAGGGATAGCCCAGTGGTCAATAGTTGTGCCTTTTACCCATTTGCCGCCTATGCTTTTTACGGTGTCGTTGATGTCTTCCCATTCGGTTTTTAGGAACTGTGTTGGTTTAACAATGACGTAGTCTCCTGATGAGGTGAATTTGAGTACTTTGCGTTGTTCTTTGGTGAATTCTTCTTCAAAGCCACATGTGTCTTGGTTTGTTTCAGGTTTGGCGCCTAGCGTTTTGACTCCTGTGCCTATGTTGGTGGATGCAGAAGGTTGATTTGGTGTTGTTAATGTTTGGATTAGTGATTTTTGTTGTATTGATGTTGTTTGGGTAGTTGGGGGGTTTTTTGGAGTTGTATCTGTTACTGTGGGTGTTGGTGTTATGGGTGTTTGTGGTTGAGGTGATGTTTCGTAGGTCAGTTCTGGGGTTGGTGTGCCTTCTGGTATGTCTTTGAAGGTGTCGCTTCTGATTATGGTGGTTACTTGTTTGGTGAATGCGTCGTATTTTATGTCAATTAGTTCCATGTCTTGGGGGTAGTTATGTTGGGTTGGTTTGTCTTGGAGTGCTCGTATTAGTTCTTCTGGTGTGAGTTTTAGTATTTTGTATTTCAATGGGTTTTCCTCTTTGTGTTTTTGTTGTTGTGGTTTAGTGGTTGTTTTTTATTTTGTTTTTGGTTTGTAGTTTGTGCCTGTTACTTTGCATTCTTCGCATTCTTTGTTTAGGTATGTTCCGCGGGAGAATACGCAGTTTATGCATGGTCCAATTTCTCCGTCTAGGTCTAGCATAAAGATGTCTTCTATGTGTTTTCCTTCTTCTTTGGTTGTGGTGATAGTTTCGCGTATGAAGCATAGATCTAATTGTTTTTCAAATTCTACGATGTCTTCGTCGCTGTCTGCTTCTATTTCATCAATTTCTAAAAAGTATGTTTGTGTTGTTGGGTGATTGTTGTATACTATTTGTAATGTGTCGTATTTGTTAATTAGTTCTGTTAATTTTTGTGGGTCTAATGAGTCTATGTTGTAGTAGTGGCCCTGTCCGAATTCGATGTAGAATTCGTCTGGAAATTTGCATTCGTGTGTTACGGTTTTTCCGCGGTAGAATGGTTGAAGTGTTGGTGGTAGTTTTTTCATTGTGTTTCACTTTAGTTTATGTTTTTGTCTTGTTTATGGGGTTATCTCTAGGTGTTGGTGTTTTTGTTGTAGGGTTCTCGTTGTTGGTTGGCTTGTTTGAATAATTGTTTGAGTTTTTCGTTGTCGGCTCCTTGTCGTATGGGTGTTAGTATGTCTGTTAATTGGTTGTTTTGCATAAGGCAGGGTTTGAGTTTTCCGTTGCTTGTGATGCGTAGTCTTGTACAGTGCATGCAAAAGTCTGTGTTTTCAATTGGATGAACTACTTCTATGGTTGTTGTGTTTGGCAGGTGATAGATTAGGCGGTTGTGCATGAAGTGTCGTTGTTTGATGTTTAGGGCTTTTTGGCGTAACATTTCTTTTTGTTCGTCTAAGCTATGATGATATTGTTTGTAGTATGTGTCATTGATGTTTACGGGGTCAAGCTCTATAAGTTGCAAAATTACTCGCGTTTTTTCTGCGTAGGCAATCATGTCTGAGCTGTCTTGTTCGTTGATGCCTTTGAGTATAACCATGTTTAATTTAACAGGGTTAAAGCCTGCTTTAACGGCCGCTTCTATGCCCGCTAAGGCTTTGTCAAGGGTGCCTGATGTAAGTTTATGATAAATTTCCGAGTTAAGGGTGGCTAAACTTATGTTTATTCTATTTAGTCCTGCAGTATGTAGTTCTTTAGCTATGTCTGATAGCATGGAGCCATTAGTTGTCAATGACAAGTCCTTTAAACCTGCAATGTCTGCAATGCCTGATACTATTTGGCAGAGATCTTTTCGCATTAGAGGCTCTCCGCCTGTAAGCTTTACCCGTGTAACTCCTAAGTCAACTGCTACTTTTGCTATGCGCACAATTTCTTCAACAGTCATTTCTACATTGTTTGACTGTTCAGCTTCTCCTTCTCTGTGGCAGTATGTACAGTTGTAATTGCATTGTTGCGTAACAGATATTCTCAAGTTAAGCAACGGTCTACCAAACGTATCGTGTAATACTGATAATGGTTTCATTGATGTTCACGTGCATGTTTGATGATGTGAGGTGCCTCGGGTAAAATAAGTTTTTCAACCGCTGTTTTTACTGCATTAGGTGATCCTGGAATACAAAAAAAAGCTTTACCTGCCGCAACTCCTGCAATTGCACAAGACAACACCGCCGCAGAGCCTATGTCATTAAAACTAATTTGTCTGAAAAATTCGCCAAACCCCGGTAATGTCTTCTCTAAAAGAGGTGAAACGGTTTCAATAGTTACATCCGCAGGTGCAATACCTGTGCCACCTGAAAAAATAACCACATCCAAATCACCTATGGCTAAACTATCTCTAAACGCTTTAGTAATCATTGCTTTATCGTCTAAAAGAATCTCTTTATACATTACAACATGACCTGCGGTTTGAATTAGTTCTTGAATGATATCTCCCCCCAAATCTAATAGCGGCTCATTTTTTTCCATTTGACGATAGTATCTAGAAGTGCTGCAAATATAAATTGCAAAACAAAGTTTCTTCTGAGCCTGCTCTTTATGATGGTTTGAGATTTCACTCATGTTGCAATCAGACCTGCTTATATTTGCGTATGACCTGTATATTTTGAATTGATGTTGTAGGATATTGTCCATCGTTATCCTTTTCGTATTGTTTAGTCATATCCCAAATTGTCAACAAAGCAATGGACACTGCTGACAAGGCTTCCATTTCTACACCCGTCTGTGCACGAGTTTTAACAGTTACAAAAACTTTAATGGCTGTTTCATTTAACACTTTAGAGCAAACTTCTACATTGGTCAACGGTAAGGGATGACAGAGAGGGATTAATTCACTGGTTTTTTTAGCAGCCAAAATGGCTGCAATTTTAGCCGTGTAGAGGGGATCACCTTTAACAGTTTTTCCTTCTATAATCCTATTTATGGTTTCAGGTTTCAGATGAATGACCCCTGACGCTGTTGCTTCTCTTAAAACTTCATCTTTTCCCGAAACATCAATCATAACCATACTCTTATCCTCACAATTGTTTGGTTTGTTCCCATACTTGTATTAATTTTCGTATAACTCTTGCTTTTTCTGAAGCTTCATTAAAACTATACAGCCTAACTCTGCCATACAAATACTGCTTTAAAATTCCCTCAGACTCCAAAACCCGTAAATGCTCATCAGTGGTGGCAAAATTTATTTTTATACGACGCGCAATATCTGAAACATTTAACTGCCCTAAAGTATTGAGCAATTTTAGAATTTTCATACGGGGCTTGGACGAAAAAACTTCCTCAAACTCCATTAGATTCACCGGTGCTCCATTTTAAGCAGTATGTACAATTCACGCTCTAACTCTCCTGCCGGAATAGTTGGTAAAGAAATCATAGTTGAACGCCCCCGTGAAGTAACAGAGCCCACTTCAGTTTTTACAAGACCCATCTGAGTAAAACGTTGCAAATATTTCCATAATTGCGTGTGACTATACGATTTTTCTTCATATTCCTCACAAATAACAGTGTAAGCTTCTTCAACCTCTGTTAAAGTAGCAAAAGCATCCTTATTCTCTTTAAAGTGACGCGCAACTGCAAGAAGCAACATTTTCTCATGCAAACCTAACCCATTGAGTTCACTACGTTTAACTGTAGGTATAATAGTCGAAACTGCTTGCCGAACACATTCAGGCTCAACACATTCTGCATCTTGAGCATCCGCATATTTACCTGAACGCCATAGCAACTCTATACCAAAACGAGCATTTCCCGTCTCAGCAGAGGATAACTCAGCAATTAAACACACAACATCCTCTGAAACAGTAGCTATTTCAAACGCTAACTTTACACGATCATCTAGAATGTCTCTTAAGGATTCTTTACCATACCGTTCCAAATTAACAATGTTACGTTGAAGAGTGCTCTGAGAACTATCATCTAAAACTCTAAACGACAAAAGATTCCGCTGTATGAAAATAAAAGAAACCCGCTGCGGTTTACCCTGATGCATCTCATGCAGCCTTGTAAGCTCATAAACAGCATCTGAACCTTCTTTCTCAATTAAACTGTCAAACTCGTCAAGAGCTAAAATTACAAACACCTGCTCCTCCTCAAGCACCTGCAAAAACACTTGAAGAATCTCACCTGCAGAATAACCTCGAGAGGGAAAATTAGACCGAAAAACCGTTACCGCTTGATGCAAAACATGCGCCAAATTACCCCGATACTCACGACAGTTAACATGAATATACCGAAACTTGATACCTTTTTTACCCACTTCAATGCTGATGTTTTTACCAAACGTTTGACAAAGCACAGTTTTCCCTGTACCCACTTCACCTGTTACAATAACCCGCTGTGACATACGATCAGGACAACGAGTAAGAAAACTGAAAAACTCCATCAAAAGCCGACTTTCACGATCTCTATGAAACATACGTGCTGGAAGATAATTTATGTCAAGTTTTGATTCGTCTCTAAATACACTTTGATGAGTCATCACTTCACACGCTGCTCCTATCGTTATAAATTATTAATAGTAATAGTCTAGTCAATTACCCTAATAAATCAATAGTTTATCAACTGTTGACTGATTTTTACGTGTTGCTTTATGATTTTCTTATTGTGGTTCAGAAAGGTTTTTCCCCTTAGTAGGCTAATACTGAAATTTAAGGTAGGAATGCACGATAGCCGAAGTGAGTACTAAATCTGAGAAATCCGTAATTGCTGTTGGGCTTATTCAAACGGCTGTTTCAGAAGATATGGCTGCTAATTTGAAAAAAACCCTGATAAAAATTGAGGAAGCCGCCAAGAAAGGTGCACAAATTATCTGTTTACAAGAACTTTATCACACTCGTTACTTTCCTCAAGAAGAACAACAAAATGGTGCTCAAAAGTATGCTGAAACAATCCCCGGTAAATCTACCCTGGCATTTTCTGAGTTAGCAAAAAAGTATAAACTTGTCATAATTGTTCCCCTATTTGAGCAAGCATCAAATGGTAAATTTTACAATTCAGCTGTTGTAATTAACGCTGATGGCGTATTGCTTGAGACGTATCATAAAATTCATGTTCCTCAGGATCCTCTGTTTTATGAGCAGAATTATTTTGAGTTAGGTGATTTGGGTTATAGGGTTTACAATACTGCATATGCAAAAATTGCGGTGCTTATTTGTTATGATCAATGGTTTCCTGAGGCTGCAAGAATTTGTACTCTTCAAGGAGCTGAATTGCTGTTTTATCCAACAGCGATTGGTTATATTAAGGATCATACTTCTGCTGACGGAGATTGGCAAGGCGCTTGGCAGACTGTTCAACGTGGACATGCTATTGTAAATGGGGTGCATGTTGTAGCCGTTAATCGTGTTGGCTGTGAGGACGAGCTTGAGTTTTGGGGTGGAAGTTTTGTTTGTGACGCCTTTGGAAGCATTCTTGCCCAAGCAGGCAACAAAGAAGAAACTCTAATAGTTCAAGTTGACCTATCCTTTAACAAACGCATTCAAGATGGATGGGGTTTTCTTAGAAACAGACGCCCTGATACCTACAAAACCTTAACCGAAAAAAACAATCTTAGCAGTTAACTATAGGAGAAAAAATGAAATGACTGATAATAATGATAGTAATAATGTTGATGTTGATAATATTGCTGGTAATGTTTTTCCTCTTTTAAAGATTCCTGTTGAATTAGGGTATCGTATGCCTGCGGAGTGGGAGTGGCATGATGCTATTTGGCTTAGTTGGCCTCATGATCCTCTAACTTTTCCTGATTGTGTTGAAAAAGTTGAAGCCACATACGTTCAAATAATTAAAGAAATTCATGAAAGCGAAAACGTAAACCTCTTTGTAAAAGATAATGTTATGCAAGAAAAAGTTGTTAACATGTTGCAGACTGTAGGGGTGGATTTTGCTAAACTTCGTTTCTTCTTGTTTGACTATGCCGATGTCTGGTTCCGCGACTATGGTCCAACCTTTATTATAAATAATAATCAACAAAAATTAGCAATGGTTAACTGGATCTTTAACGCCTGGGGCGACAAATATGATGAATTAATCAAAGACAAAGCCATACCTCAAATAATTAACAAAACTCTACAGTTACCCTGTTTTAACCCTCCCCTTGTTATGGAAGGGGGCTCTTTTGACGTTAACGGTAAAGGCACTCTTCTAACAACTGAGCAATGTCTTCTTAACACCAACCGAAACCCCAACTTTACCCGCACCGACATTGAAAACTATTTAAAAACACATCTAGGTATTACCCATTTTATATGGCTTAAAAACGGCATATGTGGCGATGACACCGATGGACACATTGACGACTTGGCACGATTTGTAAACCCCACAACAATTGTCTGCGCTTACGAAGACAACCCCAACGACCAAAACTATGCTGCACTCAAAGGTAACTATGAAATTCTAAAAACTGCAACAGACCAAAACGGCCACCCCCTTAACATTATCAAACTACCCATGCCCGGTAACATGATAGGTGATGAATGCATGCTTCCTGCAAGCTACACAAACTTTTACATCGGTAACACCAAAGTGCTCATGCCCACCTTTAACCACAAAAATGATGCTGTGGCATTGACAATTTTGCAGAGCCTGTTTCCTAATCGAAAAATTGTAGGCATCGACTGCTCAGATCTAGTTAACGGGTATGGAACAATCCATTGCATCTCTCAACAACAGCCTAGCATAAAACAAGAGCAGTAACTCTTCTTTTTAGCTAGCAGTTTAATCTGTTGGCTTTTTAGAGGGTTTGAGATAGATTTTGTGCAACATAATGGCTGTTTTATTATGCCTTGTTTTTTGGTTTGGTCTTATTTGAATTTGTTAAGGGTTTCTTCTAAGGTGTCAAAGTTTTTGATTATGGTGTTGCAGTGAACTTTGATCCATGGGCTAAGCTGTTCCATGTCTGAGACAACAATGATTGTTTTGCCTTTACGTTTAGCGTAAAACATTTCCATACAAGCCCCTGCGCTAAGTTTGGGCAAATACACTACCATTATGTCACATCGGTCTGCGTCATCTAGGTCGCGTTGCACAAAATCATATTTTTTATGAGATGAAGGTTCACATTTTTCTTGGTTTTTGTAGAGGTATTTTTCGCGTTTCCATGGGTCGATGACTTCAAAGCCGAGTTTTTGACTTATGTTTGTGATAATGTTTCGATAGTGTTCTTGATTGTCCTCCATGCCAAGAATTGGTCCTGAGATAAACAATTGTTTTTTCATGTGTGGGTCTCTGTTGTTGAAATCTGTTGCATGTTTAATTTGTATTACTGTATGTTCGTGGTGAAATGTGGTTTATGAGGGTGTAGTTTGTGTGTGGTGGAATGTTGTTGTGTTAGGTTTGTGGGTTTTGGGTGTTGTTGTGGTTTGTTGTTTCATGGTTTTGTTGGTGGTTTGTGTGTTTTTTTCAGAAATCTTTAAAATTCTTTGTTTTGTTGTGTTTGGTTACGTGAAGTTTTATGGATGAATTGGTTATAAAACGTGTTCAAGCAGCTCTTGATGATATTAGGCCACAGCTTCAAGGTGATGGTGGGGATGTAGAGTTAGTTGGTGTTGAGGGTGATGTGGTTAAGGTTCGTTTGGTTGGTCATTGTGCGGGGTGTCCTATGGCTCAAATGACTCTTAAGAATGGTATTGAGGCTCATGTTAGGGCGTGTGTGCCTGAAATTCAAAGAGTGGATTCGGTCTAGTTTTTAGGCTGATTTTTATTTTTTTTTTGGTTTTGTTGTGGTTTGTTTGTGTTGGGTTTGCGCCCCCGCGTTTTGAGCTTTTTTTGGTATGTTACTTGCATGGTAATATTGTAGTTTATTGTTTTACTGTTCTACAGTTGATTTTTTACAAAATTTTAGGCGTTATGCATCATTTATCCATGTTGAATGTGTATTTCTGTTGATTATGTATACAGTTAGATATGTTCTGATTATGCGACATTTCTTATATAATTGATTAGATATTAGATGTATATTCAATAACATTACCATAATGTTATTAAAAAATCAAGATCGTGAGAAAAAAATGAACAACAATATTAAATACCAAAAAGAGATTCAAACCAAACTAACAAAAAACCTCTTAGACATGATAGTATTACAACTAATAAACCAACAATCAATGCACGGATACCAAATCATCACAAAAACACGTAAAGCCTTCGGCGTCCACTTTGGACCAAGCACAGTATACCCCCTCCTATCAAACCTAGAAAAAAAAGGCTACCTTAGCAGCATATGGGACATGACCGCAGAAAAACCACGCAAAGTCTTCTCAATAACAACCGCAGGAAAAAACATACTAATATTCACAGAAAACTCTATACACACAATATGCAAAACCATAAACACAACCGAAAACAACAAAATACAAACCCCAATCACAATAACCCCAACAATACAATAACCAACCAACCCCACAACAAACATTACAAACTCTACAGAAAAACATCAAATCCCCCCTAAAACACACTATAATAATATTTGATGACAATCAGACGTCAATTAAAACATCAACCTGATAATATCATCAACTATTAACTATAGCATACTATTACCACACATAACAATTAATTACATCTCTACTCTACCCCTTCTCAATAAAACATCACCATAATAATATTTCACAATTATTCTACAACCCCATTTAACAAAAAAAGAAACCAAAACAAAAATTTTAACGAAAAAACTTTTCACCTCCCTCTTAACCCTCATAAAAAATAAAACCCCACCTTTCACAAACACACCAAAACCTCTACATCCCCTACACAAAAAACCAAACCAATTTTTACCAACTTTCTCTTCAAAATAACCCCCACCTCAAAAAATGAACCCCACCAAACCCAAAATACAACTTTACTTGACTGAAAACCATTTCTCACAACCACACCTTTGGAACAAACTCTTTTTAGAAACAAAAAATTTAAACAATACCCTGCAATCAGTATCGATACTGGTGGCGAGGTATCCGAGCCAGGTCTAAATAGGTGGCCAGATACAATTACACCTAAGATACGGAGGAGGACTTAAGATCCTCTGGCGCAGGTCTTCGTGGGTTCAAGTCCCACCCTCGCCACCATTTATAAATAAACGTGGGGAGGGTTTGTAAAATGGCGATACCCATACTTTTTGACAAGTTTGCTTGTTTAGATGCCTGTTCTTTTTCTGAAATATTTATGACCATCTTGGTCGCATACGTATTCAAAGCCTGCTTCGATGCATTGACATATTTCTGCTTTAGTTTTTGCAATCTTAGCAACATAGTCAATTTCTTCTTTGAAGAGTGCTTCATCGAGTTGTATGTAAATTAGTGTGTTTGCTATGTTTTTATGTCCAAGTTTTTTCATTACGTGTACTGGGTCTTTGGTTTTATGGTATTCCATGGTTCCGCCCCATGTTCTTAGGGTTTTGAACATGATTTTTTTGAGGCGTGGGTTGTTGAGTTTTTCCGTTTGATGTTTTTAGAATTTTAGAGCACAAACAGAGTTTATACTGAGAAGAAAAACGGGTTTTTCCCACATTGAAATACGCCTTAACGCCGGCCCGCAGTCAACAGACAAGATGTTCCACAAAGGAAGCACCCTATCAATAAGCAAACTATATGAGAAAATTTGCGCAAGTCATAAATGACCCTGAAAAACTGCAGACAGTGTCTGCACTTTTGAGCTGGTCCCCTCAAAATAATGTGGACAAATTAAAGGCAAACAGTGAGTATTGTTATTGGAAAATACTGACTTCTGACACGATGCTATTGACAGCTAAACGTATTATTGGTTAGTTTCTACTTCCATTTTCATAGTTATCATTTTACCAAACCCTGAAAGCATCACCAAAAGGTTTGTTTTGACACTGACTTTTTTGAAACCCTCCCGCTCATAAAATGCTATCCCCCTTGGATTTTTTGAAGAAACCTCCAACCAGATATATCTATAACCCAAATTATCCCGTACATACTCAACCAGTTTCTTACCAATTCCCCTGCTCCTGTGTTCTGGATGAGCTGCAATAAAGTCAATACAAACCTCGTCAGGATGGTGTACCTTGATTTTCTCCATAGCTGCGCTTGCTGATTTATAGGCCATCTTGCCAGCAAAACCCCCTAACACCTCAATAAAAGTCTCTTTGCTTAGTTTTGTGGGACGCTTTTGATGATTAGCTAAACCTAAAAAACCCACCACCTCACTGCCCTGCAAATATGCATACGTCATATCACAATCAAAAGCATTCTGGAATAGGCGGTGCATTTTTTCTTTATCCTTTGTAAAACTCTTAAGGGTGTTGTAGAACCCTTCAACAAACACGCCTATTGCTTGATTTAATTGGGTATCATCCAATTCGGATAGCTTGACGATTTCACTCATTTCCCTGTTCCCATTTACAAAATAATAGACGACTCTATTTTTTATTTTTGGGTAATTGCAGCTATTCTGGAACAGCCGAAAAACCCTGCTGATACGAAGAGGATGCAGACCAATTGTTATTGGGCTCTTGAGACCACACATCAGTCGCTTCTTCTTTTGAGCTCTATGACAAAGTCAAACATCTAAAGTAGTGCGTTTTTATACTACTGATGATTGGACGGTGTTTGTTAAAGTGTTGCCCAAGAAGTGTCATGTTATCGGTAAAGCACACGCCTTGATATTGAACGTGATAATAGTAATAACCGTGACTTTTGAGTTTTACCCATAGGTTGTGGAAACTAGGCTCAATTTGAGGTTGTTTTGTGGTTTTTCTTTGTTAAATGGTTTTAAGTGTGGTTGCTGAGAGAAATTGCATAGGGGTAAACATGTGTGTAAATAAGCGCGGCAGTATAGGTTTAATTAATCGAAATAACCTCAAATCACTGATAAAAACCGGATTATGTGGGTAAATTTCAAGAGTTACGGTAATAATAGTCATCATTTAGGTCGGTTTACAAGGTGTACAAGGTTATCTTGCACAATACGTGCATGGTTGACTTAACCTTGCGTATATGGCGCGCTGTCACCACTATCTCTAACCTGTTCAATCAACTGCAAAACAAGGCAATAAGTGTATTTAAGTGACTGCTCTCAGTGTCTCAGTGGATAGCATATGCACCATACGTTAAAGCTGTATAACCGCAATCGCCCATTAGTTCTAAGAATGTATATATTTCTTGCCAAATGTACTAAAATCCCTCTCATCGGCAGACTGGTACGGCGTATTGCGAATATATGGGGTGGGCATATGACAGCCGCTTATCTTCTAACGCTAAACGAAGCTTATGCTATCATAGATGCCTCAAGTGATCTGGCGCTTGCGCCGTGCACCTGTCGCGAAGTGTTTCGTAACTGCGATAACCCTTTAAATGTAGAGTTGATGATCGCTATAAATCATGAATTTGCTGTCGAACACGGTAAACAATATCGTATAGTGAGCAAGGAAGAAGCAAAAGTTGTTTTAAAAGACTGCCATGAACGTGGTTTATTGCATGCCCTTATCAAATGCCGTCAAGACTTTTACGCTTTATGTAACTGTTGTCGCTGTTGTTGCGTGCCATTACGCCTAAATAAAGACTACGGAATCGGTAAAGCTCTCACTCGTGATATGAAGATCGTAGAGCAATTTAGGGCTTATTTAGAACACATAACATAGTCCATGCTGTTAAAACCTACACCTCAAAAGCAATACAATTTCGACCCATTAGGGTATAATACTGCACTGTTATGGCACAGGGTTTCTATCGTAAATGGCGACCACAAACTCTTGCTAAAGTAGTCAGACAAGAGCATATTACCCCACGGTAAATACATGAAAATCCTAAATTCCGCATACCTTAGACACCATCTATCGGAAGGACTTCGCGAATTCCACAATTATAGCACCTAATTGCAAAATAGCCTTAAATCCGCGTTTTTTTATACTACGTTACTTATGCCCATATAGGCACCATAGCTGTGTTATAAAAAACTGTTGTTCATGCTCTTTTCTGTAATTAAGCCTATTTTACAGAATTAAAAACTGTTGTTAACCCCCTGATGCCTAAAAACGCGAAATTTAGAAAAATGACTAAAAATCACATTCAAACAGGTGCCTATTACCTAAAATTAAAAAAGTTTGTTTCGTGTTTGTGGTTGAAGAATTGGTTTGTTGTTTGGTTGTTAGTTTTTTGTGTTGTTATTTTTGGTTCCAGTAGTGGATTTGGTTGTATTTTAGTGGAGGGTAGTTTGGGTCTTCAAAGATTATGTCTAATTTTAGTCCGTATTGGTCTGTTTTGTTTTGTATTTGACTCCAGATTTTTTGTGAAGTGTTGTCTGCAGGCCACAGCCCCCATGTTGGGTCGTTTGGGCTTCGCATGGCACATCCATAGTTTTTAGGTAAAACTAGTACCGTTTCAGCTTTAATACCTCCATGACTTATCTGGGGGTTTTGAACTACCTGCTTCCAAAAGCGTTCTAATGCCTGAAAATGCTCTTCTTGTAGTGTGTTGGGGTTTGCGGGGTCTTCAGAGTAGTTAAAAATTATTACATAGTTGGCGCCGGTTTCGTAGGAGGTTTTCATTTGTTCAAACATTTCTTCTCCGTCTGTGAGATAGGGTGCATGGGTGTATTTCCAGGTGATCATGGTGCCCCATTGTTTGTTTTGTAGGTTTGCTGCTCCGCGTAATAGGGCTATTTCTTGGGTGATAGAGTGGTTCCAGGCTAACTCTGCAAGCACTAAATCATACCCACTTTTATAATTCCACCAGTAAAGACCATAGTCTGCTGTAAAAACTGTAATCGACTCACTGTTTAACTGTTTTTTATTTATGTCTCCAAAAAAGTTTTTGTTCATGTTTACAAACGCGTTGGCGGCATCATCAGGGGTTTGTATGGGTTTTTGTTTTAGAATTTGTTCATAAGGTTGTATTGGTTGGGGGTATTTAGTAATGTTTTCTGTTGTGTAAAAATCACCGTTAATGTCGCCTATTGTAACTGTTCCATCCGGATAGTAGTGTAGGGCATTACTGGAACCCCAGCCTAAAAGTACTGTGCCATCCTCTAGATATGCAAAAGATCCCATGGTGTCACTGTCAGTAAAGTTTCTAACAAAAATTTCCCCATTAGCCCTGTATATAACTTGAGATGACACTACTTCCCCATTTTGACTACTGTTACTATAATTATTGTTGTTATCTTCTCCTCTATTAGTGATAGTTATTGTGTCTCCTTGTTTTGAGATTTTTGGTGTTAACTGTGCTAGTTTGCCGGCAAGCAGGTCTCCTCCGGGTTCATCACGATAATATATTCCAATGAATTGCTCCTTCCAGCGTTCTTTTGCAGCATTAGCCCACACATTTATTCCACTGCCTGCACTGTTGCCATAGTAAACATTTTCACTGGTATAAACTGCAAAACTTAATCCCAAAGCAATTACATAATCCCCTATCTCGTCTACTGCGGTAGCGTTCTGTAAAGTTCCTGATTGTAAAACAAAAAGATTCGTATACTCTTCTACTCTATCAATAAGCTCTTTTGCTTCTTCAACGGAACTGCCACAGTATGTAACTCCAATGTAGAATTGCTCTGTTTCTTTGTTAACCACCCTATGGTCTACAATTACTACTACTATTATTAAACCAACAAACAACAATAACAACAATGCCATAGTTGTTATAGCAACAAACATTTTTGTTCTTTTCATTAAATTACTTTTTCCACACCCGCATATTTAAAGGAGGGGGAAAAAAGGGTTGTTTAGATTTTTTGTTTTAAAATCCTGTTGACAAGTTCGGGGTTAGCTTTACCTCGAACCTCTTTCATTACTAAGCCCATTAACATGCCAAGTGCACCTTTACCGTTCTTTTCAATTGCAGGCTTGTTAGCAGCGATAACGTGGTCAATTATGAGTTCCACGTCTGCTTCTGTGAACATTTTTAAGCCTAACGCCTCTATTGCATCTTGAACTGTTTTGTCCTCATTTTTTGCAAGCCAACTAAACACGACTGCTAAGGCTTCTTTAGCAAGCGCACCTGAACCAATAGTGGCAAATAAGGCTTTAACTTGGTTTTCATTGACATTTTCAACTGCAATGCCGTCGCGTTTGAGTGCTTTTATAGTTTCAGTGAGAAACGCGGCAACAGTGGAAGCTGCTACACCTGTTTCTTTAACAATTTCCTCAAACATTTTAACCCATTCAGAATCTAGGATTTGTTTTGCCAATTTCTCATTTAACAAGTACTGCTCCATAATACGTGCCAGTTTCTTCTCAGCAGGCTCAGGCATATTAGCCAAAACCTCTTGCAAAAGCTCCTCTGTTATTGCCTGAGCAGGAATATCTGTTTCCGGATACATTCTAGACGCTCCCGGCCGCGGCCGCATGTAACGTGTTGTACCGTCCTCTTTAGCAGTTCGTGTTTCAGCAGGCACACCGTCAAAAATTTCTTGCGCACGATCTACAACAGCTTTTAACGCATCAAAAGTGTTCTCCGCTGTATCAGCAACAAACACAACCCCATCCTCTATAGATGCACCCACAGCTTTACATACAGCAGCAACTTCCTCAGCAGTTATACCATAATTAGGCATTTCATCCGTATGAAATATTCCCCCAACCCTACCCCAAAATTTAGCCCTATCAGAAAACTCTGAACCCACACGGAAATTAGGCATTAACTCTCTACCCAAAAACCCTGCAAACCCCACAAGTTTAACCGCTAACACCTTTTGATTCTTATCAACAGCTTTTCGAATAACTTTTGCTTTAGACTCCCTAAAAATATCTGTAACATCAACAAAAACAGGTTTTAAAACCTCTCTAGTTATCCCCCGACTACCCAGTTCATCCTTAACTTTAAGCAACCCAAGTTGACGTTGCACTTCATATTCTATAACTGTTGAAATCAACTCAAGCTCCTGCACACCTTTAATCTCAACTAAAGTACCCTTAGTAATGGACACATTAAGATCTTGCCGAATAACCCCCAGCCCACGCATAACTTTACCCGTATCACGCAAAATTTTACCAATTGCCAAAGCAACATGCTGAGCCTCCAAAGGCGAATACATTACCGGCGCTGTGGCAACTTCAATTAACGGAATCCCCAAACGATCCACACGATAACGAACAATTTTACCATCACCTTCAACACCAATCTTTCGCGCCGCATCCTCCTCAAGAGTTACCGCCTGCATAGAAATAACCTTCTCACCAACCTTTATCCAACCACCTAACGCAATAATACTTGTACGCTGAAAACCCGTAGTACTAGACCCATCAATGATGGTCTTACGCATAACATGCACCTCATCAACAGGCTGCATATTCATCATAAACGCTGCCGTGAGGACAACTTTTAATGCCTCCCTATTCAAAGAATGAGGCGGCTCCTCATCCATATCAACAAGACACGCACATTTACGATGCGCCTCATAAAGAATTTTAACCCCCTTTTGAGACTCAAAAAACACTGAAGGATCAACTTTTCCAAGCTCACTTTGCGTTGGACGAAGACGACGCAAAAAAGTCATCTCCGGCACCTCATCCTTAACTAACTCAGGCGGACAACTACAAAACAGCTTTGAACCCACATTAAGCTGCTGATGAATTTCTAAACCAATCTTTAAACCAATTTTCCCATAATCAACAGTTGACATTTTACATCCCTTCATAAACAATTTTTTCTTGCGGAAAAGTACACAACATAAATTCACCGGCAATATTAGATTTTAACAACTGTTTAACCTCTTCAGGATCACCCGTTTGCCCAAGAACCCACATAAGCTTAACAAGCCCAGTCTCAGGAAACATGTCATCAAGTGCAACAACACCTAAACTTAGCAAATCCCTGCCCGTATCATAAATATTCATGTTAACCCGTCCCCAAATACACTGAGAAGCAAGCGCTACAACCACACCCTTAGCTGTAGCATTTCGAATAGCATCAAAACAAACTGAACTAACATGCCCTAACCCTGAACCTTCAAGCAAAATACCCTTAAAACCTTGATTAACATAAAAATCAATAACCGCAGGATCCATACCTGGATAAAACTTTACAAGAGCAACCTTTTCACAAAAATCCGCTTTCAAAACTAACTGCTTTGAAGCATCCCGACGCTGATAATCCCCACTTTCCATTATAACCTTTTGATCCAAAACCTTAGCAATAGGAAAACCATTAACAGACTTGAAAGTATCTCGACGACTCGTATGACACTTACGAACCTTAACACCCCTATGAACAACAATAACCGAATCAGAAACCGTCTCATGCATAGCTAAACCCACCTCAGCAAAAGGAGCCTCCCCCGCCACTTTAACTGCACCAATTAAATTAATCGCCGCATCACTACTAGGTCGATCAGACGAACGCTGAGCACCAACAAAAATAACTGGAACAGGCAAATTTTGCAATGCAAAACTTAACGCCGCCGAAGTATACCCCATAGTATCCGTACCATGAGCAACAACAACCCCATCAACACCTTGCTTTATACATTCAGCAACTTTACACGCCAACTCTGTCCAATTTTTCGGAGCTATATTCTCACTATACATACTAAAAACCATCTCAGTATCAACACGAGCAATTTCCGAAAGCTCAGGCACAACACTGTAAAGATCATTTGCCGACATAACCGAACGAACCGCACTCGTTCGATAATCCACACGACTCACAATAGTTCCACCAGTACTCATAATTACCACACGAGGCAAAACAGAATTCTGCTTAGGCAACAACGGCGATGTAAACATGGGCTTAACACCAACACCAATTTTTTCTACAACAACCCCTTCAAAAGCAGTTACACCAACATTGTAACCACTTTTCATTTTTACAATAATACTTGCTGCATCACAAAGCTCCGCACGAGGGATTAAAATCCCTTCATAAATCCTATCTTTGCTGATGACCCGAATGATATCTCCAACTTGACAGCCAGCAGCTTGAAGCAAGCGTAACGCTATACCCTTATAACCTGAATGTTCTAACTCACTCATACCAATCTCTCTATCAAACAGTAAACTCAACGTCCTACCTAACATATGAGTTATTGTGTACCTAATACATACATGACTAAAAACTTTTTTTAAACCCCCTACAAAAAACCTATAAAAACCCTACAGAAACCCTGCAAAAACACTTTTTGATTGAACCCTTAACCGACAACATACAACCCTCAACCAAACAAAAAACCCCTGATATTAACAAGTTATTACATATTGAAAACCTAATTTTCCTATTCAAGCGTCTATAGGCTGACTTTCTCGTAGCGTATCTATTTATAAGGGTTGGCATAAATATGAAATTGCGCAGGTGCCAAAGAAGTGTCAAAAATTAAAATTGCATTAATCGGTGTTGGAAACTGTACTTCAGCTTTACTTCAAGGTTTAAGTTACTATGGGAAAGCCACAAAACCCGAAGAGTTTACTGGTTTACGAAACCCAACGTTAGCAGGCTATACTCCAAGTGATATAACAATTGTTGCAGCATTTGACGTAGATGAACGTAAAGTTGGATTAGATCTCTCAGAAGCAATTTACGCTAAACCAAACAATACCCCCAAAGTTTCTCAAGTGCCAAAAACAGGTGTTACCGTAAGTAAAGGGCCTCTTCTTGATGGAGTTGGAGAATCAACAAAAGACATAATTCAAGTAAGCAGCAAAGTTGATGTTGACGTAGCTCAAACCCTTAAAAATTCAGGTGCTGAAATGGTTATAAATTTGCTCCCAAGTGGCGCAGCTATGGCAACTGAATATTATGCAAAACAAGCTATCATGGCTGGTTGTGCATTTATTAACGCAACACCAAACTTTATTGCAAGTGATCCTTTATGGGCAAACCAATTCAAAGAAGCAAACTTGCCTCTTGTTGGTGATGATTTGGTAGATCAAGTTGGTTCAACTGCATTACATAAAACCTTGCTTAAACTGCTCTCTGATAATGGAGTGAAAATTTTTGAAACTTATCAGCTTGATGTTGGGGGCGGTGCAGAATCCGTTGATACTCTTGAACGTACAAGAGATGCAAAACGTGCAATCAAAACAGAATCAGTCGCCTCAGCTTTGCCATACAAAACTAGTATTGTGGCTGGTTCAACTGATTATGTAGACTTTCTGCAGAACAAACGGGACAGTTATTTCTATATTAATGGCGTTTATTTCTGCAATACTCCTCTAAAAATTGACCTCAAATTCCAAACTGTCGATGCTCCAAATGCCGGTAGTGTACTTTTGGATATTGTGCGCGCCGTCAAGGTGGCGTTAACCAAAAAACAATATGGTCCAATTGATGCAGTTTGCGCTTACGGATTTAAACGGCCGCCAGAACTAACTTCAATAGAGGTCGCTGAAGAAAAATTCAAACAATATACGACCGTCTGATTTTTCTTCTAAAAATGACTGTGTGCCGTGATAGGCACCTTGGTAATTTTTTCTATCTCTGCAATGACTTGTTCTTTAACAATATTTTTTTTTAATGATTCTTTTAGTTTATCAATTGTTTGAACGGGTGTGGGGTCAATTTCGCGTAGTATGGCCAAGTAGTTGCTCAGGAAATCGGCTACGGCAATAACTGAGAGCATTTTTGCAAGTCTGCTCTTGCCTTGACTCCAAACCTCATAAAGACTTGTTCCCGATACCTCAATAAGATTTTTTGTTATTTCAATGCGGCTACATATTTCTACAGGCTCATCTTTGTCGCGGATAAAAATCGCGGCAAAACGTTCTTTATGTTTTTCAGTTTTTTCGTACCCAACTATTTCGTTGTGATCCAATTCAGGCAGGTTGTCCCATTTTGCCATCATTTTAGCGTTCTCATTAATTTGCTGCTTGAACCGTCTTGCAACACTGCTATAAATGCCAAATCCATAAATCACAGGAATAAGGCCTTCAATGTTTACTGCTAAAGTTTTAGTTAAACTATCTCTAACAGGAATTTTGTCTGCGTTTTGTTTTTCAACTTGCTCTATTATAGAAAACGCTTCATCGAACTCTATGGAAACGTTTGCTAATCCTACTTTCTCAAGAAACATTAACAAAGGTATTAGCATGTAGGGTAGAGCTGCGCGAGGTGGCATATTGGTTGGAACCTGTAAATATGGAATATTTAGGCTTTCTGCAATTTTCCTAAGTGTGCCACCGCTTGTTATGCAATAAATCATACATTTATTTTTGATGGCATCAAGAAGTGCACTTAAAGTTTCTTCAGTATCTCCCGTATAACTGGTTATAAGCACCAAGGTTTCTTCGTTAGCGTAAGCAGGTAAATGATACTCTCTGTTGACCTCTATAGGCACATAAATTGTGCCTCTTGCCCAATCTTTAAGCAATTCGCCACCAATAGCTGAACCCCCCATGCCGGCGATGATGATATTGCGAGGTTTGGGGTAACTAGTTGTTATGCCTGTAGCCAGTTTGGCTGCTTCCCGGTAATGACTGCTCATGTTTAGACAAAACTTTAGCATGCCTGCTTTATCTACCTGTTTGATTTCTTCCGGGTCTTCTAGTCGGCGTTTGTTCATCACTTAAACCTCAATGATACTTCTTATTTTTATATCGCTATACACCCTTTTAAGTTGAACGCAACTATAAATGTGCAGGAAGAAAAGTTTGGATAAAAATAAACTCTCTATTGCTATTCCGGCGTCCATAATTTCGGATACCCCGCATTTGCGAGAAAAAACCTCAAAAATAGGGTTAATCGCGCGAGCTGCTGCAATTTTTAGAGTACACGAGATAATTGTTTACCCTGACAGTGTACGTATAAACCAAACACGTGACCTTAATCTCATTGCAAAACTATTAAACTATATAGAAACTCCTCAGTATTTGCGAAAAAATCTCTACAAAATAGAGCCTGATCTACAATATGCCGGAATTCTCCCCCCCTTACGTGCGCCTCATCATCCAACCAGCGGTAAAAATCGTGACTTAAAAGTTGGTGAATATCGTGAGGGTTTAATTTTAAATCAGTCAAAAGAAGGTCTAACCGTTGATATCGGCGTTCAAAGTGTTGCTTTGTTGCGTGAGAGACAATTCTCTGTTGGTGAGCGTTTAACTGTTCAGGTTATAAAAAATAGTGGTGACCGTATTGAAATTCAAGCGGTCAACCGTAGTGATGTTCCCTCTTACTGGGGTTTTCAGGTTAAAGTTGAAGATGAAACATTTGGGCACATGTTGCAGGCTGAGCAATTTGATTTAGTAATTTCAACTGCTCGCCTTGCAGATTCCTTTGTTGATGTTGCTGACAAAATTGTTAAGCATTGGAATAGCGCTGAACGAGTGTTAGTGGCCTTTGGCTCTCCTGCGCGAGGGTTACATGAAATTGTTAACGATGAAGGTTTGCGTCTTGAGGATGTTTCAGATTTTGTGGTTAACACTGTTCCCAAACAAGGCACAGCTACGGTACGAACAGAAGAGGCTCTTTTAATTTCATTAGCCTTATTTAACGTGTACTTTAGTCTGTAACCCTGTTTATCTGAATTTTTCATGATTTTGGGTAAACAAATAAATGTTTCATTTCTTATTTTGCTCTCTATGCCTACCCTTGACATTGCTATGCCATTGGCTTTACTGCTGGTTGTAACAGTAGCATTTCTTTTAAATAAACGAGCTGAAAAAAAACTCAAAGCATCAATGGACGAACCGGAATTCAAAACAAAAGACAAACTTTTATTTGGTCTAGTATTGGGCGTTGTCATTTCAACTATGACTTTAACCTCCTTCATTAACCCGGGCAACATGTTTGAAAACGTTTTGTTATCTGTCTTTTTAGGATCCTACACAATGTTATTGTTCACCCTTACATACATTTTCTCAGATCTTAAAAAAAGAAAAGCCCAATTATTCTCAATAGGCATTGGTATTATAAGCCTGATAATGGGCATAGTTAGCTTTTTAGATCCCCTTCCAGACGCTGTTACACCTTTTAGAGTAGGCGCATTTTTTGCATTAACAATTCTATGTTTTGCAATTGCAGCTTATGAAGAAAAAAAGTCTGAAAATAAAAAAGCAAAATGGTACATTGCAGCACAGCCCCCCGCACTGTTTCTGCTAATATTCTTGTTCTTTAATATACTTGCTACAAAATTCACACACGCTATTTGGTCACCTGGCTTTATGGAGGTTTTTGGAGTAACTATTTTGTCTCCCTGTTTACTGAATATTTTTGGGGCAACATTTGCTATACTAATTATTCTGTATCTTAGTCCACTGTTTAACTGGAAAACCGTTGTAATATTTGCTTTCCTGCTAACCCTTCTAGACATTATACTTGTCTTCACTGGACCAATGGTTGCTGCAGCAGACACATTCACCGGGTTGGGTCTTCCAGTTATAATTTATCTACCCAGTATTCCCGCCTACTTTACAGAAGCGGGTGTTATGGCTATACGCGGACTTGGTCTTGGCGACTTCTTTTTCGCCGGAATTTTAGCTATTCAAACATTCAACAAATTTGGCAAAAAATATGGTCACGCCGCTATCGCAGCAATGATTTTATCCTTCACAATCTGGCAAATATTCTTACTTGACCTCTTAACTTTCTTTGATTTACGCGGATTCCCTGCAACAGTATTTATCATCACAGGCTGGATACCTATAGCAATTATAGCAACCCTTCTGCATAGAAAACAACCCAAAGAATCACCCCCGCCCCCTCTTCAAACAGAACCTTTGGCTGTTTCCCCCTAACTTTTCTAAAATGAACCTGCTTCTTGCCCTTTTGAGGTCTCTCCTCATGTGCTGTTTTAATACAAGTTGGTAAGGGTTTGTTTATGTGTGTATTTTACGCTAATCAGTAACAACTGTGTTGCGAAAGGTTATTAAGGTATATGCTTTTCATTTAAGCGGCAAGATGATGCAGTCAACTGCAATTCAAGGCAGTAGCTAACATGTGTTAGTTATGTTGCTGAAAGGTTAAATCAGTCGAATGAAGAGGTGAAAAGATATGGAAAACATTTACGCAGCAATGCTCCTTCACAAGGCAGGTAAAGAAATCACTGAGGAATCAGTTACAAACGTTCTTACTGCAGCAGGAATCACTGTTGACACAATTCAAGTTAAAGCACTCATTGCATCACTCAGTGAGGTTAACATTGATGAAGCAATTAAAGCAGCTCCAACTATGATGGCAGCAGTTCCGGCAGCACCAGCAGCAGGTGATGAAGCTAAAGTAGCAGCACCAGTAGACGACAAAAAGAAAGCTGAAGATGATAAAGCTAAAGAAGAAGCAGCTCTAGAAGGATTAGGCGCATTATTCGGATAAATAACGCCTTCTTTTATTTTTACAACAATTTTTTCCTATCCTTATTTTGTTAATTAAATTGTGCATTAGACTCGTTTTGCAATTATCTTTTCTTATTTTTAATTGAGTAGTTTGTTCTGTTTTGGGTCTATTTTTTGTTTCTTTGTTTACTATTGACGAATAAGGTGGCCTGTTTTTCGGAAAGGTTTATTTTATGCAATGGTGGTTTGATGTAAAAATACAAGCGGATAAACATGTCCGTAGGGATGTGGCCGAGAGGCTGAACCGTAAACAAAGATTACATTTAGGTGAAAACAATGGCCTACAAATACATGGCAGAAAAATGGGCAAAGCCCGATGACTCCTTTAAAGAACTAATGCGACAACGCTTAGTACAATGGAGAAAACAACCAACCGTAACACGTATCGAACACCCAACAAGGCTCGATAGAGCACACAAACTAGGTTACAAAGCAAAACAGGGTTTTGTAGTCGTCCGCACACGTGTAAGACGTGGTGGACTGCGCAAGATAAGACCAAGATCTGGCAGACGACCAAAACGTATGGGTGTCGCTAAATTTAAGCCATCAAAAAATATCCGATTAATCGCAGAGGAAAGAACTGCAAAGAAATTCCCTAACCTAGAAGTCCTTAACAGTTACTGGGTTGGTCAAGACGGCAGAAGTAAATGGTTTGAAGTAATTCTAGTTGACCCTAACAGTCCAGTCATACAAGCAGATAAAAACATTAACTGGATTACTGAACGTCAGCACACAAGCCGTGTCTTTAGAAGCATGACCAGTGCAGGTAAACAAGTAAGAGGTTTACGTAACCGTGGACGCGGAGCAGAAAAAGTTCGACCCAGCCTCTGGAAAGGTGCAAGAAAACACGGAGAGCAATAACATGTACAACATAAAGCCAACAATTCAAAAACCCGATGGCAAAACAAAAAGCGGAAAAGGTTTCAGTCCAGACGAATTAGCAAAAGCAGGCATAACCTGCTTTCAAGCTAAACAATTGGGCATACCCGTTGACTTTCGACGTAAAAGTACACACGAAAGCAACATTGAAGCCTTGACCAATGTAATTGCCAAAAAGCCTGAAGCATAAACTTGACTGATGCTATAATAAGCAAAGAATCGGTAACCATGTCCCAAAAACCCTCTATTGGTTATGTTGATTTAAGAGTTTTTGCGCACGCAACAGAAGACTTGGAAAAAGTCTTAACTGCCTTGCGTAATCTGCTACCAATGGATTTATCGGAAACTGTGCTGTTTGAAAAAAACAGTTTAACAGGACATCATGGGAACTCTATCACCCTTTTTACAACTCAACTTACCGAAAAAAAGCTCCTTCCCGCTATACTTGAAAATTTTGGTCAAAACATGAATGCTCTTGACAAGGACGATTTAAACAATAATCTCGCCCGTCATATAGAAAAAACTAATCTATACCTGCGTTTTGATAAACAAGCAGCCTTTCTGGGCAAAATTAAATTTACCCAAGATGATCCCATTCATTTTAAAATTCACTTCAAAAACAAGTCGTATGAAGAAATAATGGAGATTCTCAAAAAATCTGGGTTATTGCCATGAAACGTTTCTTTGTTGATCTGCATCTAAAAATTAATCCAAAAGAAACACAAGCCCTCAAAAATGCAATACACCGTGCAGCAAACTTTGGTTATCGTTACCTTGCGATTCCTTTTTCTTTTGAACCCTCAACAGAAGAAATTGAAAATCTACGAACGGTCTGTAAAAATGTCGGTATCGAACCGGTTTTAAGAGCTGATTTGTATCCTAGAAACGAAAATGATCTTATGAATAATTTGCGTCGTTTAAGGCGTAAATTTGACATAATTTGTGTTATGTGTGATGGTAAAGAAATTTCTCGTCAAGCCGCTAAAGATCGTCGTGTAGATTTGTTAAATTTTCCCAATCTTGATTATCGTAAACGTTTTTTTGACCGTTCTGAAGCTGAGCTTGCTCGTAGTGGTCTTGCAGCTTTAGAAATTGATGTTAAACCCTTGCTTGTTTTGGATGGTCCTGCGCGTGTTCGTTTTCTTGCTTGTTTGCGACGTGAAATTGCAATTGCTAAAACTTTTGGTGTGCCTTTGATTGTTTCCAGTGGGGTGTCTGAAGAGCGTTTTATGCGTATGCCTCGTGATTTGGCAAGTTTGGCATGTTTGTTTGGATTGGGTAATGTTGAGGCTTTGAATACTGTTTCTTTTAACCCTTTAGCTATTGTTTTGCGTAATCGTGAAAAACTTTGTAGTAACTTTATTGCTCCGGGCATACGTGTTGTTAAGGAGGGTGGTGATCTGTGAAGCGTGTGAAACGGCGTTATTTGGCGTTGCAATTGGAAATGGAGGGTGTGCCTTCTGAGAAAGAGTTTATGGATGCTATTTGGGGGTCTGTTGCGCGGCTTTATGGTGAAGTGGGTGCAAGTTTGACGAGTATGGCTTTGATTAATTTTGATGTTTCTTGTAAGGTTGTGGTGGTTCGTACTTCTCTTGAGACGTTGGATTCTGTTCGGGCTTCTTTGGCGTGTATTACTTGTGTGGCGGGTAAAGTGGCTTCTGTGCATGTTTTGGCGGTTTCAGGCACGATAAAGGCTTTGTTTAAGCTGTTTTAGTGTTTGTTCTCAACTCTTTTTTAGTTATATGTAAACTCTTTGCTTGTCATATGACAATGCAGGTTAAAATAAACAGTACTAAACTGTTTAATGTTCTTGTCAAATATGCGCAGTAATGTTTATCAATGTCACAGAAATACTAATTAGTTTACACTATGCTTGAGAAAAAGCATAAACGTAGATTGAGAGATGCAAAAATTGGAATTAAATCAATTTTATTTCAAACTGCCCGAGCTCAAAACAGAGCCAATAATCGACGATAGCACCTTAAGAGACGGAATCCAAATGCCCGGTCTAGCCGTTGGACCACAAGACGCAGCACACATAGCTAAACTATTAAACGAAATAGGTGTAGAAAGAATTGAAGTATTTCATTATCAAGAACCGGACAAACAAGCAGCAAAACTCATCCTAAATCAAAAACTAGACATGAGAGTTGCCGCCTGGTGTCGTGCAGTAAAAGAAGACATTGACAGTGCAGTACAACTAGGTTTCAATGAAGTAGGTATCTCTCATCCAGTTTCAGATATTCACTTCCAAGCAAAATGGCCCGAAAAAACCCGTGAACAAATCCTCGCTAACCTTATAGATGTAACAGAATACGCTGCAAAAACCTGTGGTTTACGCACGTTTGTACACGGCGAAGATAGCACACGAGCAGACTGGGAGTTTGAATCTAAACTAATTAACGCCATTGCTGAAGCAGGTGCAGAATGTTACCGTGTTTGCGATACAGTAGGCATTGGCCTTCCAAGTGTTGATGCACCCCTACCAAGTGGTATCCCCGCCAAAGTTGTTGCAATTAAAAAAGAAACAAAAATCAAAGCCATCGAAATACACGCCCATGATGACTTTGGCAACGCCGTTGGAAACACTATAGCTGCAATTAGAGCTGCTCAAGGTATTTGGGAAAAAATTTACGCAAGCACCACCTATCTTGGTATAGGTGAACGCGCAGGTAATGCTGAAACAGAAAAAGTCATATTGAATTTGTATCTGCACTATGGCGTACGCAAATTTGAAGGCAAAACAGAGAAACTAAAACAAACAGCCAACTATATCAGCAACGCCACAGGCTTCCACCTGCCCCCTAACAAAGCAATCATTGGCGACTATGGCTTTGCCCACGAATCAGGCATACACACACACGGCGTCCTAAGCAACCCCTGGACTTACGAACCATACCCCCCCGAACTTGTTGGCAACAAACGCAGACTAACCATAGGCAAACAAAGCGGCAAAGGCATAATCAAACACAAAATAACCGAAATCACCGGCACAGAACCAAACGACCAAAACATCACAACAGTCGTAGACACAGTCAAAGACATATACGCCAACGGCCGACGCGCATCACTAAACGACGACGAATTCAAAAAAATCCTCCAAGACCTAAAAATCATCCAATAACCCCTTTGGACATTATGGCTTCACCATAACTCCAACTAACCCTTTTTACACACATTTCATTTTTCTTAATGCTTCCACAAATAAACTTGCTATCATAGAGACGATTTGAAGCAACACTTATTACAATGTTAGGGAGTGTCTGAGAATAAACTTTACATTTTAGGCAATGGCAATAGCTGAAGCATGGAGATAATGTTTGTCTATACTGTCATCATAAATATTTAGCTGTAACAGTTATTTCCAAGCAGTCCCTTACTCTTTTTGGACATTTTTGCATAAGCCCCTTGACTCTGTTTGAGAAATTCCTTTTGCCCTTTTGTTTGTTGTGAATTAACTACAAGGTTAAACTCTTCTTCGGTGAGCAAAGGAACGGGTATGGGTTTTGCCATAGTGTTTCAATCCTTGAACAAGTATTATGTCACGTATAACGAATAAAAACTTTGCCACGGTTATGAACCATTATTTACCAAACATGTTTAATGGTTCTTCGTCAAAATGGATGGGTAGAAACTTAAGTTTCTTTGTCATATAGTCTGATATGGAGCATAAAGAAAGTATAGTTACCAATGTTAAAAAACAGAAATTAGTGTATCCTATTTTGTTTGTTGTGTTTATATGCTTAAAAGGTCATCTGTCTATTTTGGTTTAGGTTCGCAGGGTAGATGACTTTGCAAAAAAAGCCCCTTTCGGGTAGTAAGCTTTTTCTGCTCTTAGCTTTCGGTTTAATTGCTTTCCTAGTTTACTTTATACTGTTTGTGGATTTACCCACTTTTGTTGAAACTATTTCACAGATTAATCTTGTTCTTTATGGAGCTTCTTTTGTTGTTTACCTTATTGGCGTTTTTTTCTCTTCAATGGTTTGGCGTAGTCTATTAAATGCGTTAACTGTAAAGATAACTGTGAAAAATGCTTATCTCTTCACATGGGTTGGGTTGTTTTTTGATGCCACAATTCCCCAGCTTGGTTTATCAGGTGATGTAGCTAAAACCTATTTGTTTAGTAAATCTTCCAATGAAGATGCGGGAAAAATTGGGGCCTCTGTCATTGGCCAAAAAATTATAGTCATGACCCTTACCGTTGTCACTTTTGGTATAGGTTTAGTTTTAGTTCTTTTTAATCGTATATTGGAACCTTTAGTTACATTTTCAATTATTCTATTCTTGATACTATCAGGGATTTCACTATTTTTGATTTACTATCTAAGTGTTAAACCTAAAGCTACTCATGCTTTGTTACAGTTTGTAACGCGTGTTGGCTTATTTTTCCGTAAAAAATGGGACTCAACAGCATTTAATCAAAAAGTAACCGAGGTTATAGATAATTTTCACATTAGTATTAGTGAATTAAAATCTAAACCTCGTGTTTTGGGGGTGTCATCTATTTATTCGATTTTAAGTTGGTTTTTTGATATAGGGGTTATGTTTTTAGTGTTTGCTGCCTTAGGCTATCCAATTCCCTTTGATAGTGTGCTTATTGTTTATACAATTTCAGGTGTATTGCAAGCCGTGGGTATTGGTGTTTTTGGCATTAACGAGATTGTTATGATTTCTATTTTCCGTGCGCTTGGCTTGCCTGACGGACTTAGCGTTTCTGTTACTTTACTCTCACGGGCTGTAATGCTATGGTTTAGATTAATTGTGTCTTATGGAGCCTTCCAATGGACAAGTATAAAATTGGCAAGACAAACACAACAGCATTTACCTCCAAAAACCCTCTAAAGGCGTGTTTGTGTATAGCTAAACTCGTTTTATGAAATGTGACAAATTTTTTCTATATTTATAAAACTTTTTTAGGGTTGTTAAACAACCTTTTTTATTCATAAGATAATAATAGTAATGTTTACCGTTATAACGAGTTGGAGTTGGGTGTTTGATTGATACCTCTGTGATGCATATTGGTTTAGATGATACTGATTCAGTTAGGGGGGGTTGCACTACGTATCTTGCTGCAGTTTTAATAGAAAAACTTGCTCAAGTGCCTGTGCATTTTGTTGATTACCCGGCGTTAATACGGCTTAATCCAAATGTGCCTTGGAAAACTCGGGGAAATGGTGCTCTTTGTCTACGGTTTCAATACCCGACCCAGTTGACAGATGATATTAAACAGTTAGCTTTGACTTTTTGGGAACAACACGCCCATACAAGTGCTAAAGGCACTAATCCTGGAATTGTATTTTATGATAAAGAAAATATTTCTCAAGAGTTGACAGATTTTTCTCGACAAGCCGAAACTAGTATAGTTACTCTAAAAGATGCTGTTAAATTAATTCGCAAAGTTGGTGCAGAGGCGTTAGGATACAATAACTGTAGAGGTATACTAGGTGCTTTAGCTGCTATAGGTGAAACTTTAACAGGGGACTATACTTACGAGTTAATTGCCTACCGTGTAGCTACGAATTGTGGTACTAAACGTCTTGTGGATAAAGAGTCTGTTTTTAACATGGATCAGTTGTTGCAGCCCAAAGTTTTCAACAACATAGATGTTGAAAAACGGCGTATTTTAATTACTCCTCGTGGGCCTGATCCTGTGTTGTTTGGTATTCGAGGTGAATCCGCTGATGTGGTTAAGCAGGCATTTGGGCTTGTTAAATCTTTGGAACCTGTGGAGCGTTGGGTAATTTTCAGGTCAAACCAAGGTACTGATGCACACCTACGACATGTCAGCTCTATGGATAAATTGGAACATTACAGTTCAGTAATTCTTAGCGGAATTGTTTCCAAAGATCCTCAGATTGTGCCTGTTCGTCACGTGATTTTTAGCCTCAAAACTTTTTTTGGTGAAATAGATTGTGCTGCATATGAACCTACAGGCAATTTACGTAAAATCGCTCGCGAACTTGTAATCGGTGATTACCTAGAAGTTATGGGGGCCGTGCATAAGGCAACAAAAACTAGACCTTTGACCCTAAATCTTGAAAAAATTAACATTTTAAATCTTAATCAAAAACTGGTACAACAAAATCCTCTTTGTCCTAACTGTCAAAAACGCTTAAAATCCATGGGTAAACAACAAGGCTTTAGATGTGAAAAATGTGGTGAAAAATTTGTTAACCTTACAAAACAAGAAACAATCATACCCCGCCCCCTCCAAATAGGTTTGTATGTAACCTCTACTCGATCACAACGTCATCTAACTAAACCTCTGAGACGATTTAAACAAGAAAAACAGAACGAACCCGTCCTACTTATCAATGATTGGTTTTACCTTAACAAAAACGTTTAACAGATTATCCTCTATTCTAAAGATGAATAAGCCTAAATAAAACCATGTTTTTATTGCCAATACTTTTTTGTCTCTTTTACTCTCTTTTAAATGGTAGTTTGAGTGTCAAGCTGTTGCTTTGGGGTATTCTTTAAATTTGTGAAGTTCATACTTCCAAATAATATATTATAAACAGAGGCAGTCTTATGGTTGAGAAAAGCTTTCCAGCAGAAGCATATGAATTGCCCTTCTTTAAACAGGAAGGATTTGTGCGTAAACGCTGTCCCAAATGCGGCGAATACTTTTGGACTCAAGACCCCAACATGGAAACTTGTGGGGAGTCCAGTTCTGATGAATGTGGGTATTACTCTTTTATTGGAAATCCTGCAACAACAAAACGTTTTACTTTGCCTGAAATGCGTGAAGCGTTTCTTTCATTTTTTGAACAAAATAATCATACGCGTGTCAAGCCTTATCCTGTTGTGGCTCGTTGGAGAAGTGATATTTACTTAACGCATGCAAGTATTATTGATTTTCAGCCGTATGTAACTGAGGGTATTTCTCCGCCTCCTGCAAATCCCTTGGTTATTTCACAGCCAAGTATTCGATTAACCGATATTCCTAACACTGGACCAACTTTTGGTAGACACTTAACTCTATTTGAAATGGGTGGTGCGCATGCGTTTAATTTGCCTGATAAAGAAGTTTACTGGAAGGATGATACAGTTCGTTATCATCATCGTTTTGTAACTGAAGTTTTAGGTATGAAAAGTGAAGAGGTCATCTACAAGGAGGGTGTATGGGTTGGTGGGGGTAATGCGGGTCCGGATGTTGAGTGTATAGTGCGTGGTTTAGAGGTGGGTACGCTTGTGTTTATGCAGTATAAAGTGGTTGGTGATGATTTTGTTGAGTTGCCTATTCGTACAGTTGATACTGGTTATGGTATTGATCGGTTTGCGTGGATAAGTCAAGGTGTGCCTAGTTGTTTTCAAGCGATTTATGGTAATATGTTAAATAAAATTTATGCTTTGTCGGGTATATCTAATGTTGATAATGATTTTTTGGCTCAGGTTGCCAAGTATTCCGGTCTTGTTAATGTGGATAAAACTGCGAATCGTATGGTGTTGCGTAAGCGGGTTTCTCAATTGTCGGGTATTGATCTTGAGACGTTGGAGCGGTGTTTGATTCCAATTGAGAATGCTTGGGCGATTGCGGATCATACGAAAACTCTTAGTTTTATGTTAAGTGAGGGTGTTGTGCCTTCTAATATTCAAGAGGGTTATCTGGCAAGGTTGCTTTTCCGTCGTGCGTATCGTTTGATGCTTAATTTGAACATGAATTCGGATAGTCTTTATGATATAATTGAGTTGCAGGCTAATTATTGGTCAAAAGATTTTCCGCAAATTAAGGCGATGCAAACTGAAATTGTTGAGATGCTTAAGAATGAAAAAGAAAAGTTTCAAGATACTCTTAAGCGTGGTGAGGGTATGGTTAGGCGTATTGCTAGTGATCTTAGGGCAAAAGGTACGGGTAAGTTGCCTGAGGTGACTTTAACTGAGCTTTATGATTCTCATGGGTTGCCTCCTGAGATTGTAAAACAGGCTGCTGAACAGGAGGGTTTGTGTGTTGATGTTCCGGAGAATTTTTATTCTCTTATAGCTAATCGGCATATGGATGCTAATAAACCTGCTGAAGAGGAACAACAGCAGGCTGAAGTGGAAAAAGTGCTTAAGGAGGCTGTAGAGTTTTTGCCTCCAACTGAACTGCTTTATTATGCCGATGCTTACCTAAAAGAGTTTGAAGCAAAAGTTCTCAAAGTTGTTAGTGAAAAATATGTTGTGTTAGATCAGACATGTTTTTATCCTGAAGGTGGAGGTCAGCCTGCAGATGAAGGCTGGTTAAACTTTAATGGTGTTATGGTTGCAGTTGTGGATACTCAGAAAATTGGTAAGGTTGTTGTTCATAAAATTAATGTGAATGCTCCCTTTGGGGATGGTGTGACTGTTAAGGGTTCTTTGAATTGGGATAAGCGTTATAGTTTGATGAAGGCACATACTGTAACTCATCTTGTTAATGGTGCGGCGCGTCGTGTTTTGGGTGATCATGTTTGGCAGTCAGGTACGCAAAAGGGTCTTGAAACTTCTCGTCTTGATATTTCGCATTATCGTCGTTTAACTCCTCAAGAAATTCATCAAATAGAGTTTCTTGCAAATCAGGCAATTATGGCAAATATAAAAATTGATATTGCCTGGTATCCTAGAAGTGAGGCTGAGGCTCGTTATGGTTTTCGGCTTTATCAAGGGGGGGCTGTTCCGGGTAAAGATATTCGTGTTGTTAAAACTGGTGATTGGGATGTTGAGGCTTGTGCGGGGACTCATCTTAAAAGTACCCTTGAAGTTGGTATGATAAAGATTGTTTATACTGAACGTGTTCAAGACGGTGTAGAGCGTTTGGGTTATGCTGTTGAGCTTCAGGCTCTTAAAGAAATTCAAAAGCAGGAGGCTTTGCTTTGGAATGTTGCGTTTACTCTTGGTGCGCCTGTTGAGAAACTAGATAAAACTGCTGAAAAAATTATGAAAGATTTTAAAGAAGCTCAGCAAGATAAACGTCGTTTAATTAAAGAATTGGCAGAAAAAGAAAGTCAAACAGCTAAAACATCTGAGGCTGCGCAGGAAATTCATGGTGTTTTTATTGTTAAGCGTGATTTTGGAGCGGTTATAGATGTTGATCGTATGGTAACAACGGGTAGTGAAATTATTAAACAAAATTCTGCAACGGTTGTTGTCTTCTATGGTTCAGATGGTAAAACGTCGCGAATCATGGTTATGGCAGGTGATAGTGCTGTAGCAAAAGGTGTTAATGCCGGTCAAGTAATCAAACAATCCGCGCCCATTATTGGGGGAGGCGGCGGTGGAAGACCTAATTTTGCACAAGGCGGCGGAACATTACCTAACAAATTACCCGAAGCTATCCAAACAGCTGAAGACACAATCAAACAACAAATTAAACCCTAACCCTCCACATCTTTTTATTTATTTTTTCTATAAGTCTCTACAGTATGCAAATTTTAAGTGATGCATCTGTTTTTTATGTTGTCGTAATGGTGTATGTTTATGTATTTGCGAAAAATGTGGTCGTAGGTTGATGTGCAAATGTTTAACTCAAACTGGCTCTAATTTTGTGTGTGGTTTATAGACGTGGTTTTTTAAAAAAATAAATAAAGTAGTAGTAGTAGTTGTTGAGCGGTGGATAGCTGTTGTTGTTATGGGATTTGTAGGACGTTTGAGTTTACTAGTTTCCATTCAGTGGTTAGCATGATTTGTGGTTCGCTGTAGATTTGTATGTCTTTAAGTTCTACTAGTATGCCTAATTGTTTGTCAACGTACATGTACGTGTATGCGTTATATGTTCTAGAAAATGTTGGGTCTTCCACATCATAGAATTCGCCTTCTGCTCGTAAAAAGTTTGTTGGCCTATCGCCGTCTTGGTAGCTTCTTGTTTCAGTGCTGTCAACAGTTATTCCGTCAGTAACTGCGGGTCGCGCTAGTTTGCCTTTCTCCAGGTTTACAATAAAAATACCCCAGAAACCTCCAACATTAGTGTTAGCACCATTTTCAACATTAAGAGTGCCCTCACTGCTAAAGCTGGTTCCATTTTTAAATTGAGTAGTTTCTATATATGTAACAAAGGGGTATTCCACGTTTGTTATTTCAACACGATAATAGTCTGTCCTGTTTACATCCAAATAGTTTTCAGGTATGGCTATATCACTTGAAGGAACATCAGCAGCTCCTGTCATTTGATAAGTAAATACGTCTCCAGCCTTTACCCCTATCTTTTCCTTTGGCGAGAAGGGTTGAACTGTATAAATTGCAGCTATTATTGCAACTAACAGAACTATAAACGCAATTATCACAAGATATTTTTTCTTTAACATGAACTATGATAAGCCTGCGTAGTATATAGTTTTTTTGCCAAAACTAGTAGTAGACTAAAACCGAAAAATGTTACGTATACTAAAATACCGTTTAATTCACGCATTTATTTAACCCGTCCTAATTGTAACGCGACAGGTCAAAATTACCTAGGATTAAATGTTTGACCCTACAGCTTAAACCATAGCTAAAAGTGTTAGAGAAATTCGTCTTTGAAACCTTCATCGTCTTCAACTACTGCCTTATCATCCTCATCAGCGTACTCATCATCATTGTAGCTGTTGTCTTTTTCTTTTTCTTTTGTTTGTTTGGTTTGCTCTGTTTTTGTTGGTTGTAGTTTTATAGTTGGTTTTAGCAGCTGTATCTCGTCTGTTACAAGTTCATTTAAGGGTTTATGGCATTGGCTGCATTGGAAGAGTTTGTTTCCGCATTCGGGACAAAACAGGTCTTGCTCAATTATGCTTTGAAGAATCTCTGCAAGGGCTTTCTTGTTACGAAGAAAATTAAGCTCCTCCGAGGGCATTTCTGTTTTTGGCACAGTTTTTGGCGGAGTGATTTCACGAAAAACTTTACTGATGCTCGTCTTACCCTCACGTAGCTTTTGCTTATCGTCTTCACTTGCTTTTTCAATAATTTTTTTCCCTCGCTCCAAAGTTCGAGTTGACACACCTGCCTTTTTAGCAATAATCTCTGCAGTTTTGCCCCTAAGACCCCCCTCATCAGAAAAAGAATCATCCCCCGCCGACTCCACCTGAGGCACTGATTCCTTTTGACCACTTTGAACCTGTTTTTTCTTCAATAACGCTTTTTCAATTTCCAAAAGCGGCACTGCAAGCTCAACAAGCTGAAAATTATTTAAATGCCGACGACGCAAATTAGCTTCAATTACAAACTTTTTCTCCAACAATTTATTCTCAAAATGCTTAACTTCAAAATCAGGTTCAATTTCCAATTCAAGACACGCACGAAAACGATGATGCCCATCAAGAACCTCAAGATCCTCACTAACAATAATAGGATAATGCTGACCCTCCGTTCGGATTGACTCCCTAAGTTGCTCAAACTCTTCCAAAGTCATAACTGGCAACATTTTCTCATATTGAGGATTCAAACGTAAACTCATACTACTACTACTACCACCCGCAAACTAGTACATCCATAAATAGACTAATAACAGAACTAAACAATAAACCGTTTGCCCCAAACTCTACATACCCACATTTAATCTCCAAACAACAACCCCCACAGCATAAACATCCTATAGTTTAACTATTTCTTGAAAAATTTTCCACGAAGACCTCTGTAATTTCACGATTCCTCCAGTACCCACCCACAATACACCATAACATGAAAGTAATATAACTTGCAAAAGTGACAGACCCTAAAGGGTCAAGGTACAGAAAACATGGAAAAGTGGTCGAGATGAGGTATTTAACAACTTTTTGCAGTCAACCACAACCCACATTTTTACCCCTCAAATTAGCGTCTAAACAGGTTTAGTAATCTATCTTTGTGCACGTATATGCCAATAAGGTTTTAAATTTTTGTGGCACTGGTGTTATCCTTGATTTTTTGTCATGACATGATTTAATAATTCCATTTAACATAATACTTTTGTTTTATTGATATGGTGCACAACGTGGGTCTAACATGGTTGAAACATTCAGAGAGCAAGTTCAAAAGCGTTTGTTTGGTTTGTCACGTAAGGATGTTTGTTTTTTTGCTTGGTTGTGTGCAGTACGTGCTTTACCCTTCCTAGGGGTGAGGAAAAATTTTAAACATTGGAAATCTGAAGCTATTGATAAAAGGCAAATACATCTGCTTGCAATATTTAACGCAATAGACACCGTTACATTTGGTAATAACGTTAATACTGTTCGAGTTGCCTGTGTCGCTGATGCTGTTTACGCTACCTATGCTGCTGCTGATACCGTTGCTGATGATGTTGCTTATGCCGCTGTTCGTGCCGTCAATGCTGTCGAAGCTGCTACTGCCGCTGATGATGTTGGAGCTATCTACACTAATGATGTTGATGTTGTTGATGTTGTTGCTGCTGATGCTGATGTTGCTGCCGCCGTTGTTGTTGTTGCTGCTGCAGCTGCTGCTGATGCTGCCACTGCTGATGCTGATGTTGCTGCCGCTGATGCTGATGCTGTCCTTGGAAAAAAGACAATTGACCTCAAACCTATTTTATTTGATGATTTAGAAAACATACTAACTAAGGAGTATAAATTTCAAAACGATGTTTCCGTGTATGGAGATGTGTGGGGTAATTTTCAGAGGGCTTTGCGTGATGTGGGTTGTGAGTATTGGGGTGAATGGTATAAGAGGGTGTTTGCTAAGGGTTTTATGTTGGATGAGGGTGATCGTGAGGAAATTAAGTTGCGGCTTAATGTTCCTGGTGAAATTATGGATCAGGGGGCTGCGGTTGTTGCTCGGTATGTTATGGAGTTAAAAGAGAAAGGTGCGGAGAGATTTAATGAAACACGTGTCATTATTTTGGGCAATAAAGGCTCAGGCAAAACCTCTCTTGCCAAACGTTTGAAGAACCCTACTGCGCAAATGCCTAACGATGATGAGAGCACAGAGGGCGTGGATGTTATTGATTGGCATGTTTTCGATGACTCCGGTCAGCACAGGGGGGTTAATGTTTATGTTTGGGATTTTGCGGGTCATGTTATTACTCATGCGGCTCATCGTTGTTTTATGTCTGAGCGTTGTCTATATATTTTGGTGGTTGATGGTCGTACGGAGGGTGATGGTCGTACGGAGTATTGGTTGGAGCAGATTCGTAATTATGGTGGTGATTCTCCGGTGCTTGTTCTTGTTAATGTTCGAGATGAGCACTTTGTGGATTTGCCGGAAAATACTTTGAAAACAGAGTTTCCTTCGATCATTGGTTTTTACCAAGTGGATATAGGTGTGGGTGGTGTGTCATTGTGGGCTTTTCGTCAAAAGGTTATGGGTATTTTGCGGGATAGTCCTCTTTGGAAGAACCAACAAATATCTGCACCTACATACAAGGTTAAAGAGGCTCTTAGACAAAAATTTAACCGCGGTAACAATTTCATTTCACTGGATGATTTTGATCAGATTGCCAAAAATAATGGCATTAAGTCAGAAGGGCGTGAGCAGTTATTAAAAGATCTTCATGACTTGGGCATCTGTTTGTGGTACGAAAACTTGGCAAGTTATAATATGCTCATGTTAAACCCTGTATGGATTAGTCGTGGGATATATAGATTAATTAACTGGGGATCAAATGCTAAAAAGTGCACTTTATCTATTTTGGATTTTCGTGAAGTATTTAAAGGGGAGGATGCTTGTATCTACACTGTGGAAAAAGCTGGGTTTTTGTTTGATCTGATGGAAGTCTATCAGTTGGCATTTTTCAAGAATCCTCTTGAGATTTTTGTGCCTTTGTTGCTTCCAGCTAACCGTCCAGAGTCGGGGGTTCCAGAGTTTGTTTTTGGAGAACGTTTACGTATGGAGTATTATGCTAGTCAGGCATTGCCGCCATACACAGTGGCGCGTTTGGCGGTACGTCATTCAAAGGAGTTGAATGAAGCGGGGTCATGGAAGTTTGGCGCGGTACTTAATTGGGAGGGTACAGATGCTCTTGTAGAGGAAAGTGAACGTACGCGTTCTGTGACTGTAACAGTCAAAGGACAAAAAAGGCGGGAGTACATAGCTATACTTCGAGATACATTAAATGACATTTTTGGTGACTATAGAAGCAGTTTCCCCGAACTGAAATACGAGGTTCTTGTTCATGATCCTGCAACACATAAAGTACAACCTATTGTTCTTCCTGAAGAAACAATTAAACGCCATGTTATGTTGGATCGAAAATATTTTGAGCCCAAGATCGGTGTTGAAATTCCCCTTGATAATACAGTCGAAGCATACAAAATTGATAATAACATACTTACTAAGTATAATGTAACTAACATAATTAATTTGCATTATGACAATCGAGTGATGATTAGCACAGGTAACAATTTAAGTGAATTGGAGCCAGAGCTACTCTGCGAAGCAAGGCTTATTTGCATAGGTGATGCGGATGCGGGGAAAACTACACTTATCGAATGGCTTGTAACAAAAAAGTGGAAACAAACAACGGGTCCAACCCGAGGTATCGCAATCCGATCCACAATAATTGATGATCCTGAACCACTTGATCCCAAGCGTAAGTTGGGTCTAAATTATTGGGATTTCGGTGGACAGGACATTATGCATTCTATGCATCAATACTTCATGGCGGAGCGGTGTCTTTACATTATCGTACTTGATGGTCGTAGAGATGAAAAACCAGAGTATTGGCTCGACCTAGTTTCTATGTATGGTGGGCGTTCACCTGTCATGATCGTTATGAATAAGATCGATCACAATAATAATGCACGTATAAACGAAGAAAAAATTCGCGAGATATACGGTCGAAAATTGATGCACATTTCATTTCATTACCTGTCCTGCAAAAAAGAAATTGGTCTTGTCGATTTTCAAATAGAAGTATTGCGTACAATTAAATTGATGGAATGTTATCAGACGGTATTTTCAAAGAACTGGAATCAGGTTCGGCAGCATGTTCGTCATATGAGAGATGCTAATGGAATCCCCAAGAATTATCTGAGTATCGAAGAATATGGTTGTATTTGTAAAAAATACTCAATTGATGAAAAAGATGTGCATATTCTTCTCGGCTGGCTACATGATATGGGAATTTGTTTGAGTTACCAACACATTCATGCCTCTGGCGTAGTTGAGAAAATAAAAGTATTACAACCAGAATGGATTACCACTGGTATTTATAAAATAATTAATGATGAGCGAGCAACAATACGAAACGGTTTTGTCACACACCAAATGCTTAGAACAATATTGGAAGAAAACGATGGAGAGAACGTACAATTTAGAAATATTGAGTGTGATTTTATTCTTGAAATGATGCGAATATTTCAATATTCATATTCAGTAGGTAATGACGAATTTTTTCCAATGCTCACATCAATCGAAAAATCCCCTTTGACACCAAAATTAGCTATTGCAGAGACTATTACCTATCGCATCCGGTTTGCTTCACTTTTGCCTGTGTCGGTATTACACAATGTTATTGTCCGTCTGCGTGAAGATGTGCAACCAAACTTTACTTGGCGTGAAGGAACCTTCTTGAGCAATAACAAAGTGTACGCGCAGTTAGCCTTTGGTGAAGATCGGAAAGTTCTAGACATAAAAGTAGCTGGTGCACGTGAAGATGCGGCACGTTACCTTTTACGGCTTTTGGATGAAATACATCGTGTGCTTCTGTATATTGATGTCGAATGGACGGAATTTGTCGTTGTCACACATGAAAATGTGAGTGCTGAATTAGATGTTGAACGGTTACAAAAAATGTATACTCAAGGTCTACGTGAAGAATATGTGACGGAATTCGATGCAGTTATGCCTATTTTACCGATTCTTCGAAACATCATACCGCAGCTCGTTATCGATAAACTGCAGAATGCAGCAAATGATGTAAACATGGTGCGCGAGATCCTCAAGGCATCTTTCGCTACACAAAAAGACGTTAAAATGATGCGACAGCAGATGGCGCAAATATATGTAAGCATACGGGAAATTAGTAATAAAGTTAGTAATAATGAAAAATATGCCCTAGAAACATATGCGCGTTTAAACACTAATATTGACAAAATTTTACAATGTGTTGAAGACATCAAGAAGAATGCTGCCAATAATGATTCTAAACTCTGTAATGCCATCAAAGAAGTCTATGATGTTGTGAAAAGTAAAAATCAGCAAAATCTTCTGACAAAGTTGCTTACACTTGTGCAACACACGGCCAATTTGTATAGCGTATGTGGATTGGGCCAGCACCTACTGTCCCTTATTCAATGGTAGAGTGACACCCAGTGAGGTACTCTTACGAATCCTTTTCCAAATGCCCCTCTCAGAACAACCTGAATTCTTAGCTAAATTGTGATATACAAGTCTCAAAATTATGGTCAGCAGGTATGGATTTTAAAAATTAATCAAAACATAAGCTGAACCAAACTCTAAAATTTACCCAACCAAAACTTGCACCAACAACACAACCAAAAACCATATGAATGTATATGTTAATTAACATATACATAAACAGGGAAGAACATGACGCTCAAAAACCAACCCATACCAATACCAACCAAAAAAACAATAACCCGAAAAGCACCAAACGGAACACAATACATCTACTACACACTACGCGCCTACCGAAACAAAAACGGCAAACCCACAAGC
>Ga0123356_10000391_pt1 | contig 50002 bp, 45 predicted proteins | sample TergutEmb28metaG_2_FD_92546 | JGI IMG/M metagenome (GOLD analysis project Ga0123356, IMG submission 92546) | Embiratermes neotenicus P3 segment gut microbial communities from Petit-Saut dam, French Guiana - Emb289 P3 | ecosystem: Host-associated > Arthropoda: Insects > Digestive system > Gut ...
CCTCGGCAAGCGATGCGACATCGTCAATGATGACCTGGTCGGCGCGAAATTCCCTGATCAGGGATGCCAATGCACTCTCGCGCCGGCGAATCAATTTGGGCGGGTTACCGGCCGTTGCAACCTCTTGCTCGTCCCGGTGGAGCTTCATCGTCAGCCCGGTCGCCTTATCGGCACGCGCCGCCTTGGTCACTTTGACGGCAATGACCTCACCTTCGCGCAGCTTGATCCCGCGCCCGATCGCTTCGCCGCCGAGAAAGGCCGGCCGTGCCTCGCCGATATCGACCAGCGCCGCTGGCAATTCGGGCCGCAACGCTACAACCCGCCCGAGATAAAGATCGCCTGGCATTGCTGCACCGTGCGTACGCACCAGGCGCAGCGCGTCGAGGTCGCCTTGCGCCACGAGCGCCGCCCAGATTTCGCCCGGGGAGACGGCGAGCAGCAGCCTGTTCACGGCGTCAGGCGCCGCGCCCGCTCGAATCCCAGGCCCGCCAGCAACGCTACCGTTTCGAACAACGGCAGACCGACAATGTTGGAATAGGATCCCTGGATTGCGCGGACAAAACGGGCGGCAAAACCCTGGATGGCGTAGCCACCCGCCTTCCCTCGTCCTTCACCGGTCGCGGCATAGTCCGCAATTTCGTCGCGGGTGAGCCGCTTGAAGGTGACGATACTGGTGACCAGCCGCGTTTCGAGCCGGCCGTGCGGGGTCACCACGACGATACCGCCGATGACGCGATGCCGGCGTCCTGAAAGCAGCTCAATGCACTGCCGCGCCGTCTCCGCATCCTCTGGTTTGGGCAAAATCCTGCGGCCGCAGGCGACGACGGTATCAGCGGTGAGGATGAACGCGCCGGGATGCCGCGGGGCACAAGAAGCCGCCTTGGCGCGGGCGAGCCGCGCCGCATGGGCGCGTGGTAGCTCGTTCGGTAACGGCGTTTCGTCAAGATCGGCTTGATCAAACGCGTCGGGCACCAGGCCTACCTGCGCTAGCAATTCGCGGCGGCGCGGCGAGGCCGAGGCCAGCACCAGTCGCTCCGCAATCACGGCGTCATTTGAAGCGGAAAGTGATGCGACCCTTGGTCAAATCGTAGGGTGTCATTTCGACATTGACCCGGTCGCCCGCGAGCACACGGATGCGGTTCTTGCGCATCTTTCCCGAAGTGTGGGCCAGAACTTCATGATCGTTGTCCAGCCTGACACGAAACATGGCATTGGGCAGCAGTTCGGTCACCGTCCCCGAAAATTCAATCAGATCTTCTTTTGCCATTCATCGCCTATGGTTTGTCACGCCGCACCGCCACACCTTCCCTTGCGCCGCCTCGCCCGGTCAAGCCCCCTCGCGTCATGTCAGCCCCGAATCTGCAGGACGCAGATCAGGGTAAAGAGACGCCGTGCGGTGTCGCCGTCGATCGCGACCTGCGGCGCCAGCCGAGCGCGTAGCAGTTCCGATGCCTCGTTGTGGAGGGCGCGGCGGCCCTGGTCAATGGCCGTAATCTTCGACAGGGGCGCATTGCGAATGGCGTGATTATAGCTTTCGCAGATCAGGAAGTAGTCCTTGATGATCGGGCGGAACTCCGCCAGCGCCAGCACGATGCGATCCACCGCAGCATCGTCGGCGCCGCGCACATCGAGAATCAGCCGTGTTCCTTCCATCGCCAGATGAAGATTGAAGGGGCCGGCGGGCGCGCCGACTGGCGCGAAACTGTTTTCCTCCAATATGTCGAAAATGGCGGTGGCCCGTTCATGCTCGATATCGGCATTGCGCCGCACCACCGTGTGCTCGTCGAGGGTAATATTGGCGATGCGTTTATCGCCGGCCATCAGCCGCGTGGCAGGTTGAGCCGGATCGCGATCGAACGGGCATGTGCCTCAAGCCCTTCGGCTTCGGCCAGGGTGACTGCGGCCGGCCCGATGGCACCGAGCGCCGCCGCGTCACAGCTCAAGATCGAGGTGCGCTTCATGAAATCGAGCACGCCGAGCCCCGAGGAGAAGCGGGCGCTGCGCGATGTCGGCAGCACATGGTTTGGCCCGCCGACATAGTCGCCGACCGCCTCGGGCGTGTAGCGCCCGAGGAAAATCGCGCCGGCATTGCGAATCTTCGCAGCGAGCGGGTCGGGCTGTTCGACTGCCAGTTCGAGATGCTCTGGCGCCAGGCGGTCAACCAGCGGCACCGCATCGGCGAGCGCGCGAACCACAACAATCGCGCCGTGCCGGCGCCAGCTCTCGTTTGCGATCTCGCTTCGCGGCAATGACTTCAGCTGACCCTCGACCGCGGTCGCCACCGCATCAGCGAATGCCGCATCGTCGGCGATGAGAATGGATTGCGCGGCGGTGTCGTGCTCGGCCTGGCTCAAAAGGTCCGCGGCGATCCATGCCGGATCGTTGTGTTTGTCGGCCACCACCAGTATTTCCGAGGGACCCGCGATGATGTCGATGCCGACCGTGCCGAAGACGCGCCGTTTTGCCGCCGCTACGTAGGCGTTACCCGGTCCGACGATCTTGTCGACGGCGGCGACGCTGTTGGTGCCGAAGGCCAGCGCGCCGATCGCTTGCGCGCCGCCAATGCGATAGGCCTCATGCACACCGGCAAGCCTCGCCGCCGCCAGAACCAAGGGGTTGAGGCCGCCGTCGGGCGACGGCACCGCCATCACCACGCGCGCCACGCCCGCAACCTTGGCCGGGATCGCGTTCATCAGCACCGACGAGGGATAGGCCGCGGTTCCGCCGGGTACGTAAAGCCCGACCGAGGCGAGCGCGGTCCAGCGCGCACCGAGACGCACACCGTGCCCGTCGCGGTAGTCGAGCGGCGCCGGCAATTGCAGGCGGTGATAGGCCTCGATGCGCTCGGCGGCCAGGCGCAGCGCCGCCAGCTGCTCGGGAACGCAGCTCTTTTCTGCTGCGTCGATTTCCGCCGGCACAATACGCAAGGTCGTCGGCGTGAGATCGATCCGGTCGAATTTCTTGCTATAGGCGATCACGGCGTCGTCACCCCGCGCCCGTACCTCGGCGAGAATTGCGGCGACGGAATCGTCGACGTGTTCTTCGGCCTCGCGCCGGGCATCGAGGAAGGCCGCGAACGCCGCGGTGAATCCCGGTTGCGACGCGTCGAGCCTAAGCGGCATCGGCGGCCTCGCGAAATCGTGCGATCCAGGCATTGACCTGCTCGGTTCGCGTCTTCAGTGCCGTACGGTTGACGATGAGCCGCGCAGTGATTGTTGCGATCTCCTCGATCTCGACCAGATTGTTCGCCTTCAGGGTCGAGCCGGTCTGAACCAGATCGACAATCTGACGCGACAATCCCATTCCGGGCGCGAGCTCGACCGCACCATTGAGTTTGATGCATTCGGCCTGAATGCCGCGTGTTGCGAAGTAGCGCCGCGTGATCTCAGGATATTTTGTCGCGATCCGGATATGGCTCAATCGGCCGAGATCGCGACCGGCATCTTCACGCGGGCCCGCGACGACGAGGCGGCAGCGGCCAATGCCGAGATCGAGCGGCGCATAGAGTTCGGGATACTCGAACTCCATCAAATCGTCGGCGCCGGTAACGCCGAGATGTGCCGCGCCGAAGGCGACAAAAGTCGGTACGTCGAAGCTGCGGACGCGAATGACGTCCAACTGGTCATGATTGGTGTGAAAGCGAAGCTGGCGTTCCTCGGGATCGTCAAATGCCGCTTCGAGCCTGATCCCGGCGCGGCGCATCAGCGGCACAGCCTCGTCGAGGATGCGGCCCTTGGGCAGCGCTAAGACCAGCCGCTCATTCGCGTACACGACGCTACTCCTACAGATTTTCCCTCTCTGCGCACTTGGCGACCAGAGCGGGTCCCATCGGGAAGCGATGGGAGGTTAAGAGGGGAAGGCTCGGCGCCTCCCGACGGCACTCTACCCTCTCCGCCCCCGGGGGAGAGAAAGATTTGCTAGGCGCCGCCTTCAACAGGATGACGGGGTGCCTGGCGCGTCGGCCAGGGCTCGCCGATATCGTCTAGATGGCACAGGATGCGGCCAACTTCCAGCCGGATCCCGGCACCGCCGGAAAAATCGATTCGCAACACATTGCTTCCTTCACCGCGGATCGCCAAAAGAACGAGGATGCGTTCGGCGTCGCGGCGGCTAAAACGTTGACGCCATACGGTCTTGACCTCGTCGAACCACACGCCACAGCGAATACGCTCCAGTCCGGCGCTCACGCTCTCGCGGCGCAGGCGGCTCGCCACCAGGACGAAGCGTCGATCCTCGCCGACATAGGCCATGTCGCCAACAGCGACCAGGGCGTCCTGCAAAATCGCGGAGATGACGCGGATATCTTCTTCGTCCTCGGCACGCAGCTTGAGAAGTGCGGTGCCGGTTTTCGCAGCGTCAGCTGCCATCCACCAGCCGCTCGATGTTGGCGCCGCAGGCCGCCAATTTTTCCTCGAGCCGCTCGTAACCCCTGTCGAGATGGTAGACGCGGTTGACGATGGTCTCGCCTTTGGCGGCCAGCCCGGCCAAGACCAGCGACACGGAGGCACGCAGGTCAGTCGCCATCACTTGCGCGCCGGTCAACTCCGGCACGCCGCGAACCATCGCCGACGCGCCATGGACGTTGATGTTGGCGCCCATTCGGCACAGCTCGGGCACATGCATGAAGCGATTTTCGAAGATCGTCTCGGTGATCATCGCGGCGCCGCTCGCGGTCGCCATCGCCGCCATAATCTGCGCCTGCAGATCGGTCGGGAAGCCGGGGTACGGCTCAGTCATCACGTCAACCCCGGCGAGGCGGCCGTTGGCCCGGGTGACATGCAGGCCGTCGGCCGTCTCCGACACCACGACGCCTGCTTCTTCCAGTATGCGAGCGACCGCGGCGATATCGCGAATGTTTGCGCCGACTAGGTCAACGGCGCCGCCGGCGATCGCCGCCGCCAGCACATAAGTCCCCGTCTCGATGCGGTCAGGTATCACGCCGTGTCGCGCGCCGTGCAGCTGCGATACGCCGCTGACGGCAATGCGGTCACTGCCAGCGCCGGTGATGCGCGCACCCATGGCATTCAGGCAGCGCGCCAGGTCTTCGACCTCAGGCTCGCGCGCCGCATGCACCAGCACGGTCTCGCCGCGCGCCAGGGAAGCCGCCATCATCAGATTTTCCGTGGCCCCGACCGACGGCTTGGCAAAGATGATCTCAGCGCCGACGAGACCTTGCGGTGCGTGAGCATGGATATATCCGTTGGCGAGCTCGATGGTGGCGCCGAGCCGCTCCAGCCCCGCGATGTGCAGGTCGATCGGCCGCGTCCCGATCGCGCAGCCGCCCGGCAGCGACACCTTCGCCTCGCGGCATCGCGCCAGCAGCGGCCCGAGCACGAGGACCGAGGCCCGCATTTTGCGCACCAGATCGTAAGGCGCGGTCCTCGAGACGATGTGCTTTGCCGAGATCGCCAGAGTGTGGCCGGTCTCAGCCGCGCTCGACGCGCCTGTCATGGTGATCGACGCGCCATGCTGTACCAGAAGATGCGACAGCGTGGTGATGTCGGCCAGGAACGGCAGATTTTCGAGCGTCAGGGTCTCTTCGGTCAGAAGCGCCGCCGCCATCAGCGGCAAAGCGGCATTTTTGGCGCCGCCGATGGCGATCCTGCCTTTGAGCGGCCGACCGCCGAGAATCCTTATCCGATCCATTCTACTCCACCGCGGCCGGCCCTTATGCCGGATCGATCCTTGTAGACGAGCCCGATGGAGCGCTCAAGGCGCCGCCCCGCCTCCGCTTGACGTTTTGCCGCTGCCGGCACGGTCGCGTCTCTGGGTCTTGCGCCGGATGAGATTGGCACGCAGCTTGGCGGCGAGCCGCGCGCGCTTTTCCGCAGCAAGACGCTCGGTCTTGGAGGTGGTGTGGGGCATTGTGGGTTTTTCCGGCATCACGTTCCGCTCCTTGCCAACGCGCTGTCGCCACGTATATTCGCACACTCCCCGCTGCCGTAGCTCAGTGGTAGAGCACCCCCTTGGTAAGGGGGAGGTCGTAAGTTCAATCCTTACCGGCAGCACCATTACTTTTCAATGCGTTAGCGCTTATTTCGTACCCAGTAGACGAGCCGGGAACGCGACCAGGACGCCGCCAACGTTCCGGTGATGTTCCCGCTCGCGGTTTGAGCCCGCTCTCCGCCGCCATCAACGCTGCCCTGCGCGGGGATGGCACAGGCGCCGAGCGCCGGTCCGCCGCTGGCCGCGGTCCTGACCAGCAGCACCGGATCGGCGTCGGCCGGGATCCACAAGGCGATGATTCAGGCCTTCGGTCGGCACGTGTTCGATCGAGGAATCTCCGGATGCCCCGACCGCCTGTCAGCCCCAACCGGGCGCATGATCGAACGCGACAACGCGGATGCCTGGCGTCTTGAGGCCATCCCTTCCGTTCCTTTCATCCCCCGCGACCACACTGTCAGACCCGCGCCGGCGACGATTAACAAACGATAACCTGCCGTCCATTCAACGCGAACCTTCAATGATCATTTTGCGTACTTAACTTGTCGCAACCTCTGGGCACTGGCTCCCGATGAACGATCGAGCGCTCCACTATTTGTGGGCTGGCGGCTGCCTGCCGAGCCGGCCTTCGTCGCCCTCGCACGACCCTGCGTTGCGTCGATCCACAGGCATAGCGGTCTAGAGCCGAATCAATGGCAAAACATCGCGATCGTCCGGATTGGGACAAGTACCTCAAAAAGCGGGACGCTGCGGGAGAAGAGATCGAACCCGTCATCAAGGCGGCCGGGATTGTACATGATCTCGAACGCCTCGAAGAGCGCCTGATGCCGGACTGGTTCGAGGACCGGCATCTTCCGCCTCCGTTCACCGATGCATGGCGCAAATCCAAGGACGCGCAGGACGAGACAAAGTGGAATCTGCGGAATCGCGGCCTCAGAAACATCGTCTTCGGCGTAGAGAAGGAAGACCTTCGAAAGAAGCTGATCTCCTATTATCGCCAACAAGACCTGCTTTGGATTGACTTTGCCCAGGCGACATGGCGCCAGAAGGTGCGCGAGCTCGACGATTTGCGCCGAGACACTTTCAGATATGGATTTATTCCGCCGATCATCGCGGGGGCGCTCGTTTGGGGCATGACGGCATCGTCCGGCCCCGCAGCCGGCCCAGGGATGCTGGCGTTCGCCATCGTCTTTGCGCTCTACGACATAAAGCGCAGAGAGGAGAGGCGGCGTGCGGCAATTCGGGAAAAAGCCGCCGAGGTCGCTTGCGAGCGCGCCTGCACGAATGACGCCGTCGCGCGCCAAGTGTTCACGCAGCGGGAGGAAGACACGGGCCGTCCGGATAAGACCATGACCAATCGCCTGGAAGAGGAAGTAACGGTCTGACTTGCCACACCAGCCCGGTGGATTTCGCAAGAGGGTATCAGACTGTGCAGCGAACCTGTCGCTTCCTCCGTGTGTGACGCGATACGATGCGTTTGGGCTTGCACGGATCGCAGGCTCACATGACGTGTGTCAATGAACGTCTCGACCCTCTTAGACTTTGCAGCTCGCAGACTGTGATGCCGTGCGCGTCGGCACGTACATTCGGGGTCGGCCCCCAAGCTCGCAACAGCCGCATCGAAAAACCGCAAGGCCCCGCTCTGCCAATGGGTCGCGCGACACCTTTGTGATTTCGTTGCCCGCCAGATGGACGCACCACGCGGCGCTCAAGGAGCGGGACCCGACCGCATCCATGAAAGGCACCAGCCACACCCGATTTGGGTGCCTTTAATGCTCTAGCTGACCGTTCCCCCTAACATCGTCGTGTATTTCCGGTCGCGGGGTCCGGCGGACCTTGGACATCTCCTCCTGGAGCGCTTCGGTCGCCGCGCCAATCAGCGTAGCGATGACGAAAAATCCTTGTCTGTGATAGAAGCTCGCCAGGTGTTTTAGTGTTTCGGCATTGTGTTCGAGCCCCGTAGTCCAGTTTTCGCTCATGGCTCACCTCCTACGACGCAACCACGCATGGGAGCGCCTAAAGGGTTTGGTAGTATCTACCGGCTCAGGCTACAGAACTGGCCTTTTCACGTGCCAAACGCGGGATATCTTGGGGTACAAGCGTTCCGCCAGCGCTTCGCTGGCGGCCCCGCGTTATATACACCAATACCACACTGTATTTGACACAACTCGCCGCCGGCGTTGGCCGTTCCGGTACACAATTTCGTGTTAATGTGTCGGAAACGTCGGCCGCGCGCAGACAAGGCCGACCGTCTGACGCCCGGGTTTTCGGCGAAATGTGGTGACCACGCCTTCGCGGCACCCGGGCGCCAAACCGGTAGCCGCCCGGTGAAGGCACGCGCGACCACAATCTTTGGTTTTATTGATGCGGAACCATTTCATCTTTTCCGTTCGATCATCCCGAATGCGCGGCGATCGTCTTGTGGCGCCGAGACTCCCATGCGTCGGCGTCCTTGGCCCGATCGCGGCGACCGAGTCCGCGTGCGAAAGTTTACACACTTCCATCAGCGCGGCGGCCGGCGAGGCCGGTGCGGCGATTCCTATCCGGCCACGCGAAGAAGCGCAAACAATGCCGACATCAGGATCACGACTGCCCCCGTTGCAATGACCAGCCGACCGGCAAACAAACGGCGCATCGGCAACCTCCACGACGTGAAACTGTAGCGCTCGGAATGGGTAGAGATAAATCAGGACCCAAACCGGTCCACGCACCGTGTCATGAGCTTCGTATGGATGGATTCTATCCCTTTGATCTGTGGCGGCGGGCGATTGAGATGGCACCCGCGCGGGTCTACTTGTCCGAGAGGGACAGGCGGTTCCTCAGCATGAAGATGGTCGTTGCGAAAGAGGCGATTAACACGGACGCGAACAGCCCGGACAGCGCGCCCACGAGCGGCAAAACCGGCGGTTCTGTTATGTCGATAGCGAGTTCATGGCCCGCAAGTCCACCGATCAAGGACGCAATGACGACCCACATAAAGTCAATGCCGATTGGCACGGGGGATGCGGAGCTCCGCTCGAGGACCAGATTGCGAATGATCAGCGCCAGGATGGCAGCCACGATCGCGCAAAGGATGGCCAGCAGAAGGTGTCTTGCCGACAAGCCGCCGAGCACCGCACCGATTAGTGCACCGCTGATGAGCCCGGCCAGGACCATCGCGAGAACACCGGCGGTAACTGACCCACTCTCGTGACGTCCATTCATTTTCAACTCCACGTGCTTGAGCCTTTGGGATGGCATCCTGCGGAATATTCCGAGCCGCTCCGCTATGAATTCATCCGTTTTGGCGATTGAAGAGCTTCTCCATCACCCAGACTTGTGGAAGCACAATGTCGGCCTTCCTCGCACCGGTCGCATTGTCGCCGACTGCGTTGGGACGATCCGCGGCGTCAATCCATGCCGGGATCCGCCAGCCAATCACCATCAAAACACCAAAATCGAAGATTCGCGGGAAAACCGCCTTCTTGCTGCACCGTGGCAAACTCGAGTTACTCGATCCCGAACCCGATTTTCTCTCAATGGCTTGGGCAATTCCGCACGCGGCTCATCGTCCCTGTGGCGAGACCGGCGATTGAGGGAATACCCGGGTGTCGCCGCCGCCTCGCCGAAAGCGATGGTCGGATCGGCCATGATCCGAGTCAAGGCGACATTCCCTCAACCGTACAGAAAGTAATTGTCGATTGAGCGCGCCACGCTGTCGGCCAGCCGCATCTGATATCCCGCCTGGCCGAGCTTGCGCTCCTCACGGGCATTGGAGAGGCAGCCGAGTTCGACCAGCGCCGAGGGAATATCGGGCGCCTTCAGCACCACAAACCCTGCCGAGCGATGTGTATTGTCCATGAGTGCAATGTCGCGGCCGAGCTCCGCCACCAACGCTTGAGCGAAACGCAGCGAAAGATTGTTGGTCTCACGGCGCGTCAGATCATAGAGAATCTCGTTGACGATCGGTTCGTGCTCCGAAAGGTCAATCCCGGCAATGCGATCCGAGCTGTTTTCGCGCGCCGCCAGCGCCGCCGCCTCTTTGTCGGAAGCTCTTTCGGACAAGGTATAAACCGATGCGCCGTGAATATGAGGGTCATGGTTGGCGTCGGCATGCACCGACACGAACAAATCGGCGCGTCCGGTCTGTGCCAAGACCACGCGATCCTTGAGCGTAATATACTCGTCACTATAGCGCGTCATCAGAACGCGGTAACGGCCGGACGATTCCAACTGCGCCGCGATCGCGAGAGCCGTGTCCAGGGCGACGAATTTTTCGCGTGTTCCGGCAACGCCGATTGCGCCCGGATCCTGGCCGCCGTGACCGGGATCAATCATGATGATGCGCCGATGGCGATTGACGCGCCGACGCGATCGGACCCACGCTCGGCTAGTTTCCGTTGAAAACAGGAAACCCACGACGCCCCCCGATAGCAACCCAATCAGCAGCTGCCGTCGGCCATTGTCCACCCGGAAACGCATTTTGCACCCCGACTATTCTTGCTCTCACCGAGCTGTCGGCCTGCCCCTGCTTACATTACTATCCGGGTGAAAAAATTGCTATATCTATCTAAGCCACAAGAAAAAAGAACCGCTCGAAACAAAGGATCGCGGTCATGCCCGGTCCGGCGCCACCGCGACCACCAACCGTCCGCGCACCCCGCCCTTCAAGATGCGGCCCGCCCAATCCGCGACCGACTGGAGCGGTATCGTTTGCGTGATTGCGTCGAGCTTGTCTTTCGGCAGATCGCGTGACAGGCGGTGCCAGGCGTCGCGACGCCGGTCGACCGGGCACATCACGGAATCGATGCCGAGCAAATTCACGCCGCGCAAAAGGAACGGCAGGACGGTCAGCGCCAGATCGCTGCCGCCGGCAAGGCCGCAGGATGCAACACTGGCGCGGTAGGCGAGCTGCGTGATCAGGCTCGCGAGCGTGGTGCCGCCGACACTGTCGATCGCCCCGGCCCAGCGTTCGCTGTCGAGCGGCCGCGACGGAGCCTTGGCCAATTCGGCGCGATCAATCAACGCCGTTGCACCCAGGCTTTTAAGATAATCATGGGTCTCCGGTCGCCCGGTGGACGCCGTGACCTGGTAGCCCAGCTTCGCGAGGAGCGCCACTGAGACGCTGCCGACTCCCCCTGCAGCGCCCGTCACCAGAACCTGGCCGGCACCTGGCCTGAGGTCATGTTGCTCAAGCGCCATCACCGCCAGCATCGCCGTGAAGCCGGCGGTGCCGATGGCCATTGCCTGCTTCGTGGTAAGCCCGGGCGGCAGCGGCACCAACTGGCTCGCTTTGACGCGCGCCTTTTGCCCAAAGCCGCCCCATGTCATCTCGCCGACACGCCAGCCGGTCAGCACAACCTTGTCTCCCGGCTTATATTGGGGTGACGAAGATTGTTCGACGGTGCCGGCAAAATCGATGCCGGGCACGTGGGGATATTTGCGCACCAGCCGGCCGATCCCGTTCAGGATCATGCCGTCCTTGTAGTTGAGCGTCGAATATTCAACCGCCACGGTGACCTCGCCGGGCGGCAGATCGGCCTCGCTGATTGTTTCGATGGCGTGGCTGACCTTGCCATCCGCCTCACGCAGAACCAAGCCGTTGAAATCAGCCATCAGCGTAGCCTCTCGAGAATGCTGGCGTAATTCGCCACGGCGGCGCCGCCCATGTTGAAGACGCCCGCGAGCTGGGCATCATCAATCTGTATCCCACCCGCCGTGCCGGTCAATTGCATGGCGGCGAGCACATGCATCGAAACGCCGGTGGCACCGATGGGATGACCTTTCGCTTTAAGCCCGCCCGAGGGATTGATCGGCAGCTTGCCGTCCTTCTCCGTCCAACCTTCCTCGATGGCTTCCGCTCCCTGGCCGATCGGCGTCAGCCCCATCGCCTCATAGATCATCAATTCCGCTATGGTGAAGCAGTCATGGACCTCGGCGAAGCTTAGATCGTTGATCGAGACGCCCGCCGCGGTGAAGGCCTTTTGCCAAGCCAAGGCCGGGCCATCGAAGGCGACGATGTCGCGCTTGCTCATTGGCAGGAAGTCGTTGACGTGCTCGGCGGCGCGGAACACGACCGCCTTATCGGCGGCAAGCGCGGTCTCGACATCGGTCAGCACCAGCGCGGCGGCTCCGTCCGACACCAGCGAGCAGTCGGTCCGGCGCAGAGGGCCCGCGACCAACGGATTCTTGTCGCCGACGGTGCGGCAAAATTCGTAGCCGAGATCCTTTCGGATCTGCGCCAGCGGATTGGCGGCGCCATTCTTATGGTTTTTTGCGGCAATGCGGGCAAGGGCATCGGACTTGTCGCCGTAGCGCTGGAAGTATGCCTGGGCGATGCGGCCGAAGACACCAGCAAAACCGCCATCGATTGCGCCTTCCTCCTTGAGGTACGAGGCGCGGATCAGCACGTCCGCAACGTCAGGCGTCGCCGTCATTTTTTCGGCGCCGACCACCAGCACGTGGCGCGCTCGCCTCGCCGCGATCGCGTTCATGCCCTGATGAATTGCGGCCGAGCCTGTGGCACAGGCATTTTCGACCCGGGTCGCGGGCTTGAAGCGCAGCGCCGGTGTTGCTTGCAGAACCAGTGACGAGGCGAATTCCTGGCGCACGAACACGCCCATCGTGCCGACAAAAATTTCGTCGATGTCGGCCGGCGCCAAGCCGGCATCGGCGATCGCGGCGCCGGCGACCCCGACGATCAGGGATTCGATATCCTCGCCTTCGAGCTTGCCGAAGCGCGAATGCGCCCAACCTATGATGCAGGCAGTCATGCTGGTCCTCGCCGCTGCTACCCGCCATATATCGCAAGCAAGGGGACTTGTGTCGATAGGCGAATACGCCGAAAAGAGACCTGTGAGCCGCGATCAAATCACCATGCGCCGTCCCGACGATTGGCACGTGCATTTGCGCGACGGCGCACTGATGAGCGCTGTGCTGCCCTATACCGCGCGGGTGTTTGCCCGCGCCATCGTGATGCCAAATCTCAATCCGCCGGTTGCGACACCGGCGCTGGCGCACGCCTATCGCGCGCGCATCCTGTCGGCGCTGCCCGCCGACGCGGAATTCACGCCCCTCATGACGGCCTATCTCACGGATGCCACCCTACCGGACGAGATCGCGCGCGGCTATGCCGACGGCACTTGGGTAGCGGCCAAGCTCTATCCTGCCAACGTGACCACCAACGCGTTGCACGGTGTCACCGATATTCGCAAGATCGACCGCGTGCTGGCGCGCATGGCCGAGATCGGCATGCCCTTGCTGGTGCACGGCGAAGTCGCCGATCCCGGGGTCGACATATTCGACCGCGAGGCGGCGTTTCTCGAGCACGTGCTGGCACCGCTGATGACGCGCTTGCCGGCCTTGCGCATCGTGCTGGAACATGTGACGACACGCGATGCGGTGGCGTTCGTCCAGGGCGCCGGCCCGAATCTCGCGGCAACCATCACCGCCCATCATCTGATCATCAATCGCAATGCGCTGTTTCGCGATGGATTGCGACCGCATATGTACTGCTTGCCTGTGGCCAAGCGCGAAGAGGATCGGCGCGCGCTGCGCCGCGCGGCAACCTCGGGCGACCCCAAATTCTTTCTCGGGACGGATTCCGCGCCGCATCCGGTCAGAGACAAGGAACGCGACTGCGGGTGCGCCGGCATTTTCAGCGCGGCCAATGCCCTTGAGATCTACGCAAGGGTGTTTGACGAAGAGGACGCGCTCGACACGCTCGAGGATTTCGCGGCGCTCAATGGTCCCCGTTTCTATCGTATGCCGGTCAATAGCGGGACGATCACCCTGGCACGCGGCGAGCAGTTCGTCCCGCGGGAGGTCGCGGCGGTCCGGCCGTTCCTTGCCGGTGAGAGGTTGCCATGGCGGATCACGTGAAGAGGCTGTTCGCGATTCTCGGGTTCCGGGCCGTGCTGCGGATCGACGGGCCGGATCGGGCCGATTTCCTACAGGGATTGATCTCCAACGACGTCACCAAACTCGCCGACAATGTCGCGATTTATGCCGCCTTGCTGACCGCGCAAGGCCGATTTCTGCACGATTTGTTCCTGGCAGATTTCGGCGATTCCTTTCTCCTCGACTGCGAGGCGGCCCGCCTTCCGGACCTGACCCGACGGCTTACCATCTACAAACTCCGCTCCAAGGTCGCGATCGCATCGGCCGACGAATTTATGGTCTGCGCCGCGTTCGGCAACGAAGCGTTGTCCGCATTGGGTCTGCGTCCTGACGCCGGCGCAGCCATCCGCTTTGCCGGCGGCGTCGCTTTCACCGACCCGCGCAATCAAGCCTTGGGCGCGCGCTTGATGGTTCCCCGCGAAACAGAGTCCGCACTGACGCAGCTGGGCTTCGCCCGAACCGATGCCGGCGACTACGACCGGCTTCGCCTGTCGCTCGCCATACCGGACGGCGGCCGGGATCTGGTTCCGGAAAAATCGCTTCTTATGGAATCCGGTTTCGATGACCTGAACGGCATCGACTGGAGCAAGGGCTGCTATATCGGCCAAGAGCTCACGGCCCGCATGAAATACCGCGCCCTCGTCAAGAAGCAGCTGGTGCCGGTAACGGTCGCGGGCCCGATGCCGGAGCCGGGCACGCCCATCATCTCGGGCGAAGACGAGGTTGGCGAGATCCGCTCCGGCCGCGACAGCACGGCGCTCGCCGTTTTGCGGGTGGATGCCATGGAAAAAGCGCCGCTCCGCGCCGGCGCCGCGATCATTTCAGTGCGTTCTCGATGAGATAGGCCGCGAAGTCGGTCGGCTTTACGCGCAGCGACTTCGGCAGTGCGTCATTCGTCATCGTTTTGGCGACGATGATGCTGTTCTCGACGTGGTCTTGCGCCACCTTGAAGATCCCGGTGGCGCCTTTGAGACGCGGGTAATAGGTAGGATCAATCATCCTTTCCTTGCGCGCCAGCTTCGCCACCAGCTCGGCTTCGTCGACACCCTCCGCCGTTTTCTTCCGCACGATGGTCCAATCGTCGAAGCCGCCCCAATTCGCTTTCAGAACTTCATCGACGGGTTCGTCGGTGTAGCCCAGCCGGTAGACGTTCTTGCTCAAACCGACGTCCGATGCCCATTCGGAGCACTTCGCGCTGCGCGCAACGTAGATCGCCCCCATGGCGCGATCCCTTCCTAAACCGTGGTTTCGACGCGCTCTTTTGCCATCGCCGCTTGGGCCGCTGCAAGCCGCGCGATCGGAACGCGGTAGGGCGAGCACGACACATAGTCCAATCCCACGTCCTCGCAGAAGCGGATCGATGCGGGATCGCCGCCATGTTCGCCGCAAATGCCGAGTTTCAGGTCACCGCGGCTCTTGCGACCGCGAGCAAATGCCATGCGGATCAGCTCGCCGACACCATCTCGATCGATGGTAACAAACGGATCGTGCTCGAGAATGCCGGCCTTTTGATAGGCTCCGAGGAAGTTTCCGGAATCGTCGCGCGACAGTCCGAAAGTGGTCTGCGTCAGATCGTTGGTGCCGAAGCTGAAGAATTCGGCTGTCTCGGCGATTGCCCCGGCGCGAAGAGCGGCGCGCGGCAATTCGATCATGGTACCGACGAGATAGCAGATGACGCGGCCCTCAACGCTTCCCACTTCCGCGGCGATGCGGTCTATCGCCGCCTTTATCAGATCAAGTTCTTTCTTTGTCGCCACCAGCGGAACCATGATTTCCGGTTTGACCGTTACTCCTGTTTCCGCGGCCACGCGCGCGGCTGCTTCGAAGATGGCGCGGACTTGCATGTCGTAGATTTCGGGCGACGTAATGGCGAGCCGGACGCCGCGATGACCGAGCATCGGATTGGATTCGTGCAACGCGATCGCACGCTGACGGATCGCCGTGAGATCCCTGCCGGTCACCGCGGCAACCTCACGCATTTCTTCCTCGGTCTTGGGCAGAAACTCGTGAAGCGGAGGGTCGAGCAGGCGGATCGTCACCGGCAGGTCGCCCATGATCTTGAAGATCTCGGTGAAGTCCTGGCGTTGAATCGGCAGCAATTTGGCCAGCGCCCGCCGCCGCCCCTCAGCGTCCTCGGCCATGATCATCTCGCGCACCGCGACGATGCGATCGCCTTCGAAGAACATATGCTCCGTGCGGCACAGTCCGATACCTTCGGCGCCGAAGCGGCGTGCGGTGCGCGCGTCGGCAGGCGTATCGGCGTTGGCACGCACCCGCATGCGGCGCACCTCATCGGCCCAGCCCATGAGCGTCGCAAAATCGCCCGAAAGTTCGGGCTGGAGCGTCGGTACTTCGCCCGCGATGACCTCGCCGGTCGACCCGTCGATCGTGAGGATATCGCCGGCGCGGACCACACGGTCGCGGATCGCGAGCGTGCCGGCGCCGTAGTCGATGCGCAGCTCGCCGGCTCCGGCGACGCAGGGGCGACCCATGCCGCGCGCAACCACTGCGGCGTGGCTGGTCATGCCGCCGCGCGTGGTAAGCGTGCCCTTGGCCGCATGCATGCCATTGATGTCGTCGGGGCTGGTCTCGATGCGCACGAGGATGACATTCTGGCCGCGCGCGGCATGCGTCTCGGCCTCGTCGGCGGAGAACACGACAATACCCGAAGCCGCGCCCGGCGAGGCGGGCAAGCCCTTCGCAAGGATCAGCTTCTTCGCCTTGGGGTCGAGCCGCGGGTGCAGCAACTGGTCGAGCGAAGCGGGGTCGATGCGATTCACCGCCTCGGCGCGCGATATCAGGCCGTCTTCGGCACAATCGACGGCGATCTTCAGCGCCGCACCCGCCGTGCGTTTGCCGGTGCGCGTCTGCAGCATGTAGAGCCGGCCCCGCTGCACCGTGAATTCGATGTCCTGCATATCGCGGAAATGCGCCTCGAGCGTCATCCGGACCTGGCGCAGTTCCTGGAACAGCGTGGGCATTACCTCTTCCATCGCCGGCAGCGTGGACCCATTCGACTTCTTGCCCGCGACGGTCAGATGTTGCGGTGTGCGAATTCCGGCTACGACATCTTCACCCTGTGCGTTGACCAGGAATTCGCCGTAGAACTCGTTCACACCGGTCGAGGGATTACGGGTGAACGCGACCCCGGTAGCGCAATCCTCGCCCATGTTCCCGAACACCATGGCCTGAACCGTGACGGCCGTGCCCCAATCGGCCGGGATGTCGTGGAGCCGGCGATAGGTGATGGCACGCGGGTTCATCCAGGAACCAAACACCGCGCCGATCGCGCCCCACAATTGGGCCTGAGGATCCTGGGGAAATGGCTCTTTCAACTCGCGCTGCACCAGGTTCTTGTACGCGGCAATGACCTGCTGCCAGTCGTTCGCCGACAATTGCGTGTCGAGTGTCGCACCGGTCGCCAGCTTCTGGCGCTCGATGACATCCTCGAAATGATGATGCTCGACGCCGAGCACGACCTGCGCATACATCTGAATAAAGCGGCGATATGAATCGTAGGCAAAACGGCGATCACCGCTCTTCTCGGCGAGCCCGGTCACGGTTTGGTCGTTGAGGCCGAGGTTGAGCACGGTATCCATCATGCCCGGCATCGACGCGCGCGCGCCGGATCGGACCGACACCAGTAACGGATTCTCGGCATCGCCGAACCTGGCACCGATCCGCGTCTCGACCAGTTCCAGCGCCCTGGCAACCTCGCCGGCAAGCAACTTCGGATAGGTCCGGTTGTTACCGTAGTAGTAGGTACAGACATCCGTCGTGATCGTGAATCCCGGCGGCACCGGCAGCCCCAGGCGGCTCATCTCCGCCAGGTTGGCGCCCTTGCCCCCCAGCAGGTTCGTCATCTGCGCGCCGCCGTCGGCGGTGCCTTCACCGAAACTGTAGATCCAGTTCGTCATCACTCCATCTGTCCTTCGATGCGGGAAAAATCGGCGACGCGGTCGAACGTACCGCGGATGCGCGCCAATAGCCTCAGCCGGTTGGCACGCAGCTCCCGGTCTTCGACATTTACGGTAATCGCGGTGAAGAAAGCGTCAATTGGCCCCCTCAAATCCGCTAATGCCATCATCGCGCCGGCAAAATCCTCTGTTTCCAAGGCCGCTGCGACCAGGCGTTGGGCGGCGTCGAGACGGGCTCCCAATGCGGATTCCTCGGCTTCGGTGAATCGCGCCGCATCGGGCATGCCGCTATAGGTAACGCCATCGCGCTTCTCTTCGATCCCGACAATGTTGCCGGCGCGACGATAGGCGACGAGCAAGTTGGCCCCGTCTTCGGTACCGAGAAACGCCGCCAAGGCAGCAACCCGGCGCGTCAAACGCAGCAGATCGTCTTCGCCCAGGGCGAACACGGCCGCAATCAGGTCGTGCCGCACGCCCCGGTCGCGCAAATGCACTTTCAGACGCTCGCCGAGGAAATCGAGCACTTCGACGACAGGCTGGTCGCTGATCCGACTGCGCGCCGGCGATTCCCGCCATTCAACCAACGATCCATGCAGGACCTCACGGAGCGACAGGCGCAAGTCGTTCTCCAGGATGAGCCGGATGACCCCCAAAGCGGCGCGGCGCAATGCAAACGGATCCTTCGATCCGGTGGGCTTCTCGCCAATGACGAAAAAGCCAACCAGCGTATCAACCTTGTCCGCCATCGCCACGGCAATGCTGGGCGGCGCGCTCGGGCAACGGTCGCTCGGACCGAGCGGCGAATAATGCTCGGCAATCGCAAGCGCGACTTCGCGGGGCTCGCCTTCCGCCGCGGCGTAGTGGCGCCCCATGACGCCCTGCAACTCGGGAAACTCGCCGACCATGGCGCTCGTGAGATCCGCCTTGGCGAGCCAGCCGGCGCGCGCCGCCGTCTCGCGCAGCGTCGGTCTGGCCGCGTTGAGCTCGGGCGCACGACGCGCGATCTGTTCCGCGATCTCGCCCGCCAGCCGCGTCAGCCGCCCGGCTTTGTCGGCCATCGTGCCGAGGCCCTGGTAGAATATGCGTTCCTTCAACTTCGGCAGACGCGCTTCAAGCTTGATCTTGCGGTCTGCATCCCAGAAGAACCGCGCATCGGCGAGACGTGCGCGGAGCACGCGCTCATTGCCCGCCACGATCACCTTCCCACCGTCGTCGGCAATATTGTTGGCGACGAGAAGAAAGCGCGGGGCCAGCTTGCCATCGCGGTCGAGGCAGGAAAAATACTTCAGATGCGCCCGCATCGACGTGGTCAGAACCTCTGCGGGCAGATCCATGAAGCCCGGGTCTATCGCGCCCATCATGACGACGGGCCATTCGACCAGCCCCGTCACTTCCTCGAGCAGATCCGGATCGTCCTTGACGGTAAGCTGGGCTTCAGCGGCTCGTTGGCGGAGCGCGGTGTCGATGGCAAGGCTGCGATCCTTGGCGTCGAGCATGACATAGCGCTCACGCAACCGCTTGCGGTAATCGGCAGCATCGCTCACCGCGAAGGTGCACGGCGCGAGGAACCGATGGCCTTGCGATGAGTTGCCGGTCGCGATTCCGCCGAGGTCGAGCGGCACGACATTGCCCCCGAAGAGGCACAGCACGGAATTTATCGGCCGCACCCAGCGGAAGGAGGCGGCTGGAAAGCGCATCGATTTCGCCCAAGGCAGATCGACCAGAAGCGAGCGCAGCAATTCCGGCAGGATCTCCACCGTTGCCCGGCCGCGGCGGCGGATCACGGCAAAATAGAAGACGCCTCTGCCGGTATCGCGCTGCTCGCATTGCGCCAGCGTCACCCCGGCCGATTTGAGAAATCCCTCGACGGCAGATCCCGGCGCGCCGACGCGCGGGCCACGGCGCTCCTCTTCCATGTCGACCTGACTGGCGGGCAAATCCTCGCAGACCAGCACCAACCGGCGCGGTGTGACAAAGCTCTCAGCCTTCGCCGCATCGAGGCCTGCTGCGGCAAGTTTGTCGCGCGCGAGGCGCACCAGATCGTCCGCTGCGCGCCTCTGCATGCGCGCCGGAATCTCCTCGGTCAGCAATTCCAGCAGCAGTTCCGGCATCAGGTAGCCTCGCCGGCAAGCCAACCCTCGCAACACGCTTTTGCCAGCGCGCGCACCCGGCCGATATAGGCGGCGCGCTCGGTTACCGAGATGACGCCGCGCGCGTCGAGCAGATTGAAGGTATGGCTCGCCTTGATGCATTGGTCGTAGGCTGGAAGCGGCAGGTGATGCGCCAACAGCGCGCCGCATTCCTTTTCGGCATCACCAAAATGGCGCCGCAGCATCTCGGTGTCGGCGAATTCAAAATTATAGGCGGAGTATTCCCGTTCCGCCCGCAGGAACACGTCCCCGTATGTGACGCCGGCGCCGTTGTAGTCGAGGTCGAAAAAATTGTTCACCCCCTGCACATACATGGCGAGCCGCTCGAGGCCGTAGGTGATCTCCGTCGAGACCGGATCGCATTCGATGCCACCCACTTGTTGAAAGTAGGTAAACTGCGTCACTTCCATGCCGTCGAGCCAGATTTCCCAACCGAGGCCCCATGCGCCCAGTGTCGGGCTCTCCCAATCGTCCTCGACGAAGCGGATATCGTGACGGTGCGCGTCAATGCCGATCGCAGTGAGACTCTCGAGATAGAGTTGCTGGCTGGACGCCGGCGCCGGCTTCAGGATGACCTGGAACTGATAATAATGCTGCAACCGGTTGGGGTTCTCGCCGTAGCGCCCGTCGCCCGGACGGCGTGAGGGTTGGACATAGGCCGCGTTCCACGGCCTCGGCCCGAGCGCGCGCAGCGTTGTCGCGGGATGAAACGTCCCGGCGCCCATTTCGATGTCGTAGGGCTGGAGCAGCACGCAGCCCTTGGCGCCCCAATACGCCTGAAGCCGCAATATCAGTTCCTGAAAGCTGTCCTGGCTCACCCGTACCTGACATCGCTATTGCAGATTTGAATGGAAGAACAAGAGCATGTTGCAATGCAACTTAGCCATACCCCCTGGCACGAAGCAAGGCGCAGGCGCACCCGGATGACGGGTCAATACGGACAATCTCTACGGGCGCAGCGCGTCGCGCTTTTCGCCGGGACGAAAGCCGTGCAAACGCGACATTTGACCAGATCCTCGGCGATGACCGCCTGGCGCGGTCTTCCGGCGCGTTGGGCATTGACCGTCGCTTGCTGCGCCGCCCGGCGCAACGCGTTATGCAGCTGGCCGATCCGTGTGACGAAGCGCACACCATACCACACGACGACCAAAATAAAGATGAGCAACAGCAGTTTAGGCAGCATGACTTGGTGTAGGGGAGTGTTCCCCACGGGTCAAGGATGAGGCAAGCCTGTCCCGGGCCCGCGACCCGGTGGTCGCGAGCCGCCCGATCGCGCGCTCGCACCGATTTGCTCCTGCGCTCGCCCGACTGGCCTGATCTTCGCGCGCTTTCTCGACCAAATTGCAGCGCAGCGCAACGGGCCGGCTGCTGTCCCATGTTCATTTCCCGCGCCATGGTGGCCTCATCTGCTCCGCGGCTCGTTGGCTGCGACACGTGCTCCCTCCCGGGCGACGTCCCATCAGTTGATCCCTGGCCGCTCGCGAAGAGGATGATCTATAAATCGGCGGCTATGGAGATCCCGCCTGCCCTTCCCGCCGCCAGCATCCTGCTGGTGCGTGACGCGCCCGACGGCCTCGAAGTGCTCATGGTGCGCCGGCACGCCACATCGAGCTTCGCCGGTGCCCTGGTATTTCCCGGCGGCAAGGTGGATGCCGCGGACGTCGCGCTCGCGATCGAAAGCCGCGCCGACGATCTGCTTGCGTACCGCATCGCGGCGATCCGCGAGACATGGGAAGAGGCGGGCATTCTTCTGGCCCGGCGCGCCGGCGCCTCTCCCGACGACGCGCAGATGGATCGTTTGGCAAAGGCGTATCGACATAGGGCGAAGCAGATGGCGACAATCGTCGCGCTCGAGGCAATCGAGCTCGCGACGGATCGGCTCGTGCGCTTCGCGCACTGGATCACGCCCGCGGCAGAGCCGCGGCGCTTCGATACACAGTTCTTCATTGCTGTCGCCCCGGCCGGGCAGCGCCCCGCGCCCGACGGGCGCGAGGCGCTCGAATGTTTCTGGTTCACGCCGGACGCGGCCTTGCGTGAAGCGGACGCCGGCCGCGCGTTGGTGGTATTTCCGACGCGGCTCAATCTACTGAAGCTGGCGCGAAGCCGGACAACCGATGAGGCCGTGGGCCGGGCGCGGAGCGAGCCGATCGTGACGGTGCAGCCCGAAATGATCGTGACGGAGAACGAGCGAATCGTTCGCATTAGCGCCGACAGCGGCTATGAGCCGACCGAAATACGCTACCCGGCGATGCGTCGTACGCCCTGACCACCAGGGAGCCGGTGCATTCCTTGTTGAAGAACCGCCCCATGGTTGCGTAAACTGGGCCAGGACGAACCCTGAGGCAAAAGGCGAGGGACCAATGAAGAAGCTGCTGGCTATACTCATGTCGCTGTCTTTACTGATTCCCGCCATATACCAGGCCCAAGCTCAAGACAACCAACGGAACCGGGGTAATCGGCCCGCGGCGGGGGGGCCCAATCGCGCCGGCAGAGCGGCGCAAGGAAGGCAAGGCAGGGGAGGACGACCTCAGGCCGGGCGGCGAGGGGGTCGAGGCGGGCGGCCAGCCGCCGTCAGGGGACCAGTCAGGGGAGGCCAGTTTCGACGCGGCGGGCGGTCCTTCAACCGGATCAGGGGACCGGCCTTCGTCTGGCCGCGCGGTTTCGGCTATCGCCGATGGGGAGTTGGCGGCATCCTTCCCAGCGTGTTTCTCGCGTCACCCTTTTTCTTTGCGGGTTGGGCCTCGATGGGGCTGCAGCCACCTCCTCCTGGATTCCAGTGGGTCAGACAGGGCCCCGATGTCGTGCTTGTGAATCTCCGCACCGGGCAGATCATCGACGTGGCCTACGGCGTATTCTACTGAGCCTCTGATCTCGTTCTGGACTTAAGCAACCGGTGCGTGTCGGTTCCTCGCACCGGTTGTGGCTGGTTGTGCGGCAAGGGGGGATAACCTCTGGCGGCAGGTTCGTCCATGGCCAGCATCGGCGCATGTTCGTCTGCCTCCGTGGTCGCGCTTGGCGAGCTCCTTCCGACGCAGAAACCGCTTTCTCACAGGTCAGGTTGCGATCGGTGCGGGCGAGACGGCGCAGTAGCTGAACGCGAAAGTCGCTATTGCCTCGGGGCAACCGCGATCAAGTCGTCCCGGGTCGCGGCCAATTCGAGCGCTGGACCGCGTTCAAATGATCGCGCTCGGTCGTGTGCCCGACGTCAGATCAGGGGCGTATTCTGTTCGAGCCCGAGCAAGATGCGTCCGTACATTTGCCGATTGGTTTCAAGGTTGAGCAGGCCGTGCATATTGATGGCGTGAAGGTCACGCCAGGCGCGCTGCACCGCGTTGCTTTCGGAGAGGCCGGAACCGCCGGAAGCCAGCATCAACACCTCGACGGCTTCGAGACAGAGGCGCACCGCCCATGCGCCGTCCATGCGTACGCGAGCGCGTTTCGTGAGCGGCATGGTTTCTCCGGCACGTGCAGCGGCATCGATCTCGTCGGCACTGTGCAACAGGACCAGGCGCGCCGTCGCGATCTTGGTCGCCGCATCCGCAACCTGCAAATGGGTGACGACCATGTCCTTCTGCATCTCGCGTTGGGTGTAGGCGACTTCGCGGCCGGCAAGCCGTTCCATAAAGGTCGCGAGTGCGGCTTCGGCAATGCCGATAGCCGCAGGCGTGATCGCCAGCGCCAGGACCGGAACCGCGGCGGCCCGATAGAGCCAGCCCTGCTGCCGTTCGATCCCGGGTGCCTTGCCTGTGATCGCGCTGCGCAGCGAAAGATAACGGTGCGTCGGCACGAAGACATTTTCGGCGACGATGCTGCAGCTGCCGGTGCCACGCAGGCCGACGACATTCCAGTCGTCCCTGATCGTGATGTCCCTTACCGGGACCAGAAAATCGCCTTCGTCCACGATCGCCCCGGCATCGTCCTTCACCGCGGCGCCAAGCAACAGGAATTGCGCGTGCTCGCAGCCGGAACAGAATGCCCAGAAGCCGTTGAGCAGATAGCCGCCTTCGACCGGCTTCACCGTGCCGCGCGGCGAGATAACGGCTGCGATGATGGTATCGGGATGGCCGCCGTAGGCATCCTCCTGCGCTTGCCACGGAAACAATCCCATGAGCCAGGAATGGGCGTGGACCACGCCGGTACACCATCCCGTCGCAGCACAGCCGCGCGCCAAGGTCGCAACGACCTCGATATGCGTTCGCAGCGATGCCTGATGGCCTCCGAACGACTTTGATTGCAGAACCTTGAACAGTCCCGCCTCCCGCACAGCCGCTACATTCTCGTCGGGCAGGCGGCGGAGGCGTTCGCCGGCAGCGACCCGCTCGCGCAATTCCGGTATCAACCGCTCGGCCCGTGCCACCAATTCCGCGTCGCCGGTCGCGGCTACCTTTACGCTCATGGCGTAGCCGCCTCGGCCGAGTGGCCGAGCTCTTGCGCTGCTTCTGGCCAGCGAAACCCGGTGAGATCCGGTGGCGGATGCATCGCGCCACATCCGGAGCATTTGCGGCGGGCGGTCTGCGCTGCAAATTCCTGGCTGACGTCGTGGAACATGGTTTGCGACACGACGGCGTCAGCGTTCCATGTTCTGCGGTAAAGTTCGGTGCCGCAATCGGGGCAGTACCAGGACACTGCCTCGAGGCCCGCCGGCTGTGGCTTGTAGCGCAGCATCACGCTCTCTTCATCTGGCACGATGCGATGCGGCACGCCGGCCGGGACATAGACGCAATCGCCAGGCTTCATCACGAAGCGAGCAACCGGCGAATCTTTCATTTCCAACCTTGCGTTGCCCGACAGCAGAAACAGCAGCGTGTCCTTCGCGAAGATCTGATGGAAGGGCTGCGGTCGGTCATTACGCGACAGGTGCACCTGGAGCTGGAGGTCCTCAGGCAGCATCGGCATGTCGTCGTAAGGGCCGACCTTCGCGGCTTCCCGCATCGCCTGGAATGTCTTCTTGCGCATCGTGTCGATACCTATTTGGTGGCCGGCCGGGTCGCCCGCGCCAGTGCCTGGCGGCCGGCGATCGCCGTTACGCTTTGCGAGGTATACCTGTCCCAGCCCCACGCGGTCACCGGAAACGGGCGGTTCACATGTCCGCATTTGGTGCAGACGCGGCGTGTTTCGTCGTTGTTGAAGTCTGCGAAGAGTTCGGGCAACACCGCGACGGACACGAAGGGATGGTCGCCCTCCAGGGCATCGGCCGGCGGCGTCGCGTCGAATTCCTTCAAATAGATCTCTTCGTGGCATCTCTCGCAGCGCAGACTGCAAGCTTCCGTTTGCGGCCCGCTTTCCGCCTGGTGCTGAGTAATGACCATGATGGCGAAGGATTCGGGGTCATTCTCCCTTTTTAGGAATGAATTGACGCCGTGAATGCGCGCGCCGACGAAGACCTGGCCGGTGCCGAGCACCGCACCGTTGGCAGCCAGCGCCAGCACCACCTCGTCCTGCGTGTTATGGTGGAAGAAATGGCCATAGTCGGCTTGTGCGCCGCCGATAATCATGGCGCCCGCGGGCACCATTGCACCGGGATGGAGATAGGGGAAGAGCGGCATCAACTGAGTGTTGCTGTGTTGCATCGCTTCGAAGACATTGACCTTGAGTGGCGGTCGATCCGGACGCGGCGGCGGGATCACACGATTGTCCTCGGTCATCGGGCAGGTCTCCCTTCTCGGTTGTTGCCGCGTTCTCTGAGCATTTGCTCCATCTCGGCGCGCGACTGGCTGAAATGCACCTCATGCATCTCATCCACCGGAAAACCGAGCACCTCCATTTGCTCTTCGACCTGCTCCTTGGTCTCGGCCTCGAACACCGAGACGATGACCCCCGATGCAATATTTACGTAGAGATGCTCGAATTTGGCAATCGTCGCGTCCAGCACGTGTGGCGCGTTTTGCGCCAGCTCCTCGCGCTTCAGTCCCGGCGCGCGGTGGATGGTAATGAATTGCGGCATATGCTCCTCCCTTATTTAGTTTCTAGAGGCCGACCTCCTGGGCCAGCCCGTTTGTCCGCATCTCGGCCCACTCGTTGCGTTCGGGCATTTCGGCATCGAGTCGGCGCTGTATGCGGACAATCAGTCGCTTGAAAGCGCGGATTTCGGCAACCGACAAATCGGACATAGCATGCTCGTTCACGGCCCGGATCAGCGGCGCCATGGTCACGGCAAGCCGCCGTCCGCGCGGCGTCAGATAAATGACGCTCCGACGTCGGTCGGTGTCCCCCTTGATCACCCTCACCAGGTTTTCGCGCTCGAGAAGACGAACCGCGACGACGGTCGTTGGACCCTGGCGACCGACGCGCCGGGTGAGCTCGCCACTCGACAATCCGTCCTCTTCCCACAGCTCGCGCAGATAACGCCATTGGCTGATAGTGACGCCGTGCGCCGCCGCCGCTACATCCATTGAGTCCTGCCAGGTCTCGGCGAGCCGGCGGACGTGATAGCCGATGCTGCGCGCCAGCGGGACGAGGTCGTCGTGTGCCGCAGGGGCGACCGGCTTTGCAGGACCGAGGTTCTTCATCGCAAGTCGAACAAATAGATAGATATCTACCAATTGAGGCTATACCCTCACCGGACCGAAGTCAAAGGGACCGAAAAATGGAAGCCCGGATCGAACGCCCGATCACGCTCCATATGATGGGCGATTGGGGGATCGCCAATTTGCACCGCATCTGCGGCTGGATCAGCGCCGAGCTCTGGCGGCGATCGCCCCCGGGCTCGAAATTCGCAACCTGGGCGGGGCGGGGGGGAACCGACGCAGTTGATGCGGTTCTCGATGGCGAGGTCCAGATTGCCCTCTTTGTGCCTGCGGGGTTCGCGCGCACCGTGTACGACGGCAAGGGAATCTGCCAGCGATCCGATGTCACCCGGTTGCGTGCGCTTGGAACCTTGCCACAAGACGATCGGCTGGTGCTGGCGGTCGATGCTGACTTCGGCATCGCGAGCTTCGCTGAGTTGCGGGCGAAGCGACCGAAGCTGCGCCTCGCCACGGCTCCCGATGACGGTGTCAACATGACCGGATTTGCCGCCCACCGCCTGCTCGACGCGTCCGGGGCACCGCCTGCCGCGATTGAATCCTGGGGCGGTAAAATGCTGTTCGGCGAAGGACCTTGGGACACGATACCGCTGGCGGCGCGCGGCGACGCCGACGCCGTCTTGTTCGAGGCGGTGATGACGCCGTACTGGAAACAGCTGTGCCTGGCACGATCAGTGAACTTCGTTCCCTTTGAGGAAACTGCCCTGACCGCCGTCGAACGCGACTTTGGCTGGCGCCGCGCAATCGTCCCACGAGACCGTTTCGCCAATCTCGCCGCGCCCTTCCTGGCGCTGGACTTTTCCGATTTCCTGCTGTTTTGCCGCGATGATCTGCCCGACGACATCGCCTACACGATTGCGGCATTGCTCTGCGAAACACCGGAGCTCATCGAAAGCCAGTATCGGCACCTGCCACCGCAAGACAGTCCAATCACCTATCCGTTGGAGCCGAAAAAAATAGCCGCGACGTCGATTCCTCTGGCTTCCGGGGCACTGACCTATTATCGCGACCATGGCCTTTTGCAGGAATCGCCGGGCCACGCCAACTAGGCGATTGCTGGAGTTTGGCGGGCCACACCGCGGCCGCGTCGCGTGATCTGCACCCGCCGATGACCCGTCCCCGGACGATCACATGCTCAGCGTGACGGTCTGCCGTGTCCCGTCCGCACGGTCTGCAATCGTCGATTATTCGGGATTAGACTGCGACATGGTTCAGAGGAGGAGACGATGGCGGGCGACAAGCCACCGGCCAACGAAGGCTGGATCGACGTTCATGCGCACTACCTGCCGCCGGTCTACTATGATGCGCTGCGTGACGCCGGTGTGACCGAGCTTGACGGCGGGATGCCGATCCCGCGTTGGAGCCTTGAGAATTCCCTGGAGATGATGGATCGCTGTCGCACGGCGACCCAAATCCTCTCGCTGTCATCGCCGAGCGTCCAATTTGTTCGGGGCGCTGCCGCGATCAGGCTCGCTCGTGCGGTGAATGAAGCGGGAGCCGCGTGCGTGAAGGCGCATCCCGGCCGGTTCGGCCTGTTCGCAACCTTGCCCCTTGAGGATGTTGGCGCATCCTTGGCAGAGATCGCCTTCGCCTTCGACAATCTGGGCGCCGACGGGATCGTCTTGATGACAAACGTGCACGGGATTTATCTCGGCAGCGAAGCGCTAAATCCGGTGTTTGATGACTTGAACCGCCGCAGGGCGATCGTCTTCCTTCATCCAACCTCGCCGGCCTGCTTTGAGGCACTCAGCCTTGGCCGACCGGCACCGGTGATCGAATTCCCGTTCGATACAACGCGTGCCGCGGTCAACCTCGTGTTTTCCGGCACAACCCGCCGGTGTCCCGACATCAAATTCATCATTCCGCATGCCGGCGGGACCCTGCCCTTCCTCGTTCACCGCATCATCCGTGCCAGTCGCATCGTGTCGACCGGCATGAACGCTACGGAGGCGATGCTGGAAATGCAGCGTTTCTATTGCGACACTGCGGGAGCGGCGAACGCCCACGCGATCCCTGCGTTGCGCCAGCTTGTACCGGTGACGCAGATTCTTTTCGGTGGCGATTTTCCATTCACCCCGGAACCGATCGTCGGCGACTACCTCGCCTTTCTGCGCTCCACCGACATGTTCACCGATGCGGAGCGCGCGGCGGTCGGGAAGGACAACGCACTCAAACTGTTCCCTCGGCTGGCGCAAGATCGAAAAGCGCGCCGATGAAAATGCGCGACGCCCGGCCCTGTGGCGCGGCAGCGGCGGCACCGGATCGTCACCGCGACGCGTTCGATTTTTCAGCCGCCCCCGGACGGCCACAAGCGGCGCTGCAGACGGGAACAGGCGGAGCTTCGGACCATTGCCTCACTGAGGCCCGACGTCGGCACATGCCGCGGGTCAGCCATGGCCACGGCCGGCCGCCCGTGCTTCGATCACCCGCCCCGGGACCGCGCTCAGCGACAACCCGTTGAAAGGAACCAGCATGTCCACCAGCGCCATCGACAGTATGATCTTTCGCGACATCTTCGGCTCGCCCGCGATGCGCGAGGTCTGGTCGGACGTTTTCCGAACCGAAAAATACCTCGACTGGGAAGCGGCGCTGGCCCGCGCCGAGGCCAAGGTGGGACTGATCCCTCAGGAAGCGGCCGAGGAGATCAGCGCCGTGTGCAAGGTCGAGAACGTCGACTTCGAGGCCTATGCAAAGGAGACGCTTGCCATCGGCTATCCGGTGCTCGGCCTCGTCCATCAGATTTCGCGTCTGTGCCGGGGAGACGCCGGGAAGTACTGCCATTGGGGAGCGACCACCCAGGACGTCACGGACTCGGCCACCATTCTGCAGATCAGGGCCTCCTTCGACCTGATCGCCGGCGACCTCGACCGCGCCATTGCGGCCGCCGGAACGCTCGCCCGCGATTATCGGTCGACGCCGATGCCGGCCCGGTCAAATCTGCAGCAGGCGGTGCCGATCACCTTCGGCTTCAAGATGGCGCGGCTGCTTGCCACGCTGAAGCGCCACCGCGCGCGCCTTGCCGAAATCCGCCCACGTATTGAGGTGCTCGAGTTCGGTGGCGCCGCCGGTACGCTTGCCACGCTTGGAGACAAGGGGCTCATGGTACAGGAAGCGCTGGCAGGTGAACTGGGGCTCGGGCAGCCCGAGATCGCCTGGCACACCGAACGTGACCGCATCGCTGAGGCGGGCTGCTTTCTCGGGCTTCTCACCGGCACGCTCGCCAAGTTCGCCACCGACCTCAAGCTGATGATGCAGACGGAGGTCGGGGAGGCGAGCGAGCCCTATGCTGCCAATCGCGGCTCGTCCTCGACCATGCCACAAAAGCGCAACCCGATTTCGTGCTGTTATATTCACGCTTGCGCCGCCGCGGTGCGGCAGGGGGTTGCATCGCTCCTCGACGCAATGGTCGAGGACCATGAGCGGGCAACCGGCCCTTGGGAGATCGAGTGGATTGCGCTCCCGGGGGTCTTCACCCTCGCCGCTGGCGCGTTGGCGCAGGCCTGTTTCGTCCTCGAGGGCCTCGAGGTTCACGCCGAAAGGATGCGCGCGAACCTCGACGCGACGCGGGGGTTGATCGTCTCGGAAGCGGTGATGATGGGGCTCGCGCCCAAGATGGGCCGGGACAAGGCACACGACGTCCTCTACGCCATCATCCACAACCCTGCCATGGGCGAAAGGAGCCTGGCCGACATGCTCCTCGAGAGCAAGGATGTGATGGCCATCCTCTCCGCTGACGAGATCCGCCGTCTGAGCGATCCCGCCAATTATCTCGGGCTCTCGGAGCTCATGGTCGATCGCGTGCTTGCCGTCGTCGACGGGTAGGGGATCCGTTCAGAGCGGTTTTGCGCCCCCTCGCCCGCCGGAGGGATCGTCGGCCGCCATCGTGATCCTGCGGAACGGGTGGCGGTGCCGGACGCTTCCCCTGGCGCAAGGACCGAGCCGCCTTGCACCGGGGCAGGTCCGTCCGCGAGCCATCCGCCCGGAGGGTTGATGCGTCGTTATTTTCAATCAGCGCGGGCGCAGCATCGCCAATTTCCGGGCAAGCGCGCGGATCCTGGGATGATTGACCGCGGCACGCCAATCATCGGGCAATTTCACGCGCCAATTCGGATATTCGTCAACGGTTCCCGGGAAGTTTGTCTGATCGTCGCTGCCCAGAAGGTCTTCGAGATACACCATGACCACACGAGACGGAGATCCACCGAGGAACCGGTAGAGCTCTTCCGCGATCGCGGGCACATCGTCTGCGGACGGGGTGTCGGGCGCGCCGGCGTGCAGAAGAGCAAGCACGCTCTGCCTCATCTCGGATCGCTCGTGCCGCATCTGGGCTTCCTGTTCCGGGGAGGTCAGGAGCTCGAGATCCTTGCTGATCGCAATGTCGCATTCGGTCCAGTAACCGGAAAACGTGGGCAGATCCTGGGTCCTGATGGAAACTTGGGCCAGCCTCGGATAGGCGGCCGCAGGCCGCAGCGTTGTGCCATCGCGCTCGAAGTACAACAGCCGGGTCGACAAGATATTGGCCGCCCCGAGGCGTTCACGAAATCCCGCCGGTACCGTGCCCAGGTCTTCGCCAATGACGAGGCATTGCGCGCGGTGGCTTTCGAGCGCGGTGATGGCGATCAGGTCATCCAAGGGATAGCGAACGTATCCGCCAAGGCGGGCATCCTCGGATTTCGGGATCCAAAACAATCGCATCAGACCCATGATGTGGTCGATGCGCAAAGCACCCGCGTATCGCATGTTGGCGCGCAGCGCGGCGATAAACGGCCGATAGGCGGCCGACCGCAATGCCGCTGGCCTGAAAGGCGGCAGACCCCAACTCTGCCCCTTCAGATTGAAGGGATCGGGCGGCGCGCCCGTGGAGATCCCCGTGGCAAAGACCCCGTCGCTTGCCCACACATCGGCCCCTTCCGGATCAACGCCAACCGACAGATCGCGATAAAGGCCCAGCGACATGCCGCCCTCGCGGCATGAATTTGCGACACGGGCAAGTTGTTGGTCCGCGAGCCACTGCAGATATTGGAACAAGACGACACGATCAGAGTGCGCCTCAACAAATTTCGCGACTTCAGGCGCGTTGGGATCGTGATAGGCCAAAGGCCACTGGCTGGCGAACGTCTTGCGGGAAGTTGTTTCCCGGAAATATTCATCCAGGGCAGAGAAAATTGCGAACCGTTCGAGATCACGTCCGCCCTCCCGCCGAAATGCCTGAAAATCGTTGGCCCGCGCCGTTCCGGGAATGAGGTGCTTCTCACGGAAGCACCGGTATAGTCGTTCGAACGCCGGAAGCTTGCGTGCGGCCACGGCGGGATAGTCGACCAGTCGCGTTTTGCGCAGATCATGGAGATCGCTCACGGACGATTGCAGCTCGGGGCAATCTGCGAACTCCGGCACCGACGTGACGTCAATGTAGAGAGTGTTCAGAAAGGCGCGGCTCGATGGCGAATAGGGGCTCGCTCGCGCTGGATCGCCCGGAAACAAAGCGTGTAGTGGATTGACGCCCACGACGCCTGCACCCAAGGCGGAAGCTGCCGCCGCGAATCCGCAAAGGTCGCTGAAATCGCCCATCCCCCAGCTGTTGCGTCCTTGAAGCGCGTAGGCTTGAACCGCGAAGCCCCAGGTCCCGGCGCCCTGCGCCAGACGCGCCGGAAGAAAGACCTGGCCCGGGGCGACGATAAGCGTCGATTCGCGCCCCGACAAATCGCCAAGTCCCGCGCCGTCCACCTCGATGCGATGATACCCCGGGATAACCGACGGCGGGACCGGCACCAGACGGCGCTCGACATCCAGTCCGCCGATGCGGCGGTTTTCAGCCAGCGGCAGATCGCGTGGCGTGACGCTGCCCGAGACGACGGCTCCGGTTTCCATGGCGATTCGCCAGTCAACCCGACGGTCGGAACAATCGCTGCGGACCCGCATGGAAAAGACCGGAGCGTCACCGCCCGCAGTCACGACCTCGACCGGTTCGAGGGCTTGCCGCCACGGCGATTCGTCGAGCGATGCGAAGCTTCGCCGAACGTCCGCTTCCGTTTCGACGGCAAATCCCATCGCCTGCAGCAACGCACGTTTTGTTTCGGCCGCCGGCGCGTGCCAGGTGCCCGAAATGTCGTGATAACCCGGCTCGATCCCGGCCAGTGACGCGAGCCGATCAAGAATATCATCGTCACTCATCGTGGAGGCTCCGTTTCTGGAGCTGCGGCGCTCTGAAGCAGAACGAACGACCGTCCTCGGACCGGAAAAACGGATCCCGGTTCGAACGGCTTGGTGGCGGCATCGTCGGCGCGCGAGGTGTCGATCACGAGCGACCAGCGCGCAGATCTTGGGTCCTGAGGCAGTGAATAAGAGACCGTCTCCTCATGCGCATTCAGAATGATGAGGAAGTCGTAATCCGGTTCCGCTTGATCCGATGGCATTCGATGCATCGCACCGGCATCGCCGCTCAACCGATAACTGAGGAAGCGCGCGGCGGGATCCCGCCAGTCGGTTTGCTCCATCTCGCGTCCGTCCGACGTCAGCCATGTAATGTCCTTGGTGCGCTGCCCGGGGACCAGCCGGCCATCAAAAAAATAGGGCCGGCGAAACACGCTGTGCGTGCGACGCAAGCGGAGAAGCGCGCGAACGAAATCGCGCAGCCTCGCGCCGTCATTGCTCTGGAGCAGCAGCCAATCGACCCAGCTGGTTTCGTTGTCCTGGGGAAAAGAATTGTTATTGCCCTTCTTGGTTCGGCCAAATTCGTCGCCCTCCATCAGCATCGGCACGCCCAACGACACAAACAGCGTCGCCAGCATGTTCCGCTTCTGACCCTGGCGAATCTTCCCGATCTCGACATCGGTCGTCGGGCCCTCAACCCCGTAATTGTCGCTGTAATTCTGCGAGGTCCCGTCGCGATTGTCTTCGCCATTGAGTTCGTTGTGTTTTTCGCGATAGCTGACGATGTCGTCGAGCGTAAAGCCGTCATGGCTGGCGACATAGTTGATGCTGGCCCACGGACGGCGCCCTTGCTTCTGGAAGATGTCGCTCGATCCGGTAAGGCGCGCGGCGAGCTCGCCGATGAGCCCCTGCTCGCCCCTCCAGAAGCGCCGAATCAGATCCCGGTACCGGTCATTCCACTCTGCCCAGCGCGGGGGAAAGCTGCCGAGCCGGTAACCACCATCGCCGACATCCCACGGTTCCGCGATCAACTTGATGCGCGCCAGAACCGGATCTTCGCCCACAGCCTTTAAAAAACCCGAAAGCGGGTCGAAAGCGCCATCCCCGCCCCGGGAAAGCTCCGCGGCGAGATCGAAACGAAAGCCGTCGATGTGAAAGTCTTCGACCCAATATCGCAACGCGTCCATCACCATCTGCATGACGCGCGGATGGTGCAGGTTGAGGCTGTTGCCGGTGCCGGTGAAGTTGCGATAGAAGCGCTGGTCCTGGAGCTGATAATAGCTGGCATTGTCGATGCCCCGGAAGCTCAAGGTGGGGCCAAGCTGGTCGCTTTCGGCGGTGTGATTGAAGACGACGTCGACGATCACCTCGAGGCCGGCGTCGTGCAGACGTCGGATGCATTGCTTGACCTCTGCGAGACCTTGATCGGCAAGGTACCGCGACTCAGGCGCGAAATACGCGATTGAATTGTAGCCCCAATAGTTCCGCAACCCACGCTTCACCAGGGCAAATTCATCGACCGCGCCATGAATCGGCATCAGTTCGACCGCGGTGATGCCGAGATCGCGCAAATATTGAACGACGTTCCGATCCGCCAGGCCCGCGAAAGTACCGCGCAATCGCTGATCGACGCTTTGATGCAACATCGTGAAACCGCGCACGTGCAGTTCGTAGATCACGGAATCAGACCAGCGGCGACGCAGTACGGGATCGTTGTTCCAGTCGAAGGCACGATCGATCAGGCAGCATTTGGGGACGAAGGGTGCGCTGTCGCGCTCGTCGAATGACAAGTCCCCTCTGGGATCGCCCACGACGTGGCCAAACACCGCGTCATTCCAGCGAAATTGTCCGACCAGCATGCGTGCATAGGGATCGATCAGGAGTTTGTGATGATTGAAACGATGACCGCGCTCCGGCGCGTAAGGCCCGTACACCCGATAGCCGTAGAGCTGACCGGGCACGACGCCGGAAACATAACCGTGCCAGATCTCGTCGGTGTATTCCGGCAGCTCGATGCGGGCGGTTTCGCGTTCTCCCGCTGTGTCGAACAAGCACAGCTCGACGCGCTCGGCATTGTCGGAGAACAGCGCAAAATTCGCCCCTCTCCCGTCCCACGTCACGCCCAGCGGATAAGGCGCACCCGGACAGATGCGGTATCGATCGGTCATGCAACGCGGCCGATTCTCGGTTCGATCGCCGCCGGTGGTTCGTGGCAGCAAGCGCAACCAATCCTCATCATTGCCTCGCTTCCGTTCAGACGGACGCTGCCGCGTTTGCCGGCGCCTTCAGTCGGTATAAGGAGGCAACTCGTCCTCGGAACCGGCACGTCTTCTGCGCGCAGAAAGGCCACGCGACCCGGGTTATCGCACCACTGGCGCGAGATTGCATGTCCGAAATGAGTTTCATTGGTGTGGCCGCTCCGGGTCGAGCCCATTGCGAGGCGTCGAGGTGCGAGCGCTGGCAAGGAGACGCTCCTTCACTGCCCGAACCGACTCGAAGGGGCGCCGCGGCGGGCTCCCCGATCGTTAGATCAGCCGCTCAGGAAAACAACTTTGCCGGACACAAGAACGGGCAAGCTCGGCTGGACCGGGGCCGGCCCGGACTGCCTCCGAGCTTGTCCCTGAAACTCGGTGGCGCCCAAGGGGGTGCTTTTCCACCGTTGACGCGGCCGCCGAATTAGCCTGCTCTCCTTGTTCTTGTCGGCAGTCTCGGGGCACGGGTCCATAAATTCTCGATCTTCGTTAAATCCGGATTACACTCTCACTCGTATCTTTATTGACGGACAGACGTAGGCTTGGCGTGAATCCGACAAATGTTAAATCTGGGTCATTTCAACTGCATCCGGGTTGACATCAAATCGGAACGATAAGAACGTTTTGGCAATGACCGAAAAGAATGTATTGGCAATGACCGAGGAAAACCTCTCCCTTTTACGCCATCTTCGATCGGCGACGGGCAGACAGGAAAGTCTCGCGACAGCCCAGGATTGGCTGGTCGCACTCGCGATGCTCGTTCGGGAGCAGCTGACGGAGCATTCCATCAGCACGATGGACGACGCCGGTTCCTATGCGGGCCGGAGGGTTTGTTACTTGTCGATGGAGTTTCTGCCTGGTCGCATCATTCTCTACACGCTGAAAAAGCTCGGGCTGGACCAAGTCTGCCGTGTGACAATGTCGCGATTCGGATTTGACCTCGATCAGGTCGCAGAGCTCGAGGTCGAGCCGGCGCTCGGCAATGGCGGCTTGGGACGGCTGGCCGCGTGCCTCCTCGACAGCATGGCGAATTTGGACGTACCGGCGATCGGCTATGGCATTCGCTACGATTCCGGACTGTTCGATCAGCACATCGACTATGGATGGCAAGTCGAACACCCGGAGCATTGGCTGGAGCGCGGTCATCCATGGCAAGTACCGCGACGCGACCTGCAATATCCGGTGCGTTTCGGAGGCCGCGTTGCGTACGAGCCCGGCGTGGGACGCCGATGGATCGCCGATGAGGAAGTCGTTGCCACGGCCTACGACATGCCGGTTCCCGGATATCCGGGGCAACGGCTCAATATGCTCCGCCTGTGGTCGGCACGCGTCAAGGACGATCTGGACCTGCAATCGTTCAACAGCGGCAACCATGAGGGGGCGTTCGCACGCCGCAACGCGGTGGCCAAATTGTCGGAGGTCCTTTATCCGAGCGAGTCGACCCCGGCCGGCCGCGAATTGCGTTTCCGGCAGGAATATTTCTTTGTCAGCGCTTCGGTCCAAGACATGTTCCGGCGTTTTCTGCGCCGCAACCGGGCATTCGAGCAGTTTCCCGACGAGTTGGTGATTAACATCAACGATACCCATCCAGCGATGGCTATCGCCGAATTGATGCGGCTGTTGATCGACGAGCATGGGCTCGATTTCGACCAGGCCTGGAACATCACGAATCGCAGCTTCGCTTATACCAACCACACCCTGATGCCCGAGGCCCTGGAAAAATGGCCGGTTCATTTCTTCGAAAAGCTTCTGCCGCGCCATCTAGAGATCATTTATCAGATCAACGACCAGTTTTTGCGGCAGGTCGCGGCGCGACGGCCTGGCGACGCCGGTGTGCTGCGCCGGATGTCACTGGTCGACGAGGATGGCGAACGACACATTCGAATGGCGCACCTGGCGCTTGTTGCGTCAAGGCGGGTGAACGGCGTGTCGAAGATCCATACCGCGTTGTTGAAGCAAACCACCTTTGCCGATTTCGACGCGCTTTATCCGGACAAGATCGTCAACGTGACCAACGGCGTCACCTTTCGCCGCTGGCTGCACGACGCCAACCCGGCTCTCACGGCACTGATCTCCGCGCGGATCGGCGACCGTTGGCTGACCGAGCACCCCGCAATCGCCGAGATCGCGGCCGCTGCCGACGATCCCTATTTTCGCGCCGCGTTCCGCGCCGTGCGACGGGAGAACAAGCGTGAACTCGCCTACCTCGTCGCCCGCGAATGTGGCGTCGCCATCAATGTCGATTCCCTGTTCGACGTCCACGTCAAGCGGATCCACGAGTATAAGCGTCAGATCCTGAAGGCGCTGCACGTCATAGCGTTGTACACACGGATGCGACGCAATCCGTCCGCCAACCAGGTGCCGCGCACCGTCATTTTCGCCGGCAAGGCCGCACCAGGCTACGGGATGGCGAAACTGATCATCAAGCTGATCCATGACATAGCGGCGGTGGTGAATACCGATCCCCTGACACATGACCGCCTCAGGTTGGTCTTTATCCCGAACTACAATGTCAGCCACGCGCAGTGCATCATACCGGCAGCCGATTTGTCGGAACAGATTTCGACCGCAGGCTTCGAGGCCTCAGGCACCGGAAACATGAAACTCGCGCTTAATGGCGCGCTAACGATCGGCACTTTGGATGGTGCCAATGTGGAAATTCGCGAGGCGGTCGGGGCCAAGAATTTCTTCACTTTCGGCGCCACGGTCGAGGAGGTGGCCAAGCTGCGTGTCTCCGGGTACGACACGCGCGCAACGGTCGCGGCCGATGCGGAGTTGAAGGGCGCGCTCGATCTCATCGCGTCGGGTCATTTCTCGCCCGACGAACCCAACCGGTTCCAGCCGATCATCGACAGTTTGCTGGCCGGTGGCGACCATTTCCTCGTGCTCAAGGATTTTCGCTCCTATCTGGACTGTCAGGAGCAAGTGGAATCGGTCTTTCGGGACCCCGAAGAGTGGGTGCGCCGTGCCATCCTCAATGTTTCGGGGTCCGGCGTATTCTCAAGCGATGTTGCGGTCCGGAATTACGTGCGGATGAGCTGGAATGCGGTACGTCACCGCGGGTCAGACACCGCAGCAACGATCGCCGCCGAATAGACTGCACGCGGGCTGCCAATTCCCGATCGGCCAAACCGATCGCGCTTCGCCTTGGCGGCGTTTGTCACAGGGGGAAATTCGGGGTGGGGGCAAAACCGAGCGCAACGGCGCCGTAGGTCGTTGCCGGCCCGTCCCAGGTGCCGACCACATGCGACGACACGGCGTGCAGATCGCGGGCGGCACGCTGCACCGGGTGGTCGTCAAAAAGGCCGCGCGCGCCCTCGGCGGAGAACAGCAACTCCATCGCACGCTTCGCCAGCACCAGCGAATAGGTTTGATCGCGGCGGCTGCGGGCGCGGTGCGCGAGGTCGAGCTCTTCTCCGGCAAAAATCCTGTCCATCGTCTCGCGCAACGAGCGCTTATAGAGCAGGTCCGCGGCATCGATCAGGGCCGACGCTTCGCCGATACGCATCTGGATGCTTGGCACCTGGCCCATGGGAGAGCCGTCTTGCAGCGGACGCTCCTTCATTTCGGCGACGAACGCATCAAGGCCGCCGCGGGCGATCCCTGCCCCAGGCGAGGAGATGAAGAACGGAAAGAACGCCATCATCGGCGCGCGATAGAGCGGGCTTTGGTGCACCTTCGTCCCCGGCGCGGTGCCGTCGTCCGCCGCGCTCCAGGAAATGGCGCGGTGCGCGGGTACATAAATTTCGCTGGCAATGACGCTTTTGCTGCCGGTGCCGCGCAACCCCACGACGTGCCAGTCATCGATCACCGTGAGATTGTCGCGCGGCACCAAGGTAAAAATCAGTTCCGGCACCGGCGGGTTTGTGCTCCGCATGCCTGCGATCGCGCCGAGCATCAGCCATTGCGCGCAATCGACGCCACTGCAGTAAGACCATTTGCCGGACAAACGATAGCCGCCTTCCACGCACTCTGCCCTGCCCGATGGTGCAAAGCTTGAAGCCATTAGCGCGTCCGGATCGGCCCAGAACTCCTGTTGGGCTGCCTCCGAGAAGAACGCGGCAAGCGTGTCATGGCAGGCGAGAATGACCCAGACCCAGGCGGCGGAGCCGTCGCCCCGTGCCAGTTCGGCCGTTACTTCCATAGCGGTGTCGATCCGCACTTCGGGGCCCCCGAATCTTTCCGGCTTGAGCAACCCCATCAGACCGGCCTTCCGAAAATCCGCGAGCGTTTGCTCCGGGAGACGCCGTAGCCTTTCCGTCTCGGCCGCGCGTTGCCTCAGCGTTGGTGCGAGCGCCCGCGCGCGCTCGATCAGGGCGTCGCGTCCATAAGAGAATTTTGCCACGTCAGCCTCCCAGCCTGGCTTCAGCGCAACATTTGTTGCGTTGCGTTCCGAGTCCGTCGATTTCCGCTTCCATCACGTCGCCGGGGCGAAGGAAACGGTCGTAATGGGCGCCGTTCCCGGCCGGCGACCCGGTGCAGATCAGATCGCCAGGCATCAGCTGAACATGTTCCGAGAGATACTCGATCAGCCGGGCAACGCTGTAGATCATGTCGGCACTGGACTCGTTCTGCATGACCTGGCCATTGAGTTTCAGCGTCAGGCGCAAGTGCTGTGGATCAGGGACGAACGCGGCGGGCACCAGATAGGGGCCAAATGGCAGGAACCCCGGCTGCGATTTTCCCTTGAGCCAATCGAAGCGCATTTCCTTGTGGTTGATGCGATCGCGTGCCGTAACGTCATTCACGACCGCGTAACCGGCGACAAAATCCAGTGCTTCATCGCGCGTCACATACCGGGCAGGACGACCGATCACCGCTCCCAGCTCCAATTCCCAATCCGGCCTGGTGACCCCCCGCGGCAGCGGAACCGGATCCCGCGCCCCAACCACCGAGGATACCGCCTTGAGGAAGACGAACGGCTCCCCGCTCGCCGCTCGCACATCCATGGTCTTCTCGGCCTCGGCACGACGTTCGGTCTCGCTGAGGCCGGGCTGATCGGCGACCCCGGACTGCGACATAATCAGATCGATGACGTGTTTGCGGTAATTCATCCCTGCACAATAAACGTTGCGAGGAAGATGTACCGGAGGGTGGATGCGCAGGATTTCGACGGGCGCCGAGCGTTCCCGCAGCTCGGCCGAACGCGCGCCGCCGCGAATATCGTCCGCCAGCCGCTGCAGCACCGGAAACGCTTCATCCCATTGCTGCAATAGCTGAAGCACCGGTTCGGCGCCCGCGGCTATCACGCGGCCGTCGATTACCAGCCCGGCGAACGGCGCCGCCCCGGCGACCGAAAACGTGCCGAGTGCGAAGTCGCTGAGGTCTGGCTTCGCGGTCATGCCGGCGTCGGCGAGACTTGGGACTGAATCCGGATCGGCGCTTTCAGCGACGCCGGGCGATGTTGGCGCGCAATGCCGCGTTCGGTTGCAACGCCGAATGTCCGCGTGAATTTTTGTGCTGCTGCAACACGTCTCCTGGCAGCGTCGACGCCTTCCTTATGAAAGAGGCACAGCCGGCGGCCGCCAGGCTCACCGTCGGGACGGCGTCCAAGGCACCCTCCTGGCGTGATGCCGCAGACGCAGATTACCCCGGCGACATGGTCAAATGCGATTCTGCCCACGAAGTGGACACTGTCCGGCGACGAATCGGCTTCGGTCATCCAAACTCTCCGCCTATACGATAGCCAGTGATGCGAGGCGCCGACCAATGGAATATTGCGATGCAAGCTATCGGCGCAGCCGATGATAGCGCCGACTTGGCCGATACGCCCGGTCACAGTTGCCGGGCGACCTCGACAAATATCGATCGCAGCCAGCGATGCGACGGCGTGCCAGCGTGACGCGGATTCCAATAGATGCTCTCGTGGATATCGGGCATCGGATAGGGCGAGTCAAAGATCCGAATGTCCGCCGCATCCTTGACGCGTTCAGCGAGGCGATGGTGGGTGACTGCGATTAACCGCGTGCCACGCAGCAGAAATGGCGCCATCAGGAAGCTTTCGGTGGTGGCGGCGACACGACGGCGTATCTGCAGGAGCGACAGATGCACGTCCGCGACGGAATGGCCGTCATGCTCCGGCAATTCGTAGCCGATGTGCGGCAGGGCACAGAATTCATCTGCGCTCAGGTGATCGACGAGGTCGGGATGCTTCGACCAGGCGACACATACCCAGTGATCAATGAACAGAAGCTCGCCCGGATAGGTGGTCTCGATCTCCGATGGCATGACGACGAAATCGATCCGGTCGTTCGCCAACAGTCCCGGCGAGCGGGCATCGAGTTGGGTGAACTTCACCGTAACGCCCGGCGCCTCCCGGCTCAGCCGGTCGAGCAACGGCGGCAACAGCATGAAGGCGGCGTAGTCCGAGGCAGCCACAGTGAAGCTGTGGCTCTCCCGCGCCGGTGTGAACGGTCGACGGTGATCCATCATGTGCTCGATCCGCTCGATGCACTGGCGCAGCGGCTCGCATAGTTCCTGCGCCACTGGCGTTAGCTCGAGATTGCGGCCGACCCGTACCAACAGTTCGTCATGGAAAACCTCGCGCAACCGCGCTAGCGTGCCGCTCATCGCCGGCTGGCTAACGCCGATCCGTTGGCCCGCCCGGGTCACATTGCGCTCGCGCAGCAATGCGTCCAGCGCCTTCAACAGGTTGAGATCGAACTGCACCAGGTTCACCATGTCCTCCCGTTATTGCTTGGCAATTTTTGCCGTCAGCTTACCATAAACGTCGCGTGGAAACGGCCCATCCGTCCGGGTTATGGGTGGTATTGTCACATCAAATTTTTCGCGGCGGGCGGCGCCCGCTAGTGTCGGCACAGCAGTGAGAGGAAGGCATGAGCGATCCCCGCGTTACGAAGCTCCGGTATGTCGGCCTGGCTGGACCGGACTATGCCACTGAGCGCGACTTCCTGCGGGACCCTTGGGGCTTGGCGGAAGTCGCAGCCGACGGCGAGCTGGCCTATTTCCGCGCCCATGGCTCGACCGAACCGTTCATCACGCGCTGGCGGGGTGCCGCGAAGCGGAGTCTCGACGTCATCGGTTTCGCGGCGGCGAACCGCGCCATCGTTGATGCCCTCGCCCAACGTTTGGCACGAGGCGGCGCCAAGCTCATCTCGGAACCGAAGCGATTGGACAGTCCGGGCGGCGGCTATGGTTTTCGCTGTTTCGACCCTCACGGACACACGTTAGAGATATCGAGCGACGTGGCATCCGTCGGGGCGCGCGAATTGAAACGCGGGGAAAGCATTCCCGCGACGCTATCGCACGTCGTGCTGCACACGCCCGACATGAAGACATCGATCAACTTCTATGAAGAGCAGCTCGGCTTCAGGGTGAGCGACTGGCTGGGCGACTTCATGTCCTTCCTGCGTTGCAACGAAGTGCACCATAGCATCGCCTTCATCTCCGGCCCTCCTTGCCTTAACCACGTCGCCTACGAGATGCGCGACGTCGACGAGATGATGCGCGGTGCGGGACGGCTGCTGAAGGACAAGGTAACGCTGAAGTGGGGACCGGGGCGCCATACCGCCGGCAACAACACTTTCATGTATTTTCTTGATCCGGTCGGCAACAGTCTCGAATACACGGCCGAGGTGGACCGCGTCGACGACGCCACCTGGAAACCGACCGTGTACCCGCCGGGCTTTGAGATAACCGACCAATGGGGCACCTCCGTTCTGTCCGACGGTCCACAGGGAATGGCGACGCCGACACCGGATCCGGCGCTGTGGCAAACCCCGCCGGTCTAGGCGTCCCTGCCGAACCCACGCCGATGCCCGCCGGCGACCGCGTCTATTTCGTCTCATCGGATGCCGCCAGGCAGCTCCTCCGGTGGGATGAGGTCGTCGACTGCATCGCGAAGGCATATCGCGAACAACGATCCGATGCGGCGACACCGGCGCGTACCGTCGCCCGCTTCGGGGGAAGCTGGCTGCGGACACTGCCCGCAATCCCGCCGGCCGGCCGCTATTTCGGCGCCAAGCTGATGGGCGGCTCGTTTGCCCGCGCATCGCGGCCCGGCGTCCAGTATGTCATCGTCCTTTTCGACCATCTCACGAGCCGCATCGCCGCCTTTGTCGATGGCGAATTGGTGACGGCGTTCCGCACCGCAGCGACGTCCGCTGTCGCGCTCGACGCATTGGCAACCGACGAACCGATGCGCCTGGGCGTCTTGGGCAGCGGTCTTGAAGCGGGTACCCATGTTCGCGCTTTCGCAACCGTGCGCCCGGTCCGCGCCATCAGTGTGTTCAGCCCGACCGTGGCGCGGCGCCAGGCCTTCGCTGCGGGCATCGAGAAAGAGCTGGGCGTCCCCGTCGACGCCGTCGATACGGCGCAGGCCGCGGTAAGCGGCGCGACGGTCGTCCTCGCCGCTGCGCGATCGCGGGGCGAGCAACCGATCCTCCACGGCGACTGGCTTTCGCCCGGTACCGTGGTCGTCTCGATCGGCTCCACCGTTCCGGAACAACGCGAGATCGACGTCTCGGTCGTTGCGAGGTGCGATTTGATTGTCTGCGACATCGTTGACGAGGTTCTGTGTCAGACGGGGGATATGATCGAAGCAACGCGAGCCGGGATCTCCGTTGCGGAAAAGACCATATCGCTCCACGCGGTGTTGTGTGGCGAGGCAACGCAGCGTGTGACCGGCGCGAGGCTGCCCCTCTTCAAATCAGTGGGTTCCGGGCTCCAGGACATTGTCCTGGCCGAGCACCTCCTGAACAAGGCGATCGAGGCCGAATCAGCGGCGGTGCTTCCCATCGCCTTCTCTTTCAAATCGTGAGCCCTGCGGCAAAGGCGACGCCCGGGACTGGGCAAGGCGAATCTGCGCGGCGTCGTGAATGTCATCAGTCCGTCCTTCACCGCCAATCTCAAGGACATCAACGAAAAGGCCATCCGACACGGATGTCCCAAGAACATCGACAAGGGCGGACCGTTACGGCAGCCGACAATGCGCTTTCACAGATGAATGCGTTGAGAGCCGGCTTCGACGGCCTCCAAAATTCTTCCGGCAACCGGGCCCGACCCGACTTCTTCATTGGACGAAATCCGGCCTGATGGCGGCGGGTCCGGGGTCTATCGCTGCGGCTGATACCTCCGATCCGAAGATGCGATTGTCCCTTTGCTCCTCAGTCGCGTTTCATGGAGCGGGCCGCGACGAGAGCGGGGAGGAACAAAAGTGGCGACAGAATGGACGGGCAAATCGGCGGGCGTGGTGATCGCTGGCCTCGTCGGCAGCGCCCTGGGCGCGGGCCCGGTCATCTTCTACACCCTGCCGCTATTGATGGGGCCGATTACCCGGGAATTCCACTGGGGGCTGGCGGATTTTTCCCTGGTTCAAGGCATCTCGTCGATTACGGTTGCGATCGCCTCCCCGTTCCTCGGCTATCTGACAGACCGATGGGGCGCACGCGCTATCATGCTGCCGGGAATTCTTGCGTTCGGTATCGTCAATTTTCTTCTGTCGTTTCTCAACGGATCGCTGACGGAACTGTACATCTTCTGGTTCTTCATCGGCCTGTCGGCGGCGTTCGTTGGACCTGTCGCCTATTCGAAGCTGATCTCCGCGTGGTTTTTTCGCCATCGCGGTCTGGCCCTTGGGATCAGCCTTGGCGTTGGAGGCGGCATCGGCGGTGCGCTGATGCCGCTCATTGTCGGACCGATCATTTTCGCGCACGGGTGGCGTGCCGCATACTGGACGCTGTCCGCCGCGATCATCATCATCTCCCTTCCCGTCGCCTATTCCTTGCTCTACGAGCCGGAAGGTTGGCGCAGTCGGGAAAAATCGGCGCTACCGACAGACGCAATCGGCATGACAGCGGCCGAGGCGCGCAGGACCCGCAACTTTTGGCTCCTTACCATCGCCCAATTCATCGGCGCGATCACTTTGCTCGGCGTCCTCGCTCATTCGGTCAGCATGTTGACCGCGCGCGGCTTCACGCCACAAATCGGGATCGCCGTGCTGTCGGCGGCGGGTCTCACTTCGATCGTCGGACGGATCGTGTCCGGGTTTTTGCTGGACCGGATCAATTCGCCACGCGTGTCGCTCATCTTTTTCCTGGCGCCATTGATCGCGACATTGCTCCTGCAATATGGCAGCACGCGGCCTGTGATCATACTGGGCGGCATCGTCCTGGGAATTGGTCTGGGCGCCGAGGGCGAAATCGTTTCCTATTTCATCTCGCGCTATTTCGGTTTGCGCGCGCTCGCCGAAATCTATTCCTATACGTACGGGATCTTCGTCATCGGCGCCGGTGTCGGGCCCTACGTGTTCGGTGCCAGTTACGACGCAAATCACTCATACACGCCGATTCTCACCATTAGCCAGATCGGCATGGCTATTTCCGTCGTCCTCATGGCGTCGCTTGGCCGTTACACTTTCCCAGCCATAAGCGATACGGACGCAACGCGCCATGTGCCGGCTGGCCCGCAAGTCGGACAACCGGCTGCATCGAAGTAGATTTTCGCTCTCTCGTGTATTGCAAAAAGAGCGGGGCATTGCTGTTGACGCCGGTCTTCTCGGGAAAGCGCGGACCTGCCCGCCGCTTTCATGCGCCAGCGAACGGCCTCGAGCCCCATCCCAACGAGTCCCCCGACATTCTGGATCGTCAAGACTTCTCTTCGTTGCCCGCCCCCATGAGGGATAGGGCGGAACCTTGAGGCAAAGCGTCTCGCCAGCATCGCAATAGTGTCCAGGCTGGACATCAAGAGATCGAGGCGGGGCTTCTCGGCAGGCGACGCTGCGTGCGAGCGGCGGCTCGGAATTGTCTATCGGTCGCTCTTGTGCCTGCGCCCCGTATTCGATACATAACCCGCTGTCATTGGGGAGTAGCCGCCCTCACTACTCGAGGGGGTCGCGCCAACATACTTGCCGCCTCGGCGGCATGGCGCGATCGGAACGCGGACACGTCCGCGAGGCTTGGCGAGACCATTGGCATTGGCACCTGTCCGGGCTGGAGCAGTGAGCCGATGTCATTGGTCACGCTCCAGCCGATAGCGGGGCTCCCCTTGGCTCTCACATTTCTTTTGTTCATTGGCTCTGCCGTACTGATCTACTTTTCCTGCGAGTTCTTCGTGAACGCTGTCGAGTGGCTGGGCAAGCGGCTCGAGGTCAGCCAGACAGCAACAGGAACGATCCTCGCTGCCTTCGGCACAGCTCTGCCGGAGAGCGTAGTCACTTTCGTCGCGGTCGTCTTCGGGCATAGCGCGGCCGAACGCGAGATCGGAATCGGCGCCGCGCTCGGCGGACCGCTCGCGCTTAGCACTCTTGCCTACGGGGTCGTGGGCTTGACGCTGATGGGGTCAAGGCGTCTCAAGGTCCGCCGCAAGGAAGCCCTCGAGGTCGATTGCCGACAGATGAACCGGGATCAGGGTTGGTTCCTGGTTATCTTCGTTTGCAAGTTTGCCCTCGGCCTCGTGGCGTTTCCGGGTAAGCCATGGCTAGGGCTTCTCTTTCTGACTGCCTATGCCCTTTACGTAATGAAGGAGCTCCGCCGCGACGAGAGGACGGTCGACGAGCGCGAGCTTCAGCCGCTCAGGTTGAGACCAAAGGATGCGCAGCCCTCCCTCCTGTGGGCGGCCCTGCAAACCAGCCTCGCGCTCATTGTTATCTTTGCGGCCTCGCGGGTCTTTGTCGCTCAGCTCGATACCATCGGACCATGGCTCGGCTTGCGGCCGCAGCTCGTCGCGCTGTTGCTGAGCCCGATCGCGACGGAGATGCCGGAGACCATGAACGCGATCATTTGGGTACGGCAAGGAAAGGAAAACATGGCTCTTGCGAACATCAGCGGCGCCATGATGATACAAGCAACCATCCCCACGGCCTGCGGCCTCTTCGGCACGCCCTGGCTGTTTGAGCGGTCGCTGATCGCCGCGGCCGCTGTTACGACAATCGCCGTCCTGGCTCTCTTCTTCATGTTCCGCGGCGAACGGGTCACGGGCCGGCGTCTGTCCTGGGCGAGCGCCCTCTACCTGCTGTTCGTCGGTGCATTGTTGCTCAGGTAAGGCCACTTGATTGGCGGTTTTGCTCGCAACCCCATTTGCCAGATTTGACTGATACCGGCCAACGTCGGTCAGCTGCTAAGCGCGGGGTAACGGTGCTGCTTCGACTAGCAAGGCGTCTGCCACTCGCCTATCCTGACCGCTTCTGCATAGCAAGCGAGGATTCAGATGGCTTTCTACGAACTGCGCCAATATCACGTCCGTCCCGGCAAGCTTGCCGAGTGGCTAAAGATCATGGAGGAGGAAATCATTCCCTTCCAGGTCTCGAAGGGCATGGTGATCTGCGGCAGTTTCCGCGGCGAAACCGATGAGTCGGTCTATGTCTGGCTGCGCCGTTTCAACAGCGAAGCCGAGCGCGAGGCACAGTACAAAGCGGTATACGAGAGCGAGCACTGGAAGACCCAAATCGCCCCGCGCATACCGTCGTGTCTTGATCGCGACAAGATGGTGGTCACCCGCATCGTTCCGACGCCGCGTTCGACGGTGCAATAGCGACTCATCCCAAAGGCTCCCCTGAAGGACCTGCGAAGGAGCCCCAGCATTCGGTATGAGCTTGCCCAGATCCTAGAGCGCGGCGCTTGCGGTGAGGCACCTCAAGTCGGGGACCTTCGGAGCCGGTCAATCGCGCCCGGATCCGCTACAATGGCGAATGACCGGCGGCGGACGCGGCGTCTCGTGACGGAATCCCGCTAGCACCGTCAATCCGAGGGAAAGACGCGACCCGCAGCCAACAAATCTTGGGACAAAGGATCGTCGCCATGATGAGTCATGAACAAAACGAACGGGTCGTGCGTGTCGGCCCCGGCACACCGTGCGGGACGTTGCAACGTCATTATTGGCAACCCGTTGCGCTGTCGGAGGAATTGCTGCCGGAGCGGCCGCTGCGCGCGGTACGTCTTCTGAGCCAGGATTTGGTGCTCTTTCGTGACGAGGCAGGACGGTTGGGACTGCTCGACCGCGATTGTCCCCACCGCGGCGCCGACCTGGCGTTTGGGCGACTGGAGGATGGCGGGCTGCGGTGCGCCTTTCACGGCTGGCTGTTCGACGCCGCAGGCCGGTGCCTCGAAACGCCGGCGGAACCCGAAGGCAGCCGCCTGCATGAGCGGGTGCGCCAGAACTCATATGCGGTGCGCGAACAGAACGGCGTCATCTGGGCGTATCTTGGCGCGGGCGATGCGCCCGCTCTGCCCAAGCTCGACTGTTTCGCCTCGCCCGACGCATACAGTTTCGCCTTCAAGGGCCACATCGATTGCAACTGGCTACAGGCCCTCGAAGTCGGCATCGACCCCGCGCATGCATCGTTTCTTCATCGCTTCTTCGAGGATGAAGACCGAGCTGCGGCCTACGGCAAACAGTTCCGCGCCAATTCGATTGACGGCACCGTGCCGATGAGCCGTGTGCTGCGCCAACACGCGCGCCCACGCATCGACGTGGAAAACACCGACTATGGGCTGCGCCTGGTTGCACTGCGCCCGCTCGACCACGCGCGCACACATATCCGCGTCACCAACCTGGTCTTTCCGCATGCTGTTCTGATCCCGCTCAGTGAAACCATGACCATCACGCAGTGGCACGTGCCGGTCGACGACGAGAATTGCTATTGGTACGCGATCTTCACGAGTTTCCGAGATCCGGTGAACAAGGAAGAGATGCGGCGCCAGCGGCTCGAGCTCTATACCCTGCCCGACTACAAACCGCGCGTTAACCGGCACAACAATTGGGGTTACAGTGCCGCCGAGCAGAAGAACCGGACCTTCACGGGCATGGGTACGGACATCAACGTTCACGACAATTGGGCGGTGGAAAGCCAGGGTCAGATCCACGACCGCACGCGCGAACATCTCGGTCAGACGGACAAAGCGATATCCGCTTATCGCCGTGTTCTGTTGGACGCCATCGCCAAGGCAGAAGCAGGCGAACCAACCCTGTTGTCGCGACCCGACAGTCACGAACGACCGGTTACCATCGACGGGGTCGCTCCCGCCAACGAATGGGATAGCTACTGGCGAAACGCAGATTTGAAGCGCCGCACTGCCGCACCCTGGCAAACGCCGTGAGCTTCGTTGATAAGCATCGGCTTCGCTCGCCTGACGAGGCGAAACGCGCCGCCGACGTGCTGAAGCGCATCGCAGACAAGATAGAGGTGATACGCCTGTCAGTCGCCGATCAGCACGGCGTGCTGCGCGGTAAAACAATCACAGCCGCTGAAGCGCCAAATGCGATGGCGAACGGCTGGAGCTTTTCGACGACGCTGCTTTTGAAGGACACATCGCACCGTACCGTCTATCCCGTGTTCACTGCAGGCGGCGGCTTCGGCTTGCCGGAAATGGAGGGTGGCGCCGACCTTGTGATGGTGCCCGATCCGACGACGTTCCACGTGCTGCCGTGGGCGCCGCACAGCGGATGGATGCTTTGCGACCTTTATTTTCGCGACGGCCGGCCGATGCCGCTGGCAACGCGTCAGATTTACCGCAGGCTGCTCGACCAGCTCGCCGACGTCGGGTTCGATTTTCTGGCCGGCCTCGAGGTCGAGTTCCATGTATTCAAGCTTGACGATCCCGGTTTGCGGCCGAGCGATACGGGTCATCCGGGCCAGCCCGGCAGTCCGCCCAAAGTTTCGCTGCTAACGCAGGGCTATCAATACCTGACTGAGCTGCGTTACGACCAGCTCGACCCGGTGTTCGAGCTGCTACGCACCAATCTCGCGGCGCTCGATCTGCCGTTGCGCTCGCTCGAAGTCGAGTTCGGACCGAGCCAAGTCGAGCTCACCTTCCCCGCCGCGATCGGAATGGCACCCGCGGACAACATGATTCTGTTCCGCAGCGCAGCGAAACAGATCTGCCAGCGCTACGGCTATCTCGCCAGCTTCATGTGCCGTCCGGGTCTGCCGAACTTGATGTCGAGCGGATGGCATCTGCACCAATCGCTCCGTGACATGAAAGACGGCCGGAATGCATTCACCGGCGAGGACGATCTGCTTAGTCCGCTCGGACAGCATTATCTTGCCGGGCTGCTCGATCATGCAGCAGCGGCGGCCGCATTCACAACGCCGACGATCAACGGCTACAAGCGCTATCGTCCTTATTCGCTGGCACCGGATCGGGCGATCTGGGGCAGGGACAACCGCGGCGCGATGCTGCGCGTCGTCGGGGCGCCGGGTGATCCGATCACCCACATCGAGAATCGTGCCG
>Ga0123356_10000392_pt1 | contig 49961 bp, 39 predicted proteins | sample TergutEmb28metaG_2_FD_92546 | JGI IMG/M metagenome (GOLD analysis project Ga0123356, IMG submission 92546) | Embiratermes neotenicus P3 segment gut microbial communities from Petit-Saut dam, French Guiana - Emb289 P3 | ecosystem: Host-associated > Arthropoda: Insects > Digestive system > Gut ...
GGTATGAGGTATTGCGGTTAGGATTTTGAAGCAAGGTTGCAAGGGATTTACTCTAAACGACCGGAGCCCCGGAAACAAGGTATTGACATTTTTACCCCCCCCCACATAGAATAAATCCATGACAGTCCTTTACCACAACGATAAAAACCTCAAAGAAATCAAGTCCGAAATCATCTCGCTTTATGAAGAGGCCGGCAAATGCTGCGTCCAGCTAAGGGACGAGCTTTTCTATCCGCGCGGCGGCGGGCAAAAGGGCGATCGCGGAAAACTTATCGTAGGCTCGCAAGAATTCGCCATAGTCGATACGGTCAAGGATAAATACGGCCACGATTCGGTTCTTATCGTCGAACCGGCCCTGCCGGAAAGTCTTCAGGACGCGACTGCCACATGCGTCCTCGACTACGATTTCCGCGCAAGGCAAATGAAGCTCCACACCTGCTTGCACCTTCACCATTGCGTGCTTGAACAAACGGCGGGCAAGAAAATTCCCTATCCCGAAACCGCGTCGATCGAGGACGGGTTTGCGTTCAATAAATATAAGGATTCGGATTTCGATCCTGCCATAGCCGAGCCCGCGAACAAAAAATTCCTCGAGCTGATAAAAACCGACGCCGCTGTCATCACATATCCCGAAGAAAATGCCGAGCGCGAGGGTTTCCGCTGGTGGGAATGCTGCGGCAACAAAATCCCATGCGGCGGTTTGCATGTGGATAAGCTAAATGAAATCGGCGACGTCAAAATCGACGTTTCCAACAAAAAGGGCAAAATCTCGTTCAAGTTTTCCCTTTAACGTGTATATGCTATTAAAATCGCAAGCTACTATCCCGCGGCGCCAGCGCGACCTATAAGGGCTTACAAGTGCGCCCTAATGTCGCTTGTTGAGGACTTCTTATGGTCCCGACGCCAATCCCTTGACGTCTGGGAATATTTTACAACTTCGCGGTTCGTAATACAAATGTATTTTTACGCTGAAACACCAACTCCCCATTGACACTTTCGGAAAATCTGCCTAGAATATAGCCAAGGAGTTCCCATCATGAAAAAAATCTTAAGCTTAATAGTCCTTGCCGGCTGCGCATCCGCCGATTTGACGCCCATGCCCGAGGCGGCCAGCCCCTTTGCGCCGGTCAAAGAAGAGGCTATGGTCGAATCCGAAACCGAACTCGCCATGCGCGAAGCGATCGAGGGGCTGGATAATGCCGCTATTACCGAAACCCCTAAACAAGAACCAGAACCCGCGCCAGTCGAGGAGCCCAAACAAACTTCCTCGGACATAAAGGACAAGATGAGCATTTCCGGTCCCTCGTGGTATGAGGGTATCGAGATCGGCGCCGGCCTTGGCGTCCCCACCGGCCTTAACATCCGCCTTGGCTATCGCCACCCGTATTCCAATTCGTTCTGGAAGAATCGATTCGGATACAGACTTGACTATAACACCATCGACCCCGTCTGGAATCGGTTCGAAGCGCGCGTGAACGAGCGCATACAGGACGAGGTCGAGAAAGAAGTCAACGGCCGCGACGACCTTGTCGAAGGCATCATATTCGATAACGCGTCCGCCCGCGCGGATGTCAAGGGTCGACAGATCGGAGCTCTTATCGACTTCCGTCCGTTCGGCTATACCTGGGGCCTTGGAGGACTAAGACTTACCGGCGGATACTATTTCGGCAATATGGAACTGCGCGCCACCGTCGATACGCCGGACATTATGGTCGAGCAGAATTTCGAAGCGGAACTTGAACTGGCGGGCGGCGGCAACGCAACCGTCATGGCCCATGTCGCCGGAGATATAGTCGGCATCGATTCGGTCAAGGCCGGCATCCGCCTTAATGCCCGCGGCCCCTATTTGGGCGTGGGCTGGGACATAGGCTTGATCCCGTTCATGCGCGACACCCTGCATTTGACTATTGACGCAGGCGTGGTGTTCTCGAAACAGCACGTGGTTTTTGCAAGCATACCCGAGTTCGGCGCAAGCAATATCAACAATACCGATATACGCATCTCTGCCACCGCCGACGAGGCCGCGTTCGAGGATCTGTTCAACGACATGTATGCCCGCTATTGCGCCCCAGGCCAGCAATTTAATGGCAATCCTTTCTGCAACCAGTTCGCCTCTTTCAATCCTAATATCACGATTGATATAAACCAAGATGTGGTAGATCAGTTCCTTCTGGATTATACCGAGTTCATAGGCGAACTTAACGACGAGGTTCAATACGAGGTCAGGAACGCGGTAAGCGACGCCAACGACGAGCTTAGGGATTACCCCTATTTCCCGATGGTCAAAGTCGGCCTTATGTGGCGGTTCTAGTTAAGCATAAACCCAAATCTTTTACATTGAGCAGGTAAGCGTAAGCGCACCGGGTCCCAATGCAAAAGATTTATAGATACGCGTTCACGCGGGGGGCGACCCGCCTTTGGCGGGAAAAGCGCTATTTGGATTTGCCTTCAAAGACCACGTCGTTGGTCTTTGTTTCGGCGACGCGAGTGCTGACGCAACTCGTGATTTTTCTATTCGTCATTCCGAGCGCCTCTTTCGTCATTCCGGGCCCCATTTCTTTCGTCATTCCGGGCCCCATTTCTTTCGTCATTCCGGGCCCCATTTCTTTCGTCATTCCGGGCTTGACCCGGAATCCAGATAAGGGTATGCTTACCCAATGCGAAACGGAATCAGCAAAGAATTAATAGAACGCGCCCTTGGCGCCGCGCCGAAATACACGATTGCCGAGCTTGAAAAGAAATTCCCCCCGCGCGATTTGCCGGCCGAAGCCATGGTGTCGAGATGGGCGCCAAGCCCGACCGGGCATTTCCACACCGGCAACCTCTATCCGGCCATAGTGGACAAGAAACTCGCGCAGCAATCCGGCGGCGTTTTCATGCTGCGCCTCGAAGACACCGACACCGCGCGCGAAGTTGAGGGAGCTGTGGAAATCATAGTGAACTCGCTTGCCCTTTTCGGCCTTTCCCCCGATGAAGGCGCGATTTCCGAAACCGAAGAGAAGGGCGCCTATGGCCCCTATAAGCAATCCGAGCGCAAGGATTTTTACCACTCCGTAGCGGCGGAATTGCTCGCCGAAGGCAAGGCGTATCCGTGCTTTATGAGCTCCGCCGAAATGGACGCAGTTCGTGAGAAACAGCGCTCCGCCAATCTCCGTCCCGGAATCTATGGCGAATTCGCGCGCGACAGAAATTTATCCGAGGCCGAGATAACCGCGCATCTTGATGCGGGCAAAGTCCCCTCGATCCGCCTCTATTCGACCGCAAATTACAACGAGAAGATTTATTGCAAGGACGCGATTCGCGGCTCGATCGCCTTCCCGCAATACGACGACGACATAGTGTTGATAAAGTCGAATGACAAGCTCCCGACGTATCATTTCGCACACCTTGTCGACGACCATTTCATGCGGACTACGCATGTGTTCCGTGCGAACGAATGGCTGCCCTCTCTCCCTCTACATGTCCAGCTTTTCGACATGATGGGCTGGGAGAAACCGGTCTATTTCCACCACGCCACGATAGATATTCTCGATCCCGAAACCGGCAACCGCCGCAAGCTTTCCAAATCCAAGGACCGCGAGGCCGGCGTGAATAATCTGCTTTCCGACGGCTGGGCGCCCGAGGCTATCGACGAATATGTTTTCAACATTATCGACTCCTCCTATGAGGACGAGAAAAAGAAAAAGCCCGCGCTTACGATCTGGGATCACCCGATAAGGATAAAGAAGCTCTCGCCTTCCGGCGCGCTTTTCGATATCAAGAAACTCGAGTGGTGGGCGCGCGAATACATCGCGACACTGCCGATTGAAGAATTGACCCGCCGCGTCGTCGAGTGGGCGGATAAATACTCGCCCGAATGGTCCGCACGGATTAAGGGGCAGGGGGATTATTTACGCGGAATGCTTGCCATTGAACGCGACAATCCGAAAAGTATCCGCAAAGATTTTTATACCTGGAAGCAAACGCTCGAGCAGCTGGCGTTCTTCTGGGACGATTTGTTCACGCCCGCGGAATATGACAAAGCCATAACGGCGGATTTCCTTGCCACATTCAACTTCGCCGACGACAAGGATTCGTGGTGGTCGAAAATCCAGGCCGTCGCCACCGCGCGGGGCATCAAACCCGGCGAGGCGGCGATGGCGCTCCGCATAGGCTTGACCGGCCGCGCGCAAACTCCCGACCTCTATTCGGTCATAAAGACGATGGGCGAGGCTAGGGTAAGGAAACGCCTGGCCTAAATTATTGTCATTACCCGGTCAAGCCGCAGTATTACGCTCTAGGCACTTGTGATTTTACTTGACGTAATCTCTTAATAGATATAGATTTGTCCATAAATAAAATATGAAAGGAAATAAAGTGCGCCTTTTCTTCTGGAAACCCAATAGATTCGAACTAAAAAAGATCGAATTTAACGATAGAAAGCATTATGCCTATACGGGCTACAAGGCCGTCCCTCCGCTAAAACACAAAAGGTGTATGGCCAAAATGCAAACTTTCATTGGTAAGCAAAAACCCACCGATCACTCCCTTTGTCCCGCCTTGCAATTCCTTATCGATATGTTCGGAACTTATGAAAACGTGCATGACAAGCGCGGCGCCATAACAGAGCAATTCTTCTTTATCCACAAACTCCTGGATAAATTCCCTAATTTAAGTCAGAATAGGGCGGTCGAGCTTCTAAACGCCCGTAGCGAGGAAATCTGCGCCGTCTGCCGCGATGGATACGATGCCTCGTCTTGTGATGGGTGCAAGTCTTCTTGCGCCTCCTGCAATCAGGTTTCGAGTATATCGGAAAGAACGCTCGATGCCGTAAACACCGCCAAAACCGAATTTTCGCATTAGTCTGCCCATGTCGGCGTCGTTTTGTTTGACCAAACAAAACCTATTTCGATTTTTTGTAATTCGCAATCGTCGGCATCGCATTCTGCCATGCGGATTTGAAAGCCAATTCCTCCGGCGCCGGCTGTGCGAATATCCCGGTTGCTATGTTTCGGAAATTCTCGTTCGAGGATTCAAGTTTTTCATATAAGTATCTGGTGTCCATCGAGGAGATTATGCCCTGCCTTTTGTTCTCGTCCTCGACCTCGTCGCTGTTGCTTCTGGCTTTTATGATTCTCGCGACGTCGATATATGTGCGTTTTGCAATCAACTGCACTGCGCCTTCGCTTATCTCGAGTATTTTTTTCTCCTTATACTCATAGCGTCCCTTTATCCCGGATTTGCGGCATATCTCGGACAAGGCCCAAAGGTATTGCTCTTTGGACGGATAGCGCGAAAGTTTTATATCCCCCTGCGCCGCAAGCATTTCCAATTTCACCTTGTCTTCCTCAAGTTCGTATATGTAATCCGTATAAAGATAACTTCCGCCGCTTGCCCATCTCGCTTGGCCTCTTGCATGCCTAAGTCGCTCCCTTAAGCTTATACGCAAACAGACAAGCGTGCTGACGGCTTTGCCAAGGGCAGGCTTATCAAACTTTATCCCGTCGGTTTCCTTTATGTATTTTACATCGAAAAGCCCCGTTGTGTCCGGCTCGACATGGATCACTTCATCTCCGATTTTTATACATCTTTCTTTATAGATTTCAAGGTAGTATCCGATATCCTGGTCGTCCTGATCCCAATATTGCATGCGGGTCATTGGTTTTTGCGGTTTAGGCTTGGTGATATTTTTCATAATCGTCATTCTAGACGGTAGACTGCATTTGTCAACCAATTCTTTTCGGCTTGCAATCGACATCTTCGGCTCCTATAATCAAATCCTAAATTAAAAAAGGAGTTTTACATGTATAATCTATCACGTCGCGTAGTAATCACCGGCCTTGGCATAGTTTCGCCCCTTGGCCGCGGCCTTACCTATAACTGGGAAGAGGGCTTGCTCAAATCAAAATCCGGCGTCAAACCCATTCCCTATTTCGATACCACGAACTTTAGCGTGAAGTTCGGCGGCGTTGTCCCGCACGGCAAGAATCCCGGCGAATTCGACGCTGAATCGGTAATAGCGCCCAAGGATATGAAGAAGATGGATATGTTTATCCAATACGCCATCGCCGCCGCGACCGACGCCATGGAGGACGCCAAATACGCCCCCGAAACCGAAGAGCAGAAGGCCAGGGCCGGCGTCATGATTGGCTCGGGCATAGGCGGCCTTACCACAGTTTACGAAACCTCGCTCGAACTCGGCCGCGACAAGGCCAAGGTTTCTCCGTTCTTTATCCCCGCCTCGCTTATCAATCTGGCAAGCGGCCATGTTTCGATTAAGTATGGGCTAAAGGGTCCGAACCACTCGTGCGTTACGGCCTGCGCTTCGGGCACTCACGCCATCGGCGATGCGGCCAAGATGATTGCGCTTGGCGAGGCGGACGTCATGCTTGCCGGCGGTGCCGAGGCTGCCATCAACCCCATCGGTGTAGCAGGCTTCGCAAGCGCGCGCACCCTTTCGACCCGCAACGACGAACCGCTAAAGGCTTCCCGCCCCTGGGACAAAGGCCGCGACGGATTTGTGATCGGCGAGGGCGCCGGCATCATGGTGCTCGAGGAATATGAGCATGCCAAAGCCCGCGGCGCGAAAATCTACGCCGAAGTCATAGGCTATGGCATGAGCGGCGACGCATACCACATCACCGCGCCCGCAAGCGACGGAAGCGGAGCGGAACGCGCGATACGCCAAGCCCTTAAATGCGCTGGCATCTCGGCCGACGAAGTGGATTACATAAACGCGCACGGAACCTCGACGCCCGTCGGCGATATGCTCGAGTTCGGCGCGGTCGCGCGAGTTTTTGCCAATACGCTCGACAAGATTTCCATGTCCTCGACCAAATCGGCCGTAGGCCACCTTCTTGGCGCCGCCGGTGCGGTCGAGGCAGTCTTTACGACCCTTGCGATCCGCGATCAAATCGCTCCGCCCACGCTTAACCTTGAGGACCCCGAGGAAGAGGCTAAGGTCATGGATCTTGTCCCGCACGTGGCGAAACCGCGCAAAATCGACGTAGCGCTTTCGAACTCGTTCGGCTTCGGCGGCACGAACGCAAGTATAATTTTAAGGAAGATATAGGGATATTATGAAGAGGGGCTTTGCATTTTTCAGCTCGCTTGCGAGCTACACGCGCTCCGCCGCCCCCACGCAGGGGCGCGTGTATAACACGCTAGCCGCCCTGCTTGGCGTCGCTTGTTTGCTCTTTGCTCCCTCCGCCCAAGCCTTTGATCTCTACCGCGTCGAACGTGTAAGCGTCCAGGCCGAGGGCGCGACCGGTTCCGCCGCCAAAACCCGTGCGCTTAACTCCGCCCGCGCGAATGCGTTCAACATAGTCGTCGCGCGCGTCCTCCCGCAATCTGATTATGTGAAGTTCATGGAGAACTTCAACACGGGCGACACGGCCAAGTTCGTAAGCTCGTATCGGATCCTATCCGAACGCACCTCGCCCACGTCGTATTCCGCGGAAGTTCAGGTGGTGATCAATCGCCAGGCCTTGACTCAATTCATGAAATCGCAAGGGTTCGAGCCGCTTCAAACCCGCCCCGCCGCCATCGAGGTCATTGCCGATTTCGACGAGTTCCATAGGCTCCAAGAAGCCGCGCGCGCCGACCCGTTCAATATCTTGGAATTCATTCGCACTCCGACCGGCATGACGATCGGCGGCGACCCGGCCGAATTCATCACCCGCATGAACGAGATGGTGAAAACCTACGCCCCCGGCGGCACGGACATATTGCTCGAGGTCGGGATAACCTCGCTTACCGATTTCCTCGAGAAGCAAACCCGGCTGGCCGCTATCGCAGGCGTGAAAAATTCCGTAGTTTCTACTCTGTCGACAAGATATGCGGTATTCGCGGTCGACTTCGCGGGCGATTCCGCTTCGCTATCTACGGCGTTAAGGAAGGCCGGATTCCGGGATGTGCAGTTCGACGGCGCGCGTATTTGGGCTCGCTAGCCAAGGCCGAAAAAACTAAGCCTTTTGATTTGACCTTATAAAATTATCAAGAATCCTAAAAGCGTTGTTTACCGAATTTATTGAATCTATATACGCCTTTTGATAATCGGCAGCGCTTGCGTTCTCGGTCAAATGATCGGAATCCTTATAGGCTTGGTTCACTGCGCCAAGCGCGGTTTTAATGTTTTCTTTGTATGCGCGCGCTTCCGGGTCGGCGTTAACTTTTTTGATTATTTCCTCGAAAGGGTTTTGATTACCACTTACCCCGGCATTAGCAAAAATTTCCATATTTTACCTCTTTGTTTAGGTTATCTATGGACAGAATACCCCCCCCCGAGAGATTTTGTCAAGCGCTATTTACGAGTTTTTTAGTTTTTTGAGTAAATCCCTTGCCACCTTGCGAGCTGCGCGCACCCAACGTCTCGGCGTAGCGTATAGCGAAGACGGAACGCCGCACCCATCCCCGCACCAGCGAGGACAGGCTCCGTGCGGGCGCGTAAACGCGTAGTGGACAATTCAAGAGCGAAGCCAATACCGCCAGCGGGCGGAAGCGATGGTAATCGCGCACACCCGCATGGGGTGGCGGTGTTGCGCGTAGCGAGCAAGCTCGCTGGGGGCTTATATATCTTTCACTGGATTACCCGGTCGAGCCGGGTAATGACTGGGCGGGGGGGGGGATTTGGGGTTTATAACTTACTGAACGCCTACGGCGCGCGTATTTGGGCTCGCTAACCCGGCTACGCAGCTTTGGACTTTATTTTCGCCTTTTGCACAAGCGCGTCCGTCATTCTCGTTTCGCGTGTTCCGCTTCGCACAGGGGTTGGCGACCCATTGCTATCTTCGGACGCCTTGTAAACCTTCAAATTGGGTTTACCGTTTTTCCCGCCGGCAAGGAAGTTTGCGCGGCCTTGGTTCAATGCGGCATTTTTCCTTAACTTCTCGCGTTCGGCCAAAGCCACGATTACCTTTGCTTGCATGGGATGCTGCTTTATGACTCGTATGTTGGGAAGTATGCCATAGCCTGTTTCTCTAATGAAGTTTTCAAGCCATAGTTTCGACTCATAGTATTTATCGCCCAAAAGGTCGGCACGCTGAATATTCTTAAGGTGCTTGTTGATTTCCTTTTCATCAAAGCTTTTCATCTTCTTGGATTTGGGGAATTCGTATAACGGCTGCCTTCCTATCATTGGTCTTGCGCCGTCTTTTCTTATTTCCCTTTTGATGTCTTTAACAAGTTTTTTACCTTTGAGCAGGGCGTCGTTTTTAAGTTTGTTCGCGCCCTTTATACCGTCTTCGACGACTCCCGCCGCGTCGACAAGTTTGTTCGCGGCATACCACGCGCCGTTCGCAAGTATTTCCTCGCCGGCGTTCTTTTTGCTCCTAAGGAAATCTTTGGCGTTGTCGAGTTTTATTTTCAAAGTTTCGCGTCGGGTGCCTTTTTGCTCTGCGGCAAGCTTTTTGATATCGACTGGCTTTTTATCGTAAAGGTTTTTCCCGTTCATCATAAGGACATCTTTGCGTGGCGTTTCCTGGGCCTCGCGATAGCGAGCGGCGACACGGTCAATACGCTCTTGGTCAAGGTCGGACTTCTTCACGATTATCGGGTGGACTTTGTTCGATTTCGGCGCCGCCGGCGGTGGCTCGATTATTATATTTAGGCCTTCGCCCGCCGGCTAGTAGTCGTCGTTGATGGATCTGGGCTTTATGTTTTTGATAGCTTTTTTACGCGCGGCCTCAAGTTCTTTTTGGCGCGCCGCCCACATCTTATTTTCTTGTTTTTGACGCTTGGCGGCTTCTTTTTTCTGCTTTTTCTCAAGCTTTGCGATCTGCTTGTCGGCTTTGGCTTTTTGCTTTTTAGCACGCTTTTCCTCGGCCTTCCAACTCTCCGCCTCTTGATATGCAGCTAATGTTTTAAGCCTTTCTTTTTCGGCAGCTTTTACATGCTCTATGAATTTATCGAAGTTATCGCCGTATTTTTTCGCTCTGTCCTTTAACCATTCCTTGATATATAAGGCTTGAAGTCGCGCATCATGCGCCACGGACTTGACCGCAAGCTTTAGTTTTTGGGCTATGGAGTCCGAAGGTAAGGCTGTGCCCGGTTTGCCTACCTCGCCGATTTTTTTGTTCGTTCTTTAAGAGCAGCAAGCTCTTTCGGGGTCCAGGTTTGTATTTCCCTTTCGCGAAGCCTGCGTATCACGGCGTCCGCATCTCTGCCGCCTTTTCTAAGTATCTTGGCTTCAATGGGGCTAAGCTTTCGTATTTCCGCCTCGCTTAGGTTATACTTTTTGCCAAGTTCTTTGAATTCCTCGATGGTCTTGTTCCGCTCGACGGTCTGACGGCTGCGATCTTCGATCTGAAGCGGATTTTTATTAATGAACTTGTCCGCAAGATAGTCATCTTGTTTTTGGCGCTCGGGATCGGCCTTGCGCCCGTTTAATTCGCGTAGCCTGTCGGCGGATTTTTTCAAATAGTCTTCTTCGGCATTGGGATTTTTTTCATTTTCATACCCGTTTCCGGTGATGTCCGGGTTTCCATCGGCGCTCGGCCTATTCTTTCCCGACCTTAGATATGCCGCCTCGTATTCATCATTGAACGGCACTTTGGCGTCCTGCTCTTCATTTTCCGGAAGGGGCTTGGGCTTAATGTATGCCGCCTCGTATTCATCATTGAACGGAACCTTGTCGTCCTGGGTTTCATCGACCTTGTCTTCGGGCTTGGTATTGTCCTCTGGTTTTGTTTTATCCTCGGGCTTGGTCTTGTCTTCGGGTTTGGTCTTTCCTTCGTCCCTATCCTTATCATTGACCTTTCCGTTCGTGGCGGTGAAGGTGAAATCGGCATAGTTTATGACGATGTCCTTTGCTTTGGCAAGGTATGCCGCGCGCTCGGGATCGGTTTCTTTGCCGTCATAGTTCATAAGCGCGATGATGGCGTCCTGCGCCTGGGCAAGGAATTTTTCTGTTCCCTTGATTTCGAATTCGAACGAGCTTTCGCGCACATCGCCGACACCCTTGGTGCCAGCGTTTCTATAGGCGGAGTCCTCGGCCAGCATTTCGGTTTCTTTTGCTCGATTTTGTTGGTCGAACATGTGATGGGCAAGTCCGGCGATGGATTGGATCATCTCGTCGCTGACGCCTTTGCCTTCGTTATGCTCGATTATGATGTGAGCGGAGGCCTCGGTCGAATCGTTTTTCTGATATATGTTTGTTTCGGTTTTCGCATTTTCGATTTCGGACTCGGCGTTGAAGTATACGTTGCGCTTTTGGCTGTCCACACGCACCTGGTCGGGATAGTTCGCATCTGCCACGGCGCTATAGGTTCCGGCAATCGGCACAGAGTTGTTGTCGTCGAACATATTGCCGGCGAACATGACGCTCGAGATCGCGAATTTATATCCGCCCGAAGTCGCCTCGGCCACCGCCGGACTTACCGGAGTAGGGATCTTCTGTTCTATGGTTCCGCCTGGTTTTTTACCGCCTGCCTGTTGGTCGTTCTGAGGCGGTATAGGTTGTTTAACGGATTTGCCGCCGGGCAAGTCCGCACCGTAATAGTTGTTTACGGTGTTGTTATTTCCAACGACATTTCCATGGCCACCGTCGCCAATCCTTGCGGCCACAGCCTTCTTGCCAAGCGCAAACGCTCCGACGTCGTTGACTTTAATAGTCTTTCCGCGCTTTGCTCGCCCGCCGCTGCGCCCGCGTTTAGTGTTTTTGGGCAGTATGCTTTCTTCGATGATAGCCACGGGGGGGGGTGTTTTTGCGATAAGTTTGTCGATGTCTATCGCGATCGCTTCGCCAAGATTGTGATACCCGATGTGGGCGTTAAGGTCGTCGACAAGCTTTTGGGCGTCCACTTTGATTTCATCTATCGGCTTGCCGGCGCTGATTTCTTTTTGAATTTCGGCAAGTCGGTTATACCAGCCGCCGGACCCCTTGCCCTTTTCGGCGTTATATGCCCACGATCCGTCGCCGTTTGCTATTTCGTTCGAAAGCGTCTTGTTTTCATCGCTTCCGCGTTCAAGGATCTCCCCGATCTTGTCAAATATGGATTTACCCAAATCGCCAAGATTCTCCAAATCCCTAGGTTCGAAATCAGCCATGATAATTCTCCTCTTTTCCGGAGTATTATATCACAATTTCAGGGGTCTAGCAAGCGATTAATGCGCGAAGATGTCCTCGTTGCTCCACCCAGCGATATCAAGGTCTACGCGGGTAGGCAAAAACGCTATGCACTTATCGAAAATCCCGACGCGCTTTTCGCGTTGCATGCGGAGTTTTAGATCTTCCATTATGCGGTGAAGATAGATCACGTCGTCGGCCGCGTATTTAAGCTGTTCTTTGGATAGTTTGCCGGCCCAGTCGCTTGTCTGTTCGGTTTTATCAAGCTCGACGCCGCAGATTTCGGCGACCAACGATTTAAGATTATGCTTGGGTGCTGACGTGCGGACAAGGCGCGATGCGATCTTGGTGCAGAATACGTTTTTCATCGCGATGCCAAGGTCTTTTTTGATCATGGCCATGTCGAAGCGGCCAAAGTGAAAGATTTTCAAAATAGATTCGTCGGCAAGGATCGCCTTTAGATTTGGGCATTTGTATGGCCGCTCGAGTTTGATTATATAGACTCCTCCGCGCTCGTCCGCGATTTGGACGACGCAAAGACGATCTCGCAAAAGGGATATGCCGGTTGTTTCGGTATCGATCGCGATGGAACCGCGCAGCTTGAAGTTGGCCGGAATGTCGCCTTCGAAATATTGTATTATGTTCTTCATTTTCACCTCGCCGGGGTATTATACATTAAAATCTCCCCAGGAGCAAGCAAACACGCCGAACGGTATATAAGCTCACTTCATTACGCTATCGCGATAGTGTGATGAAGTATTGGCCCTTATTCGCAACTTTTTTGCTTGACAAAACCTTGCGGGGGGGGGTATTTTGTCAATCAATGAAGAACCACATAAGAAATATCGCTCCCAACGGTCAAATCGCCGAGCTCTGGGCGCTGATAAAGAGCATGACGAAAACCATGACTCTTTTTGGCTGCGCCTTTTCTCTAAGGTTTATATTTGATACCCAGGGCATTCCCGAACCATATTTATCCATAGCGTCTATTTTGGGAAGCTACCCGATTCTTCTTCTTGCCGTCAAGAATTCCAAAGGGGGCAGTATTCTTTACAATATGCTTCGTCCCGCGGATTACAAAAAGGAGTTTCGCCCGCTTCTTGCCAAGGAAATACAAAACGTCAAGCGCAAATATCCGGCCGTGGGAAAAATAATCGACGATAACAAGATGGTATTCGATGTAAAGAACGGTCTGAATACGAATAATATCGCCCTCCTTAATGGCAGAACCAAAACTACACTTGTCGACGTCAAAGCGTTTGCCAAGGATTATCCCGCCGCCGAGATTCCAAAAATCTTCGCACACGAGGCCGCGCACTACGAGCAGAACCGCAAACTCCCTTTCATGAAACAAGTTCCCTTCTTCGCCCGCTTCGGTCGTCGCGTATCGAAACTATTCGGCGTCGATTTGGCCAAAGTGATTCAATACCAAAGTATTTTCAGACTGTTTCAAGAGGTCGACGCGCATGCCAAGGAGCTTATCCTCCTCCACCCGAAAAAGTATGCGACACAGGCGGCAAGGGACAAACTTTTTATGCGCGTCCTTGTCGACTGCAACCACTCGGTTCTTTCCGCCGCCAGTAAGATTAAGCCTAACGCCCCGTATCCGAACGACAAGCACGCCCACCGCCGGATTACAAACATTGTCGACCGCATGATCGGCCGCGACGACCGCTTCGGCTATAGCCGCAAGATGATGGAGCGCGTCTGCTCGCCGGAGTTTATAAAGGGCTATGTTGATACCCAGGAAATAAGGCGCGAACGCAAAGCCCAATCGCCTGTGGTATCACCCTTCTGGCTCAAGGATATTTCCATTCTTCCTCCCGGCCTTACCGGCGAAGCCGTGGGCTTCATCGGCCCCGATGGAATTCTTAGAATCATGCAGATAATCCGCCCCGCCTCCCAGCGTGGTTAACCATGAAAAACCACATAAAAAATCTTGGCCCCGAAGGACAGATCTACGACCTGCGCTAGTTCGCGAAAAACATAGTCATAACGTCGGCGCTTCTTGGCGGCATTCTTGACAAGCCTGCGGACTACAAGCTCAAATACCGTCCCGTCCTTACAGCCGAAATCGAAGCCGCCAAACACAAATATCCGACGACCGCCGCGCGCGACGCGCATTTCCTCGCCACTCTTGCCGCTCGTCCGTTTTCGGTATTGAACGCCGTCGACAAGATCGAACAATACAAGCTCCATCCGGGGAGGGGGGATTCGTATGAAAAGCTTGTCCGCCTGGTCGAACGCTCGCTCTCTGATTCGCGTTTCGGATATAGCCGCGAATTGATCGAAAAAATCTGCGATTTCGACTTTATCCGCGACTATGTCGTCATAGCTTATGACGACATTATGCGCTCTAGGACCCAGCCCACTCGCGCCGAGCTCAAGTTCATGCTTGCGCTCCATGAGGTCAGGGCAAGGCCTGCCGATATAAAACCGCACTCTTCCCGTTGAATCACCCCTCTCCCAAAAACCTGTCAAGCGCAAAGACTGTCAAGAAAAAATATTTTTTTTCCGTGTTGCATTTCACCCTCTATTTTACTAAAGTCGTGTTTGTATCGAGAGGAGGAGCCTTCGATACGGAGAGAAAAGGAATAGGAGGAGTTCCCCTTGGCCGTTTTGCAAGGCATTGCAGTCAATGTTGTGTCGACGCTCGATTCGGGCGCTGCGCTGCGGCTAATCCAAGAAACTGTTCAAAAAAGCGTGGACGCCGGCACATTTGCTGCCTGGCTCGCTCCGCTTGGTTTTGACAAGATTGACCTTGGCACTCTTTACATCACAAGCCCTTCGCGGTTTTCCGCGGATTGGGTCAAGAGGAACTTCTCCACCTTGATTTTGGCTTCGGCAAGCCAGTTCGGGGTGGAGCGTCTTTCTATCTCTGTCGGAAACATTCGCGCCGCCAACGACGATAATATCGTTGCGAAACAGGCCGCAACCTACGCGCCCGCCCGTCCCGCCAACGCGGCGACATTCATCGGATCGAAGGTCTTGAATAAATTCACATTCGAGAATTTCATAGATTCCACTTCGAACGGCCTGGCATTCGCGGCGGTAAAACGCATGGCCGCCGAGGCGAACGTCGCCTACAATCCGCTTCTTATCCATTCGAAATCGGGCATGGGCAAGACCCACATGCTCCAGGCGTTCGCGAATCTTTGCGCCGCCACCGGCCGCCGCGCGATTTACACCACCGCCGACAATTTTGCCAATTCGTTTGTGAAATCTCTCCAGGAAAAGGACGTGCTCCGCTTCAAGGAGGATTACAAGTCCGCCGACGTGCTGCTTGTCGACGACGTTCACCACTTTGTTGGCAAAGAATCGACCGCCCGCGAACTTTTCCATATCGTCGATTATTACATAAGCGCCGGCAAGCAGGTTATTCTGTCCGCGAGCGATTCTCCGTTCCGCCTTGACGGCCTTAACGATTCATTGAAGTCGCGCATATCGCACGGTCTTGTCCTCGACATTTCCGCGCCCGATTTCGATCTGCGTTTGAAGTTTGTGAAAGTTCGCGCCGCCGCCGCCGGACTTGATATGTCGGACGAAGCGGCCTCGTTCCTAGCGCAGAAAATCACGGCGTCATTGGGCGAACTTGACGGAGCCGTATCTCGCCTTGCCGCGCATAGCGTTTTGTTAAGCGAAACTCCGACTATCACGTCGATAAAAAAATCGTTGGGCGATATATTGGCGTTCAACACTCGTATGATTTCGATTTTGGAAATCAAGCGCGCAGTCGCCGAGCGCTTTGGCGTTTCCGTCGCCGACATAGATTCCGACCGGCGTCAAGCCACGATCTCCACACCTCGGCAGGTCGCGATGTATCTTGCGAAACATTTAACACCGAAATCGCTCCCGGCGATTGGCAAAGCCTTCGGTCGCGACCACGCGACGGTTATCCACGCGATCAAGAAGATCCGCGACAAGATGTCGCTCGACGCCGCGTTTGCTGAGGTTGTGGGCGATTTGGAATCTAAAATCTAGTCATTCCGGGCTATTGTCGGCCGAAGCCCCCTGTCCTTCGAAGCTTTAGCGAAGAATGGATTGGCGAAGGCTGATGACCCGGGAACGAAGTGAACGCGTAGCGGACAATCCACTCTACGTAATAAATCCTTATTCTAAATCACGATTTGCGTCAGCCACTCGCACCGCCCACACAAACGCCAACTGCTCTTGGCGTTTTGGGGCAAGATTCTTATATATAGTTTTAAGGGGGGGGGGAGCGCAAGCGCTTAGTCTTAAATCCTCTACGATGGAACCTCGCTCTCGTTGCCTCGAGCCGTCCACCGGAGGGGGATTTGGGGTCATGCTTGATTTACCATCTTCATATACTCGCTGCGAATCATTTTCGTAATCGGCCCGACCGGGAAAGTCATGTCCTCGATTTTTCCGATTGGCACTATTTCGACGCCGGTGCCGGTTATGAACACTTCGTCGGCCTTGGCGATTTCTTCGGGCGTGATGTCGCGCACGACTACTTTTATTCCAGCTCGCTCGGCGATTCCGATTACGGTTTGGCGCGTAATGCCGTTAAGGAAGGCTTTTGGATTCGGCGTGTGCAGCTCGCCCCCGAACGCGAAAAATATATTCGCGCCCGTCGCCTCGGCAACATATCCGCGATAGTCCTTCATAAGCGCATCGGTGAAGCCGCGGTCGAACGCATGGTTTTTCGAGAGCACGGAAATCATGTAAAGGCCCGAGGCTTTTGCCTCGACCGGCGCGGTTGCGGGATCCGGCCTCGACCACGGTGCCCAGCCAAGGGAAATGCCTTTCGTCATGATGTCGCCTTCGAAATACGCCGGCCAATCCCAAATCGCCACTCCGAAATTTACCGAAGTATTGCGCGAGAAGATGCCCATCGTTTCGCTCCCTCGCCAAATAAGCGGCCGGACATAGGCATTTTTAAGCCCGGATTTTTCAAGGCATTCCATCACGATTTTATCGATTTGCTCGACTGTGTAATCGCATTTCATGTCAAGGATTTCCGCCGAGCGTAGAAGTCGCTCGTGGTGCTCGCGCATTTTGAAAATCCGTCCGTTGTATGCTCGCTCGCCTTCGAAAACGGACGTTGCATAGTGAAGCGCGTGTGTGAAAAAATGCACCTTCGCGTCGTTCCACTTTACGAATTCTCCGTTAAGCCAGATGAAGCCGTTGTCGTTTTTGGATATATCAGGCATGTTGTTTCCTCCCTTTGCATTCGTAATACCGTGCGCATACAGATTTTAATTCTACGCCGCCGGTCTGGTCCAGTGCTGTTGAGTTTACACCACTCATCGCTTGCATTTCAATACAATTTGGATAATTGCACGAATGGCCTTTGGGCGTGGTTTGGTTTGGTATTTGTTTTGGAACGTTCCCGACTGGGCCGTCATAGCAATGCACTTGCATTTTATTTTCTCCATTAGAGTTTTTGTTTTTAAGGTTTTTTGGAAAGTGTGCCGCGGCACAAAAAATATAGTATCTCCTAACGGAGAATAAGAATGGAGAGGGCAAGCAAGCCCGCCACAGGAACTGCGACGCGGACGGTATAGCGATCAAATGCCATATTGCTCATGCTTTTTATTATATATGTTGAAATTTTTATTTGTCAAGCTCCATCAGGCGATTTCCTCAAGCCGCCCGGATTCAAGCCATACTATTGCCGCGCGCACGACAACTCCTCTGTCATTCCCGCTAAGGCGGGAATCTGGTTGGTCGGCATAAATACTCCGCACCGCTTCTGTATATTTCCGCATAGTCTCCGAATAGTCCGTCCCCTCGCGCCCGGATTTATAATCTATGATCCAGATAGTGTCGTCCACGAAGACAAGCCTATCGATTCGCATCTCGCCATTATAAAAAATTTCCACTTCGTTGCGTCCTGGATTTTCGAATATAAATCTAAGCTCGCTATTTTTCGCAATCAATTCCGTGATTAGCTTAGGGTCGTTTTGCTCCAAAAGCCTATGCGTCTCGGTGCCTTTGTCCGCTGCCGATTCGCTGGAATCAAGCGGCGATTTTCCGGCGACGTTTTTCACCGCGCTCGCTCCGCCGAAATTGAATTTGGAAATGTCCAAGGCCGCCGCCGGCACGATCGCCGCCTCTTTGGCCTCGCGCACATTTCTCGCCTGTGTCCCGAATGCCACCGCCCGATCGCCCAAAAGCTGCGCGCCGTAAGTTTTCAAAATTTCAAGATCCGCATCGAAACGCGAATCTATCTTCTCCATCGCGCGCATGCACGCTTCCCACCCCGCGTCCTCGACTTTCTTTCCGTAATGCCCGGCGCCAAGGATATAAAGCTCGTGCTTGGCGCGTGTAAGCGCTACGTAAAGCAATCGCCCATCCTCGTTGTCTAGGAGTTTTTTCGCTCTCTCCTCCGACCCGAAAATATTTTTAACGAACGGCAACCCGTCGCGCCACGCGATTGTTTCGCGCTCGTCCGCGCCGAAGTTTGTATCGAGTAGGATTACGATTGGGGCCTCAAGCCCCTTAGCCCCGTGCACGGTAAGCACGCGCGCCGCATCGGCTGAATTTTCTTTTGTCTGCGCAAGCTCGATTCCCGAAGTGGAAAGCCAGTTTGTGAAATCGATCGCGCTTTGGGAATTTTTCTGCATCTCGTATTCTTTTGCGGCATCGAATATTTTTTTTATAACTTCTCGCCCCTCTTCGCCGAACCGTACATCGAACGATTCGCGCGACGATTCGAATACTAAGGCAAGGAATTCCCCTATCATCATCTCGGCGCACGCAAGCGCGAATTTTTCATAGCGCTCGTAAACGGCGGCATAGCGCGTATCGTCCCGCAGCCGCTCGACCACGCTCGCCCCTTCGCGTTCATGGCATAGTTCGAATAGGTCGGCGTCGGATAAATCGAAGAACGGCGATTTCAAAACTTCGCACGCGGACAAATCGTCGTATGGGAACATCAGCGCTCTCACAAGCGATACAAAGTCCTCGGCGATGATATTGTCGGCAAGTTTTTCGCGCGTGTCTGTGATGACGGCGATTCCCCGCTCCTTGAATTTATCGTAAACGAAGCGCGCATTTTTTCGTTTTTTTACAAGCACCATTATGTCGCCCGGAGCATAGCCGCGCGCGATTGCGTCCGCCGCACGTTCCGCCGCGATGGATGCGGCGATGGCAAGCCTGTCTTCGCCATCAAACTCCTCGTCTTTGTTATCGATTGCAAGCGGCAGTATTTCTACATATCCCGGCGTCTTATTGTCGCCGCCCGCTATGTGTTGCGAGCGCTCGTCGCCCATCACCGAATCCACGAAGTATAGGATATTGGCGGCGCTTCGATACGAGGTAAGCAGGGGCACTTCTTCGAACCTGAATCCTCCGTCCCGCACCCGGGTTTTGAAAAGCGATTTGTATTGGGACAAAAGTTCTATGTCCGCGCCCTGGAACGAGAATATAGATTGCTTCTCGTCGCCGACCACGAAAAGACTTTTCTTTTCAGCGCCGCGTCCGGATACGAAAAAGTTCTCGCTGATAAGGGATGCGATTTCCCACTGCTCTGGCGACGTGTCCTGCGATTCGTCGATCAGAAGGTTGTCGATTCCGCCGTCGAGTTTGTAAAGTATCCATCCCATCATGTCTGGACGCACAAGAAGGGCGCGCGTCCGAAGAATCAAATCGGTGAAGTCCATGACGTTGGCGTCGGATTTAAGGCGTTCGAATTCCCTCGCAAGCTCCACCGCGATCTTCGCGGCCGCCGCGGATTTCATGAAGATGGCGGAGGCCACCTTGAACGCCGCGCACTCTTCGACAAGTTCTGCGATCAAAGCAAGCGCAGGAAATTTTTCTCGCGCTTTGGCCGTGATGACGTTTTTGTTGCCGCCGCCTTCTTTATTCAAAAGCGCCGAACGGATAAGTTCGAAATCGTCCGCTCCTCCGGCCAGAAACTGGCTCAAAATCCCCGCCGCTTTTTTCATGTTTTTAAGGTCTGATTTTTCGGCCTCGGCAATATAATATTTGATTGCGTCGATGTCCAGTCCCGCTAAAACCTTGGCCTCAAACATTTCCGGTCGTTCGGCGAAATCCATTGTGGCGAAGGGAAATTTTTCAAACACGCGCCCGAAGATCCCTTCTCGCACAGCGCCGAAATCTCCAAACGTCGCAAGCATTTCCGCGAATTTCACGCGCGATTTTATTATCTCGAGCTTGATGTTGTCGAACTCGAATTCGCTCATGTTCGCTGTTATATACGAGAACGCGCGGACAAGTTCTACATCGTCCACATCCGGTTTTTTTATCTTGATTACAAGGCGTTCGTAAGCGGCTTCCGCCATTTCGTTCATCTGTGCCTGCGGCGCGATTTTGAAATGCGGCGAAACACCTGCCTCGATCGCGAAACGCTTCAAGACCGATTCGCAAAACGCGTGTATCGTATGGATTTTTATGCCATTGGGCGCGTCGATAAGTTTTGCGAAAATCCCGCGTGCTGCGGCAATTATCTCGGCCGTTGGCACCTCGCCGATAACTTTTTCCAAATCTTCTACAAGCTTGTCTTCGTCCAACTCCGCCCAGTTCCGAGCCTTCGCAAAAATCCGGTTCTGCATCTCTGCCGCCCCTGCGCGCGTATAGGTAAGGCATAAAATCTTTCCCGGCTCTGCTCCGTCGAGAAGTAGGCGCACGATGCGCGCGACAAGCACTGTGGTCTTTCCGCTTCCGGCATTTGCCTGCACCCAAGCGGAAAGTGCGGGGTTCGAGGCGATGGTCTGCGCGCTGCTCATTTTAGGGTTCCAAAGTTCATTAAAATATGATACAATATCATAAGGGGAAATCAAGGAATCAAAATGCAAAAGACAATACAGAATCCAAACTATTTCAAAGAGGGGCTATTAAAGTATCTCAAAAAATCGGCGCGCAAAAATCCCAAGGATGTAAGCTCGGCCGAGCTCTATGACGCGCTGACTAAATTTACGAACGAGGAGCTGTCGCGTCTTGCCACGAAATCCGAGACGCGGATTTTGAATTCCAAAAAACGTTTCGCATGCTATCTTTCGATGGAGTATTTGTTGGGTTCGCTAGGCATGCAGACTCTGCTTTCGCTCGAGGCCGTGCCCGCGGCGGTTCAGGCGTTCGCCTATTTCGGCTCGTCGCTTCCCAAGGTCATGTCTCACGATGTTGCGACGCAGCTTGGCAACGGAGGCCTTGGTCGTCTCGCCGCCTGCTTCTTCGATTCGATCGCGACCAAGCGGCTGCCGGTTTTCGGATATGGCCTCTTCTATCGCTGCGGTATTTTCAAGCAATCGATAGGCGCCGATAACAAGCAGATTTCCGAACCCGACATGTGGCTGCGCGAAAATAATATCTGCGTTATAAAGCGCGACGATGTCGGTTTTGAAATTCCCTTCGGAGGTTATGTTGAAAACCCGAACGATCTTAACAACGCTATTTGGTGGCCAAGCGAAATCGTTAGGGTTCAGGCGCGCGATATAGTGCTTGCTGGATTCGGCGCTAACTATGCTTCTACGATTCGCCTTTGGGAGGCCGAGCGTCCCGACGCTTCCGCTCCCTCGCTTGACAAGCAGATCAAGAACATCACCGACTTCCTCTATCCGCCGGACGGCGACGACGAGGGTCGCAAACTCCGCCTCAAACAGGAGTTCGTGCTTGTCGCCGCATCCATCAACGACATGTTCGACCGGTTCAAAAAAACCAAGTTGCCGATCGAACAAATCGATCAGTTCGTGCGCGTGCAATTAAACGACACACACCCGACTCTTGCGATTCCCGAAATCGTCCGCATATTGATTCAGGATTACGGCTTCACCTACGAGCGCGCGTTCGAAAAGATGTATTCCATGTGCGCGTATACGAACCACACTCTGCTTGCCGAAGCGCTCGAGAAGATAGGATCGGACATGTTCCGCCGCCTCCTTCCGCACCACTTCTCGATCATCGAGCGCATGCACAAGGACTTCATGAACAAGGCCGAGGGCGTGAAGAAAATCAACCTCGACAATGTGGGAATTATAAACTACGACAAGGGTTATGTTAATTGCGGCAACCTCTGTATGGCCGCGACTTCAAGGGTCAACGGCGTTGCTAAGTTGCACTCGGATCTGCTTGCGAAAAAGGAGTTCGTGGATTTCTCGCGCATATTCCCGCACAAGTTCACGAACGTGACCAATGGTATCACTCCGCGCAGATGGCTTTTGCAAACGAACGCGCGTCTTTCGAATATACTTGCGCCGACGATTGGCAATTCGTGGATTACGGATTTGAACCGGCTAAAGTCGCTTTTGAAATTCAAGCGCAGCCGCTTGGTCTTAAGCTCGCTTCTGGACATGAAATACGAGAACAAGAAAGAGCTGTTCCATGAATTCGAACAAACGCTTGGATTGAAACTGAATCCTCGCTTCATGCTCGATTCGCAAATCAAGCGCATACATGAATACAAGCGCCAGTTCCTCGCCATCATGCACGCGATTTATCGATACAATAAAATTATCGACGGCAAGACCAAGGGGCTCGAGCCGCGCGTGATTCTGTTCGCGGGCAAGGCGCACCCGGCATACGAGGCGGGCAAGGATATCATCACACTCATAGGCGACGTTGCGAAAAAGATCAACAACGATCCGCGCGCCCATCATTGGCTCAAGGTTGTGTTCGTGCCCAACTACAACATCGACCTTGCGGAAAAAATTATTCGGGCATCCGATTTGTCCGAGCAGATTTCTACCGCCGGCAAAGAGGCCTCCGGCACCGGCAACATGAAGCTTGCCTTGAACGGAGCTCTTACCATCGGCACGCTTGACGGTGCTAATGTTGAGATACGCGATTTTGTCGGCCGCCGCAATTTTTTCCTCTTCGGCCTTACGGCAAGACAGGTTTATAAACTCAAGGAGAGGGGCTACAACGCGCAAAAATATTTCGAAACTCAGCCCGAGATTATCCGGATCATGCGCCAGATCACCGGCGGATTTTTCGGCGCGAATAAATACGAAACGCTGCTGAAGCAGTTCATGGAATCCGGCGACCAGTATATGCTTCTTGCCGACTTCAAGTCGTATGTTAAGGCGCAAAGGAAGGCGGATAAACTCTTCGCGCGTCCGTTCAAGTGGAGCAAGAAAATGCTTCTGAACATCGCCAAATGCGGGTTCTTCAGCTCCGACCGTTCGATGGACGATTACGCGAAAAACATCTGGGGCATAGAGGAGGTGTGATGCCTCCGCGCAATTCGGACACAGACACTATTTTCGCCCTATCAAGCGCGCCGGGCAAGGCGGGTGTAGCTGTGTTCCGGCTAAGCGGAAAACATTCGTTCGCGGCGCTCTCGGCGTTGACCGTAAGGAAAAATCACAAACACGCGCACGCATTTTTTTCGCGCCTTTATAATCCGAAATCTAAGGAGCTGATCGACGAGGCAGTTTGCGTTTTTTTTGCCGCTCCGAATTCGTTTACCGGAGAAGATGTAGTTGAGATTTCAACCCACGGAGGCACCGCGATTACGGCCGCTATGTATGATGCGCTCTCGAAAATTCCGAACCTTCGCATGGCCGATCCCGGCGAGTTCACCCGTCGCTCGTTTTCAAATGGCAAGATGGATTTTGATAAAGTGGTTGCAACCTCTGCGTTAATCGATTCACAAACCGAGGCACAGCGCAAGGCTGCGTTGGAGCGAATGGACGGATCGGCCGCAAAGCTTTATAAATCATGGCGTTCCACGCTTGTAGAAGTTCTTTCGTTCACAGAGGCTGCCATAGATTTTTCAGAAGAAGAATTGCCGAAAGATATCTTTGCAACAAACGAAAAAAAATTAAAAAAATTATTGCGTGAAATCGATTCTCACCTTGCGACCTCCGCTATTTCAAAGCGTATAGAGGAAGGCGTTTCAATAGCGTTTTTCGGTCGCCCGAACGTTGGCAAAAGCTCTGTCTTCAATCGCATAGTCGGCACCAACCGCGCGATAGTAAGCGCTACGGCCGGCACCACGCGCGACCTTGTCTCGACTACGCTTGATATAGATGGAACAAAGGTCGTTCTTTACGACACAGCAGGACTTAGTCGCGCGCCTCGCGACAATATCGAGAAAGCCGGAATCAAGCGATCGAAATCCATGATGAAAACCGCTGATATAAAAATTTTCATAACGGACAGACCTGGCGAGCTAGGTGCCTTCGATACCGAAGGATACGACCTCTCGGTATTGAACAAATCGGATAAAATCTCCGCGCCCGTCGCAAAAAATATACTCAAAGTGTCCGCCAAAACCGGCGAGAATATTAACAAGCTTATAGGTAAAATCGCGGCTTTGGTAAAACAAAAAACAACTGCGCCGAAAAACGCGATCCTTGCGAGTTTCAAAATTGAATCCGCGCTGAAATCCTTGCATGCCGCCATAACATATTCCATAACCGAAGACGACTTCTCGCTTACAGCCGAACACTTGCGCGCCGCGGCCGTCTCTATCGGTCAGCTCACCGGCGACGTCCATCACGGCGAACTCCTCGACAACATATTCTCGAAATTTTGCATTGGGAAATAGGGCGCGCCTTACGCCCCATTCTACTTCGGATTATGTGCTCGCGGTTTCATTTTATTGAACGCGCGGATTTCCTTTTCGATTGCGAATCCGATGTCTTCGGAATCCATTTCCTCGGCCGCCATCTGCGCTTTTCCAAGCTTTACAAGACCGCGGCGCGCGAAAGTTTTCTCGACGAACGAAAGTTCCGGGTCGACAAGTTTAGCCTCAAGCGCCTCGCGTTTCCTATCGTATAGATCGTCAAGAAGTATACGTGGATCGATGATGATTCTATCCTCGCCGTCGTCCCTCTCCTCGGCCTGGATTTCGCGTTGGATTTTTTTGTATGCTTTGTCGACTTCGCGGAGTTTGCGCCTCTGCTCCATATCGCGTTGTATTGAATCGGATGAATCCTTGATCGTCTTGTCGATGATCTGTCGCTCCTTGTCTCCGGCCGCGATATCTACGCGGTTTGATTTAAGCGCGCGCGCAAGGTCTTCGCGTCCTACGGCTTTCAAATTTTCCGCCGCGTCTTCGTTGGCTACTTTGCGCTTGACGATCGCAAGCGGCCTATCATCATCGTCGATCGGTGCACCGGTGTGCTGCGCGATTCCTGCTTCGAAAAGTCCGGCAGCAGGCTTGTATATAGCTTCCGATGGCACTCTTCCTCCTCTGATTTCGGCATCGATATCGCGCGCTAGTTTCTTATCGTCGTCCGCGACATGCTCGGTATATTTTCCGTCGGTCCAGCCATAGTCGAACGCAAGGTCGAGCATGACATCGCGCTTGTCATCGGTCGCATTGGAATAAGTTCTGCTGCTCTGCATAAACCTCTGCGCCATGTCGATCTTAGGATGGAGTTTTTTATCGAGTCTCTCCAACTCGTGCGAGTCGCCCGCATCAAGCGAGAGGTTGTATTTTCGTTTGCCACCGCCCTCCGAAATTTCTGCACCGGGCTCGCTCTGTTGCTGTCGGTATAGTTTTATTTTATCCTCGAGCGGTAGGTCCATCGCCGCGCGCATAGCGCGTTTTCCTGCGCGTCCAGGCGATTCCTCCGCACCGTCGGATTCTATATCTCTCCGGCTTAGATATCGCACTTGTCGCGTAGCTCCGATCACTCCTGATTTGATATAGTTAAGCGCCGATTTCACAAGCGAGCGCAATCTGTCAAGCACCGTATCGTCGTCCATTCCGCCCGCGCCGAGCTTGCTTGCCATCTCGTCTCCCATCGAATTCGCCGCGCCCAAAAGCATGAACGCAGCCATCGCCACGAATATCATCGCGACCACGATTCCTATGTGCGTGAATAGTTTGATTAGCAATCCGAAGTTGTTCGCAGGATTAAGCGAGATGAGCGACTCTCCGACCGATATCGGCATAGATTTATTGTTAAGTCTTACCTCGTAGTGAAGGTGCGCGCCGCTTGATTGTCCGACTCTCGCGTCGACTCCATCCTTGCAGTAAATTTTAGCATCTTCTCCGACGCAGGAATGCGCTCCGCCCGAAAGCGCTATGCGATCGCCCCTGTTCACTGTGTCGCCGACTTTCACCAACGTGCGGCTAAGGTGTCCGTATACGGTCGAGATTTTATCGTTGTGCCTTATCTCGACCACCATTCCGATTGTTTCTCCGCCAAGGCCCGCGCGCACGACCGTGCCCGATTCGGCGGCGATCAAAGTCGTTCCCATCGGCATCGCGAAGTCGGTTCCCCTGTGCTCGCGCCACTCGCCGCTTACCGGGTGCACGCGCCATCCGAACGCGCTTGATACCGGATAGTTTCCGGCAAATGGGAAGCCTAGCTCGAGGCCGTCAAGCGCCGCCGGATCGATTTCGATTCCCTCGGCGTCGTTAAGCACGTCGTTGAACTCGCCGACGTTAAGTCCTATATCGTCGCCGCCAAAACGATAGTTCATTATCGAATCGAAAAGGAAGATCGAGATCGACACGGCGATGGAAAGGAATACGATTCTGAACGCGCACTTTCCGAACGTGAAGAACATCGGCACCGATATTTTGCTGCGCGTGTTTTCGAACATCCACGCCGCCAATATTATCGGCATCATAATCACTATCATCGCGAGTTTTATTATTATGTCGAACAGCGTGGTAAGGTAATAGAAGGCGACATACGCGAACGCGGCGACTATGCCGATTCCCATCACAAGCACAAGGCCGTTCGCTAAATACGAGAACATAAGCGATATTGTTATTACAAGTCCGATTATGAAGTCTACGACTGCGGAAACGGCGCTGCCGATCCACGCTCCGGCCTTGGCTCCTACGGCGGTTCCCGCGGGTCCGGCAAATGTTCCGCCCGCCGAGAATGCGGTGATTGTGGCCGATCGTATCGCGACCTGAAGCGACACGCGCAGCACGTTTACGAATGTCGAATCCGCAGCCGCCTGCACGCCCATCGTTCCCAAAACTCCCGCCGCGCCCGAGAATGCGACCTTGAATCCAACGTCGAATCCAAGCTGATACGATTTCGCGAACGCGTTCGTGATGACCATCAGATTATAAAGCGTCCGCTCGTCTGGCCGGCTCCCGTCCGGTTCGGCAAGCTTCTTGGGCTCCTCCATTTTCTGGTAAAGGTTTTCCGTGTTCCTTCCCGTCATGCCTCCGTAATGCTCGGCCAGGTTTACGTTCGCCATCGTTCGCTCGAGTATGTGCTTGGATAACGCCGCGCCGCCCTCCATAGCGATTCCCGCCGTCCAGTTGAAGATTGTCATAGCAGGAAGCGACATCATGCCAAGCACGAACGCGAATGCGACAAGTTTCTTCATCACGTCTTCGGCCATCTTTCCGGTCGAGGATTTCGCGAATATCACATTCTCCCAAACATACCATAAAAACCAGAACGCGAACGCGACTATGACTGCGGTGGTTGCGGCCGGAGTTATGATCTTATACATTCTCTCGGCAACCGTGAACATCTGTGTGAACACGATCTCGAGGAGGTTGCACTCCCAGCATCCGGCGAAATTTTTTATCCATTCCGGCGTCATGTTTCCCTCTTGAATATCTTGTCGATGGCCGAGCCGAGCACGCCTCGTTTTCCGACGCGCGTGTCCTCTCCGAACGCGTGCCTAAGGTGTCCCGCAGCCTCGCGGCTGTATGACTTGACGTATTTCCATCCGCTCTGAAGCGAGGTTTTGATCACGCCGCCAAGGTCTATGCTCCAACGTCCTACAAGCTTTGCGTAGCTTTTCATCATTCCCATAAGCATGAGGGCCAGCACCGCTCCGCCAAGCATCGGCATGAACGCCTGCCACCCTCCCGCGGTCTGCACTTCGATTCCGCGCGCGCGCGCGCACTCTTCTATCGCGGATATTTTTTCTACGCCCGCCGAGCATGCCTGCCACGCATCGAACGTAGCGTTGCTTCCGGTGCTGGAAAAGAAGTCTGGGAAAAGATATGTGAATCCGTCCGCCGGCCCAGGATAGAATCTATCTCCGATTGCGAAAAGCGATTGGTATATGAGCTGTAGGAATATCGAGTATATGATGAACCACCACGCCACGCCTATCATGTTTTCTATGCCTTTCATCGAGAAGCTTTTGGTCTCCTCGTATGCGAACCCGGCGATCATCAATGGAACGAAGGCAAGCAGCACTCCGAACGTGAATATTATGCTTATGAACTCGATCGCTATCCATATATAAAGGAGGAAGAACAGCGCGGAAATCATCAATCCCAGTATCAATCCCGGGAGCCTTCCCATTATATCGCGTCCCGAAATTTCAAGGTTCATCGCGGCAAGTTTTTTACCTGATACGATTCCCGAAAAGAATATTACGTTCATCGTGCTCGCCATGCATAGTATGCTTTCCTTGGCGTCGCTCGCGATAAGATCTTCCTTGGTCGCATCCGATTTCGGATAGGAAAGTTTTTTACAAAGCGGGGACTGCATTATTGTGGCACCCATGTCCGCTCCTGCGCCTATTATCGGCGCGGCTATGCCGTTGACAAGTCCGGTTGTGATGCGCCTCATTTCACGTTCGCTGCTAAGGCCGAGCGCCGCCCCGATTATAGATATCACGATTATTTTTTTCACGACGTCCACGAAGAAGCTGTTGTCGAATTTCTTCTCGTCAAGCACGCGCTCGTAAGTTTCATTCAAAAGCCATAGCGCGAATCCGAAGGTAAGCAGAAGCCATATCACGTCGTATACCTGTCCATACGCCCATGTCGCCGCGACTCCTACAAGGTCGAATAAGCTTGCAAGCGCGCCGCACGTCGGGCAAATATTCCTGTCCACCGCGCTGTATTTTCCGTTATCCGCGATAGCTCCCATGGATTGAATAAACTTGTCGAACGTTTGACCGGGAAACCATTCGGCGTCGAATCCCACGTGTCCCATAGCGAATATCGCCCATGTTGCCAGAAGCGCTCCGCCCATGATCACGGCGACGTTGAACCTAAGTCCTATGTCGAAAAGAAAGCGCGCGATCGTCTTTGGCATTTTGTTCGCGAACATTATTCCTCTCCTTTCTTTTCCGAGCCGTCGTCCTTAAGGAATTTTTTAACGCCTCCTATTATTCCGCCCGATTCTTTTCCAAGCCAGTCGTTGACCTTGTCCTTTTGCGAAACGTGGTATGCGACTTCTCGCGTCGCGCTTGTCAGCATCTTGATCGAGCTTGTCGCGAACGTGATGAAGTTTTTGTGCATCTTGCCCTTGAACGGTCCGACTCCGTATTTAAGGTTGCCCGAGGCGATATTGTTCATCATGGTGCTAAGCATATACCAGCATACAAGCCATACGTATCCGATTTTGAGCAGGTCGTTCACCTCCATCGATATTATTTTCATGATCACGCTTGCCTGCTTCTGAGCATCGTCCGATACCATGGCTGCGTGGTATTGCGCGGGGTCTATGTTGACGGCCAAACTCATCAGCATTGCTATCACGGCGCATGTTATTCCAAGCGATATTATCTGGAACACCGCGCCCATGAACACTCCAAGCGATTCCTTTGCCATGTTTTTATACTTATCGATCGCGTATGCCGCAAGATGGAACGGGAAGGTCATCAATACGACTGCGATAGCGAAGATTGATTCGATGAAATAGAATGTGATCATGATTCCAAGATAGGTGTAAAGTCCGATTATCATCAATCCCAAAATCATCCTTGGCGAAAGCGCAAGCGGAGTTATTATTATGCTTGCAAGCACAAGCGCGATCATTCCGAAAATTCCGACGTTAAGCTTCACGGCGATCGACACGGATATTATAAGCAGCACGGCGAATATGGCGAATCCCGGCAAAAACGAATCGTTGAAGCGCAAGTTCATTGCGTCGTCCAACCCGCGCCTCATCGCGTATGATCCGACAAGCGAGTTTAGGTTCACGAAGTCTGACACTCGCTCGATCGAGCACATGATGTTCGCCTTAACATCGTCGCCGAATAACGTTTCGTTGTCGACGGCCTTTATCTTCGCCTCCTGTTTTTTCTTATACGCGCACTCCCAGTTTTCTCCGTCGGTGAATGCGCGGCTTGTCATTTCGGTGAAGCCTGCCATCAGTTCGGTCAAGGGCCTGAATGTGAAGTTCAAAATGTTGAACCTATCCGAAATCGAAACGCTAAGCGCCACGGAAACTATCATAAGCCATACGGATCGCTTGATGAATGTTTCTACGAATTCCGTCGGATTGTTTTGCTTTATCGCGCTCGTAAAGAAAAGGAATATGGTCCACAGAAGGAATCCGACGGACACCGTCCACATCGCTATTTTGGCGAAGTCGTCATACATTATGAATCCGATTTTCGACACCGCGTCGAACACGATTTCGAACACCGTGCAGGTAAGGCACGGCATCGAGCGCTTGGCGTTAAGCGCCGGGTCGGTGATCGAGCATCTCCATGGTTCCCACTTGATCCCGGATACTGGCGTGTCGGCCCCGTTGACGAAGATTTCGTATTTGCCCCCTCCGCCCAAAAACGCGAAGCTGAAGCCCGTGGTTTTTTCCTCGCTTAGTTTTCCGACGACTTCTCCGAACGCGTTGACGAAAAATCTCGATACGACTCCGGCCGGGCGCAGTGCATCGGGAAACGCCCGATCGAACTCGGGTATTCGTTTAAGTCCGAACGCAGCGCGAAGCGGATCGGTGATTTTCTTTACAACGGGTATGCTGTCCTCGACTCCGTCGAAGCACGAGCGGCGGATAACTCCGCGGATAAATCCGATATATGCGGTTCCCGATTCGTGTATCCTGTATTCGACCATGCTGTCCTGAAGATGTTCGCGCGCGCGCGCCACGGCGGCGGAGATTATGTCCGCGTCCGATTGCCCTCCGCGTATCAGCGCACGTCCGGCCGAATCCTTTTTAACGAAGTCTCCGTCGAAAAGATATTTCGCTTTCTCTGGCGTGATGCCGGCGCGCCGCAAACTTGAAACATCGCGCACGAACGAGCGGTAGTTCCCGTATGCGGCGATGATTTCTGCGTCTGTCGCGGTGTTTCGCCCAAGGTATTCCTTCGCCCATTTTATTTCCGCGCACGACAGGTTTGAATTACTATGACCCACATCTTCACGCGCTAACATATACGCCTCGGGATTCGCGCACGTTGCCGCCGCGTCGACGCCGAATAGGATAAATAGCAGGGTCAAAAGAATCTTCATTCCTCGCCCTCCTTTTTGCGGCTGAATAGTTTCTTAGCTCGTTTTCCGATTCGTCCGACCTGCGATAGCGCGCTGTCCTCTTGTTTGCGGCCAAGCTTGTGATATCCGACTTCTTTGCGCGACACTCCGCTGGGGATCATGGCTCGCGCGCTTTTTAGAAGTGATTTCACTGCGTCGCCGATCGGTTTTTCTCCGACCCCTCCGGCTGTGTATTCTTTGACGAAGCTTCCGAGTTTCGAATATATATAGAATATCACGAACGCCATGAACGCGAATTGCACCATAGCGACGAACCATTTTTCCGGGTTGCCTTCTGATACCGCTCGCGCGATCAAGCGTGCGTCGTTCTGGGCGATGGCGGTGGCGATTATTTCGTTTGCGGTTTGCCCGTCTCCGAACATGAACACGGCGACCATAAGATTGGCGAACACAGCGAAAAGCGCGAGCGACACCATCGTTGTCGCGAATTCTATGGCCGTGCTGATTATTGTGCTGAGCTTCATTCCGTTCCAATCGAACGCGTATCCGAACACCATGAACGGCCATAGTATGGCGATTTTAAGAATGCTGATAAGCGCGTCGAGCACATAGAACGAAATCCATAGCATTACCAAAAAGAAGCACGCGAATATCACTACGCCCATCGGCATGAGTGCGATCGAGTTTCCTCCGTTGAACGGGTTTATAAGCACCTCGCCAAGGGTCAGCATTTTTCCAAGCGATGCCGAGTTGTCCTGCATGAAGCAGATAAGACGTCCGGCCGTTTCGTCTGATAAAAACGCGGACTTCGTGCGCTCGCCTTTCGCTTCTCGCGTAGGGATAATGGTTTCGCGCTCTACCGCCGGAGGAAGCCTTTTCGCTTCGCGCTCCATTTCCATCGCCTCGCTTATCGCGCCGACGATTTTATCGGGGTTGCATTTTGCGTTAAGCGTTTCTATGTTAAGCTCGGGATTTTTTTCGCGAAGCCTGTCGGGTATCTCCAAAACGGTTTCGGCGATTCCTGTGCCAAGCATTATTATCGGGTCGACCGTGAATTCGAATATGGTTCGCGGCGGTATGATCGCCACCACCGAAGCTATCATTATCACGCGTCCTTTTTCCTGCAAGCTTCCGAAGAAGTCGTTAAGCTTGTGGCCAAACGGCCAGCCCTCGAGCGCGCCGAAGAATTTCCACACAAGCCACAGGCAGCCGAAGACGATCAAAAACGCGATGATGGTTGCCTGGAAAGTTCTATACATGAAATCGAATACATAGTTTATCATGTCGAGCATCATCACGATGTATGGGCAGAGCATGCAGCTTGAATAGAAATTCACTTTTTCGGCAATGCTTTTTTGCTTGCACGCTTTGTTGTTCCAAAGCACATAGGTTGTATCGCCGTTTTCGAACACGATCTGTCGCTGCGTTTCGTTCCTTAAACTTGTCTGCAAAGCGTTTGCGGCGATTCGCGCGACCGTTTCGCCTCTAGAGTTCAAGAGGTTGTTTCCGTCGACCGCGATAGGTCTTTCCGCCGGCGCCATGGCTTGCACTTTCATAAACCATTCCTCGGGAGAATCGAATATGCACTCGCGTCCGCGCGAGTTAACGATCATACCGACCTGGTGCGCCCTTGGGTTTCCGCTTGTTTCGAATCTGGCGTCGTTGATGATGAAGATTCCGTCCTGAGAAGCGATCCTAACACCGCTGATCGAAACTTTGGTTTCCCCGCCGTCCGAGAATATTAGTTCCTCTTCGTCGGCCTCGTTCGCTGCGGTTTGCGCGTGCGCGTTGAATCCGAAAAAAATAAGAAGAAGCAAGGCAAGCGTCTTGATCATGCCTCGCCTCCTTTTTTTCCGAATCCGAATAGGCGTTTTATTCCGCCGCCGATTCCGCCGGTCAACCTGCTTGCGGTATCGAGGCCGCGCGATATGTTGCTGTCGCCCGTGGCGTCCTTGACCGCGCCTGCTGCCTCGCGTGTAGCCGAAAGCGGAAGCGCTATAACGCCCTTGCCGAAAGTTTTCATCGCCTTGCCAAGTTCGGATTGTTTTATCTGTCCGTCGAACCATCCGGCGAACTCGGTCGCGCCCTCAAGTATTTTCACGTTGATTACGACGGCAAGTAAAATGAAGAAGAAATAAAATCCCATGTTCGATTGCGAGTTTATGAATTCGGCGAACTCGTCCATCTTGTGGTCTTTCAAAAGTTCGATTCCGATACGCGCGTTTTGCACTGCCACCTCGGGATTTCCGTTGCCGAGCATTCCCGCGAATATCCAGTCGTTGAACGATCCGCAAAGCACGATTGCAAAGCACATGAAGATAAGTCCGATGGCATACTTGCGCGTGCTTCCGATCGCGGTCGTGGCGAATTTTTTCGTAGGTTCGAAAACGAATCCTGCGATCAGAAGGGGGAATATTATTATCGCCATGCTCATAAAGATAAGCTGCTCGATTATTATGAATCCGAACAGCATGTTGATAAGGAAGAATCCGCCGACAAGGAGTATACCGCTAAGCCCGACTTTGAAATTGTCCGAGATTAAAAACCACGCCGCGGTAGATGCGTTGGCGGTCATGGCGCCCGCGTCCTGCACTCGCCGTCCGGTTTCTATTTCCCGCTGTCCTACATTCATCTCGCGCCGCGCCGCCCTTATCTCGCTCTCCAATCCGCGCACTTCTAGGTTGAGGTCCTTCACCTCCGATTGAAGCCGCGCAAGTTCGGTTCGTTCCGCGTTGGTAAGCTTTGTCTTTCCCCTAAGCTGGTTTATTTTTCTTTCGTTCGTCCTGATGGTGGTGCGCTTCTCCCTTCCGATCTTAAGTTTTTCATTGATGGTTTTTTTCGAATCTACCTTGGCGGCTTTTCCGGCCTTCATGAATTTGCGCCCGATTATAGTCGAGCCAAGCCTGATCGCGACCTGCGTTCCGATAGCGCCCCAAATCGCCGGCAGCCCCTGTATGAACATATATGATCCGAGCTCAATGTATTCGTATCGCAAAGCGCCCGCCTCGCGTATCATGCACTGCATCTCGTGTTTCGTGTTGCGTGATAACACGTCTAGGTTTGATTCGTATTGAAGCTTAACCGGTATGTTGCCGCAGTTGACGACCTCGCCGTTGGGCATCTCCATCTGTATCGGCGCCTGTTTGTTGTGCCGCATTTGACGTTGCAGAAGTTCGCGCCCCACGCCGGATCCGAAATTCAAGATTATCTCGAACGTGTTGGCCATGATGTTGCGCGGATTGTTTATTAAAAACAGACCTATTATCGCGGTCGCTAAAAACAGTTTCTTGATTATTTTTTTGAAATACGCCTCGTCGATTTTCGCCTCGCCCATAGCAAGAGTTTTATACATTCCGTTGTATGTTTCCTGGACAAGCCAAAGCGCGAAGCCTACGGACACAAGGATTATCGCGATCCCCTGGAAATGCTCGAACACCACGCCGGCCGTGCGCGAAATCCCGTCGTATATTTTTCCGTATATCGAGGTCAAGAAGTCCGGCTGCACTATGGCGGCAAGCACTCCTGCGCCAAGCGTTATCACCCCTATGGCCACCATGATTCCGAATAGGATTAAAAACGTGCGCAGAAGCTGCCTATTTGTTTTTTCTTCTGCCAACCTTCTTTCCTATGCGGTGTTTTTTTATGAAATAGTTTCTGCGGATCTTAAAGAAGAATGCTTTGATCTTGGCCTTCGTCTCCGGCCTTCCGCACGCCATGAGATAGTTGATTACAAGGCAGGCGGTTATTATCGCCCACGCAAGCGCGATGAAAAATACCTTCCATTGCGCCATCAGCAAAAGGACGCCCAAAACGACGAGGCACAAGCCTATGAATCTAAGCGACCCGAAAAACATTGTTGTCTTCCCCCTAAAAATATTATATAATAAAAAGCGGACTAAGGAAAGGGTTTTTATGGCGGACGAGGCAAAAACTATGCCGATTGCTACCAAGGAAATAGTTGCGGGCGAGATCGATCGTCTTGCCACCCTTGCCGTCGATGCGATAGCCGAGTTCGATAAGACCGGCGATCCGAAGGCCGTTTATAATTTCAATGCGAATGAGCAGGCCTCGCGCGGAGTTTTCGGCGCCACTTCGCGCGCTATGGAATACGTCGGCGACCGCATGGGGGTCAAGCCCGATCAAGAGGAGATGTCGACCGAGCGTCGCGTAGGACTCAAGGCCGAATACGTCGCGGCGATGGAGAAGGATTTCGATAGGCAAATCGAATCCAACGCTCAGGCCGCGTTCGAGCTTATTCCCGGCATCGTCCGTCAGCAGGCGAAAAACGCGCACTCTAAAAAAGAAGATGAAAATCCCGAATTCACCCAGCCCGAAAAAATCTGTGCCAATGTTTACGAGGCCGCAGTCGATGGCACGCTCGACAAGCTTGCCCTCAATCATCGCGAGCTTAACGGAATAATTAATCAACCCGAAGGGCGCAAAGATCTTGTCCAGTCGCTTATCGAATACGATTTCAACGGCAATGACGAAACCCTTCGCGAAATGTTGGCAGCATATAACCTGGGCGAGGGCGATATCAACGTTCCGAAACTCCTCGAGGATTTCAAGGGCGAGTTTGATTCGTCGCTCGCGAATGTGCTGACCAACGGCGGCGGCAAAGCGCAGGCCAATATAAACGAGCAGGGCCCGGCGGCAGGCGTGAATATCGGCGAGGGATCCGAAAAAAACAAAATCAACACCGGCATAGGCGAGAAGGCTCCGTTCGAGGAAAAGGATTATAAATCCACGCGTCCCGACATCGCGAAACTCGAGAAGGTCAGGAAAAAATACAAATACGAAATCAAAGGCGAGCTTAAGTCCAACATTACCGAGCTCGACGAGTTCCTTAAAATAATCCAACCGCTCATCAACCAGGTCGCGCTTGTTCCAATCAAGGGCGTATATGCCGTGGCCGATTATTGCAAAGATGAAATCGCCGAGCGTATCAAGAACCGCGTCGAAACCGCCGACAATAACAAGAAGATGTTTGATGCCTTGAACCTTACTGACAAAGACGGCAATCCGCTTACGATCAAGGGCAACTTCCTTAATGCCGTGAAAGACCAGACGAAGCTCGAGGAAGCGTTCAACCGCGACCTTCTTGCTACGCTAAAGGATTTGCATGAACAAAATGCTCCTGAATATCACGAGGAAAAAATAATAAAGGAGAGGGCCGAAGAGGAGCTTAAGGCATATTTGAAAGCCAATCCGGCACTTGCGGATAAGTCAGCCATACTTCTTGAGCAGTTCAAAGAACAGGAGAAAGAAAAAATAGATAACGGAACCAGGCCTCTGCCTGCATTCACTTATGACGGATTCCCAAGCGCGAACGGCTCGTTTATTAGCGCCGATCCCATCGACGACGATTTGAAAATCGAGGCGTTCGCCACGAATATAAAGGCAAGGTTCGACGATTACTACAAGAATAATTACGAGGGCAAGGACGAGAAGAAATGGCCGTCCAAGGAAGATGTTTTGAACTGGCGCGCTGGTATTCTTGTCGGGCTTCACAGCCTCAACCTTGACAACAATAAAAAACGCGTTGAACTTGTTAATGCGATGACAAGCAAGCTTGACGAAATGGGTCTTAAGTTCGATTATTATATCCGCAACATGGACAGCGAGAACGATAGGATTATTAACAAGAAAGACAAGGACCGCAAGCTCAAGGCCGGCGACGGTAAGAAGGCTTTCGATAATTGGTGGTCCGAACGTCAAGCCGAGGAAAAAGAAGCTCGCTTGGCCGGCATGGGGGGTATAAGCGCCGCGGATTGGGCCAAATATAACGCAGGAAAGGCGAACGGCTGATGAAAAAGTTTCTCTACTTCGTAGCCCTTACCGCCGTCTTCATCGGACCGATGCTCTGGTGGATCCACTATCGCCACGGTCTTTTGCCCGCCGACATAACGCTCCTTACTTTCCGCCGCGCGGTAATCGAGGACAATTTCCTAAAGCTCATGATCGTCGTGAATACGATAATGTATTTCAACGCGCTGCCCCAGATTCTTTTCGACGGTTCCGCCCGTCCGAAGGCTCCTTCTGCATCTACGCAGGCAAACACCGCGACCCAGCAACAGCGCCATGTCGCACCCGGTCAGCAGAAGTTTATCGACGTGCCGGTGCAATCGAACTCGACCTCGAATTTCGAGAAAGCTTACGGCGCCCCGCGTCCGACGCAGCAGTCGCAACAAGCTGCGCCACAGACGCAGCCCGCTACGCAAGCCGCTGTCGAGGAGCTCCACGTAGCGCAAGTTGTCGGTGAATCCCCTTCGTTCAACGCGCTCGACACCTCGTCGTTGTATATAGAACGACAGGCACAGGCACAGCCCGCGCCGACAATCGATTCCAACACGACATCTCTTGCCGAAGCGGCGATGCGCGACATGGGTCGCTCGCGCGCTAACTCCGCGCTCGAGGACAAGGGTTATTTTTCGTTCCGCGACATCGCTATCGACGGCACGGTGCTCGACCTTGTTTCCATCGCCTCCGACGATGTGCTGACTCTCACCATCGTCGATCCGACGTTCGGAGAAATCGTGGCGGTGGACAAGTACGATTTCGAATCTTCGGCCGATTGGTATACGACCGAAAAGAGTTATAACTCGCCGGTGATAAAGGTCTTGCGTGCAAAACGTGCGGTCGAGGAAATGTTCAAGCAAACTCTGCCCGACGATCACGGCATAGAGATTCAAGCCTACGTCGCGCTACCGATCGGCTCGATTTCGAACGCCGCGGACATGAAGGATATCTGGGCCGACATGGGCGTGAACGTGGTCCGCCTCGACTCCTACGTCGACCTTCCTGAATTCAAGGAATTGATTTCGGACCGCGCGGATAAAGAGGTCTTCCCCGACTATAAGGAATACGTCGAAACGCTTATCGACTATTTCAAAGACAAAGAGGAATCGGTGGGACAGAAGGCGGCATAAGGGATTGAATGCTAAGGACGCTTGAATATTGGCGCGATTTTATGGCCAGGAACGACCTGCCGGAAATGCCGGTTAGCGAGGCTAGGTATGTAAGCGGCTCTGCGTCTCGCACGCGCGATTTCATTTTCAATTTTCCCAAGATTGCGTCGCAGGCGGCGAAGTTCGCATACTATAAACACCTTCAGCATCTGGTCGAGGCGGGCTTCACTTCTAACGAGATTCTATCGCTCTCGTCCGGTCGCGTGCCGACCGGCATTTCGCTTTGGGTTAAGGCTCCTGTCGAATACGGCGGGACGCAGGATTTTTCGAACATGTTTTTTATTAGGATGCACCCGTATGGAAAAACTTTGGTGAAGATGCTGCGCGAGCAGATTCCGATTCCTTCCGGCGCGAATTCGCTGACGCCGGGCGGACTCCAACTTCCGCGCACACTCTTCGTTCCTAATCCGGTGGGCCTTGTTTTCAAGCCTGCGCTAAAGGGTATCGCCGGCGCCGGCGGAGCGACCGCGACGGACAAGATGACACAGGCTGGCGTAAGCATGTTTTCTCCTGCGAACCAAGCTGCGGCCACGGCTGCGGCGATGGCTAAGGCAGCAGCAAATAAGGCGGCGGATAAATGACAGATATCAAGACACTTCTTCATTCGTTCAAAGCCAAGGGCGCGAAGTTTTACAAACCGGCAAGCGCGTCGCAGGTCGATTTCGCCAACGCGCTTCTGAAGAATAATTCCTATCCCGAAATTCCGCTTGAGTATGCGAAATTCCTCGAGCTCTCTGACGGCATGAGCGGCTCGATGATAGAATTTTTCGGCGTTGTTAACAAGACGCGCGACAGCAATTACTACGCGCTCTCGACCGTTCCCTCTGCGATGCAGGACTTCCTTGGCACCGCGAAATCACCGGGCTTTTTGATACTTGGGAGCTTCCCTCTTGGTTATGTTTCCTATTCGAAAACGCTCTCGCGCTATCAGTTATTGGACATAACAAGCATGCGGGAATTGGCGGCGGCAAAGACGTTCCGCGAGGTTCTTTTCGCGCTCAAGGATTACGTGTGAAAAAACGCTCGGTAAGCATCGCGGGGCATCGGACAAGCTTCGCGCTCGAGGACGAATTTTACGACGAACTAAAATCAATCGCCACGCGCAAGAATATTTCCATAGCGGCGCTTGTGCAAAAAATCGACGTCGGCGCCAAGGGCAATTTATCCTCGAAAATACGGATTTTTATTTTGCGTGAATCAAAGGCCGAAGCCCAGTAAAATTACCAATCGGCTTGTTCGATACGATCCGGCGTTATCACTATTATTGCGCGCACCACAGTTCCGTTTTCCGCCGCTTTGAAAGCTTTGATTTCCTCGAACTCTAGGCCGTCCGAAACATATTCCGCCGTTCCCGATATTTTAAGTTGCCGCCCGCCGGCTTTGTCGTATGAAAGCACGAAGACTTTGTTGTTTTCCCGCACGTTCGCCGCGGAAACGTTCATCTCGGCATCGCAAAGGATTACGCGTTCTTCTTCGGCCCTAAAAAGACGCACGACGATCGCTCGCGGCCACCCCGCCCCTCCGTTTTCCACAACCGTTGCGGTAGCAAAAACCACTTCCCAGTTATCGTTCATGAATTCGATTTGCGCTTGCGATAGTTTCATTTGAAGCTCCTTGTCGTGCATATTATACCACGAACCGGCCGCCGATGAAAGTTTTAATTATCTTCCTCGCCGGCGTTTTTCAAGCATAGAAATCGACACGCGCGCCGCGATCGGCTCTTTGTTGATTTCTCGCTCAAGCCGCTCTATGAATCCGCTTGCTTGATATTCAAGTCCCAATGTATGGACCGCAAGTCCGACTATGGAAAACATACCGTTTATTTCCATCATGTGGCGAAGGATGTCGAAGCTGATTTTCCCGTCGAATCTCATGTCGGGCATCAAAAGCGCGATGTCCGCACCGTCGATCGCCGCATTCCTGATCGGCCCGGAAATCGATAGCGAATCGAAACGCGCCGCACCGGATTTAAGCGCGTGCTCAAGAACGAACGCTACGTTGTTTGTCGTGATGTTTGCAAGCTTTCCTATCTCATCGAAAATCCCGTCGATGCCGGAAATTCCAATCACGGTTCCTCCTCTGGCGATCGCGCGCAAAGTGCCGCCTAGGTTCTGGATTATCTGTGCCGCGGTGGCGCCGCTGGTCGAAAATTCAAGGTCTGCGTCTATGTTCGCATCGGCGATGTTCAAATCCCCCCGCTCGAAAAGCGAACCGTTGATTGAGTAGTTTCTAAGCGTCGCGCTGCCCGCGAATATGCGCCCGTTCGTTATCGACGAGGCTATGTTCACGCTCGATCCGTCCTGTATGAACGCGATCGCCGCGCGCCCGGGATTGCGGGAATTCTGAAGCTCGAGCGAGAAGTCGCGGTATTGCGCTCCGCCATAGTTCATCACATGAGCCGCGGATATTTTCATATCATACGGCATAGCGCGTATAATTTTCAAAAGCATGTTCGCGTATCCATAGTCCTCGTTCACGCGCTTGAATATTTCGCGCAGGTCTAGGCGATCCGTTTCAAGGTCGAAGAACGTGCGTCGGTTCGAGCTTCCGAGTTTTCCGCGGAAAATATTGCTTCGGATTTCAAGCGTGGCGTTCTCCGCCGCCCCGTCTTTGATCGTGGTGATAAGCCTGAATGGTATTCCGTCGTATAGGTATTCCGCGATTTCCTGATTTATATGTCCCTGTGTGAAAAGAAATCCCTTAAGCTCGTTGTGCGAAAAATCCATCTGGAAATTCATAGAGTCGGAAAGTAGCTTTCCGCGTATCGCCATCGCGAAGTTGGGGGTTGACGAGCTTATCTCGACGTCGGGATTTCCTGCCTCTCCGTTAAGTTTTACCTCGACGTCGCGCGCACCGAATCCTACGAATGTGTTAAGGAAATCGTGCCGCACGATAGGAATCGAAATCGTCCCGCCGTCGGCTGCGCGCAGACGATACGAGAGCTCGCGGAAAGCTGCTCCTTCGCCTGCGATGTCGGCAAGCGTGCCGCGTATCTCGGACTGTCCGCCGCCCTCGGCAAACCGCAACGAGGCGATGTTAAGGTCGCCGTCGTCAAGCTTCGCGCGCGTCGAGAAATTGGCGAACCTCCCGTCGGATGTGATAAGGTTCCGCACATTCGCGTTCAACGATATTTTTCTGTCTGCCATACGTCCTAGGGTGGATAGGATAATGTCCATGTTCGTCTGCCTTGCGCCCAAAAAGCGTCGCAGGTCAAGCGTTTCCGCGTCAACGGTTATGTCGTATTCGCGTCCGCCGTCCGCGTCCCGCGCCTTGGCGTAAAGGACGAATCGCTCTCCGTTCGCGATCACGTTGGCGCGCGCGATTTCGATCGATCCCGGCACCGATTTTATATTTCCCACGAACGATTCGACTACGACGTCCGGCGCGATGTTGTTTTCGATTTTGATCGGCACGTTCGAGTTTATATGGCCCGAGAAGAATCCGCCCTCCCATGTCGATACGAATCCGCTTGCGGTGAAAAGTTTTCCGGCCTCGGAATAGGCGAATTTTTCGATCTCTATGCCGCCGGACCTTGGTGCGGACACAAGCGCGAAGTTGGTAAGCGTGCGGCTTCTGAATCCGACTCTACGCGCCGATATGTCAAGCTTGACGTTGGAAAGTATGCGCTGGACATTCTCGTCCATGGTGGCAAGCCTCGCCAGGTTCAAATCGGAAAACCCAAGCGCCGCAGGGGATATCGCCGCCGCGCGAAGCGTCGTAAGTTCGGCCTTTATCTCCGCACCGCGAAGGCCGAGTTCTACGCCGTTCCTGATCGGCGCGCTGCCCGAGAACGTTCCGGCCACATCGTCGCTTGCGATTTTTCCATTTGCCAAGCTGATCGTTCCGCCGCCTATGCGAATGTTCGCCGAAGCCTTAAGGCGCCTGTCCAAAAACGGCAGCGCCATAAACTCGGGGTCGTTCATGAATCTGACAAGCGACGGGGTCGTGATCTCCGCCGCCATATCGGTTCTTTTTTCTCCGTTGACGACGTTGGTTTCGCCCTTTGCGTTTATGAATGTGTTGCTTTTTGAATAACGGACTGAGAATTCGACCTTGTAGTTGTTCGTGTTCTCGAAGTTAAGCGCCGCGTATACCGAGTTTATGTGATGCGACCCTACGGTAAGCGATCCGGACATAAGCGCTCCGCGCGCATTTGTGTTGTCGATTTCTAGGTTGGCGTTGGTTGCGCGAACTGCCCCGCCCGACATGACGGTCATGTTGTATGTGCGTATGCGCTTTATTTTGTTCGTGCCGATAAAGCTCCACACTCCCGCTCCGTCGCCGCCCATTTCGCCTATGTCTACGACCGGATTGTATACCGCCACGCTCGAGAACATTTCGCTATGCCCGATAAGCAGGCGCGGGTTAAGGTTCGCGCGAAGCGTCCGCGCCCTCATGAACGGTCGTCCGTTGTCGCCCGCAAAGGAAATGTTTTCTATTTTTATGTATGGCCGCGGGAGTATTGCGAATGATATATCGCCTTCGATGGTAGGTTTGTATCCTGTGATGGCTTCGACCTGTGTGGCGATTCTGTCGCGGTGGTCGTTGATTTTTATGAATTCGGGGGCGAACCAAAGCGCGGCGATTGCAAGCACGATTATAATCCAGAGCGTCCATCCCTCGCGAACTCGCAAATCCATTGCCATTGAAATTTCCCCTCCGATAGACTATATTATATATAAACCAAGCCTAAAACAAGCAAAAAAATGCACGAAAACCCGATACTCTCATCGCTGTTCAAAAGGCCGCCTGCGGGCGCCAAAGCCGATTTTAAGCTACAGAGCGATTACAAGCCCTCGGGCGACCAGCCCGCGGCCATCAAGGCTTTGCTTAAAAATATAGGAAACGGTGTGCGCGATCAGACCTTGCTTGGCATCACCGGTTCCGGCAAGACGTTCACTATGGCGAATGTGATTGCAAACGCCGGCGTGCCGACTCTGATATTGGCTCCTAATAAAATTTTGGCCGCGCAGTTGTTTCAGGAGATGCAGGCGCTTTTTCCAAACAACCACGTCGAATATTTCGTGTCCTATTACGATTACTATCAACCCGAGGCGTATATTCCCAAAACCGATATTTATATCGAAAAGGATTCCGCGATAAACGAACAAATCGAACGCATGCGACATAGCGCGACGCGTTCCCTTCTTGAATATAGGGACGTGATAATAGTGTCAAGCGTGTCGTGCATCTATGGCCTGGGCAGTCCGGAAACTTATAGCTCGATGAGCTTGACGCTTAACGAAGGCGACGAGATATCGTTGCAAGAGGTGCTCAAAACGCTCGTGTCCATGCAATACACCCGGAACGACATCGCGCTTGATAGGGGTAATTTCAGGGTTCGGGGCGATACTCTCGAGGTGTTTCCCGTGCACCTTGAATCCGCGGCGTGGAGGTATACTTTCTTCGGTGATACGCTCGAGAGCATAGCCGAGTTCGACACGTTGACCGGCCGCCGCATGACCGGATTAAAGTATTCGACCATCTATCCCAAGAGCCACTACGTCATGCCCGGCCCGGCGATAGGAAATGCGATACAGGGGATAAAGGCCGAGCTTGGCCCCCGCCTCGCGTTCTTCAAAGAGAATAACAAATTGCTCGAGGAGCAGCGCCTCCGCGAAAAGACAAATTTCGATATCGAGATGTTGGAATCCACCGGCTATTGCAAAAGTATCGAAAATTATTCCCGCTATCTTACCGGCCGCGCACCCGGCGAGCCGCCGCCCACGTTATTCGAATATCTTCCCGCCGACGCGCTGGTCATGGTGGACGAGTCGCACGTTTCGATTCCTCAACTTGGCGGCATGTATAACGGCGACCGCGCGCGAAAAACTAACCTAAGCGAATATGGGTTCAGGCTTCCCTCGTGTCTTGACAACCGCCCCCTCAAGTTCGAGGAATGGGACGCCATGCGCCCGCAAACGATTTACATCTCGGCCACTCCCGGCGAGTGGGAATTAAAACAATCCGGCAAGCACATAGTCGAGCAGCTGATTCGCCCCACCGGCCTTGTCGACCCCGAGGTTGAAATACGACCGACGGAAAATCAGGTGGACGATCTTATGCACGAATGCCGCGAAATTGTGAAGAAGAAGGGTCGAGTGCTGTGCACAACTCTTACCAAAAAAATGGCCGAGCAGTTGACGGAATACCTGTCCGAATACGGAATCAAGGTCCGCTATCTCCATTCGGACATAGAAACGCTTGAGAGGATAGAGATTATCCGCGACCTGCGCCTTGGCAAGTTCGACGTGCTTGTCGGAATCAACTTGCTGCGCGAAGGACTTGATATTCCCGAATGCCGATTGGTTGCGATTCTTGACGCGGACAAGGAGGGATTCCTGCGCTCCGAACGCTCGCTTATCCAAACCATCGGCCGCGCCGCGCGCAATATCGAGGGCAGGGCGGTTCTGTATGCGGACCGTATCACGGGCTCTATGCGCCGCGCCATCGATGAAACTTCTCGTCGTCGCCAAGTCCAACTCGATTATAATAAAGAGCACAAGATCACGCCCAAAACCATCATCAAAAAAATCGCCGAGAATATCGGCGAGGTGGGCATGGACTACGTCGACCTTGGCGCAAGCGACGAAGTGCGCGCCCTCCTCAAACGTTTCAAATCCCGCGACGATCTTCGCAAATATATCCGCCAACAGAAAAAGGCGATGGAGATTCTGGCGCGCGATTTAGAGTTCGAGAAGGCGCTTAAAATCCGCGACGAACTTAAAAACCTCGAACGCCTTGATTTGGAATTCGATTGATTACCTTCTTCGTCTTCCGGCCCACCTCCTCGTCATACCGGGCCCGACCCGGTATCCAGTTGGATTAAAACTTCGCTGGATTCCGCATCAAGTGCGGAATGACTTGTTGCATAGGCTCCAAAATTATGATATAATCCTAGAAAATAGGAGAACTCTATCCATGAAGAGGATATTGCTGTCATTGATTACGGTTCTGTTCGCAAGCGCAAACGCAAACGCCCACGGCCTATACTTCTCGGCCGGATACGGCCTAAGCAACACTCCGCAAATCAATATTCACCGCGGCGCATGCTCGCCGGCAAGCGTCGGTATACCGGGCGAGGACGGCGCGTGCTATATTACCTGGGACGACGAAGGTTATGACGAGTTTTTCAGCAACCGCTGGCCGGCATTCTATGAGCCGGGCGATCCCGATGCTTTGGCCAACGGCATGGTCCTAAGATCTAACGCATGGCACCCCGGCGATGCCGAGAAGTCGTCGCTTAACTTCGATTCCACGTCGCATTTCGCGATAGCTGTCGGTTGGGATTTCCCGCTTTCTCCTTTCCGCGTCGAGCTTGAATACGCCCGCATGTCGATGAAGTCGAATTCCTATGACCTTACCATTACTCCGACACCGGAATGGACTGGCGTTGGCGACGATTTCGAATTCTTCCCTTCCTTGACGTTCAAGGACGCGCCGCATGTTTATCATAAGACCGTGAATGTCGATTTCACTACGACGATGATCAATACTTATTTCGAGTTTCCCGTGTTCGATTACCTTGGCGTCGGCCCGTATATAGGTTATGGTATAGGAGTTGGCCAGCTTAATTTCAGGGACGATGTGGGCATCTACGGCGGTTCGGAAAGAATGATTGTAAGCCAGCTTATGGCGGGCGTAGATTACCGCATTCCCGACACGCCGTATAACATCGGAATCGAGTTCCGTTATGTAAATATTCCCGGCATGCCCGATCGCGATAACAAAACCGACGGCTGGTTCTTCTATGACGAGGAACTTTTCGCCGGCTCGTCGCTCTATGGACACCAGCAGTCGTTCGTGGATTACTCGCACCGTTCGGTCATGCTTAAGGTCCGCTACGACTTCATGTCCGATGATTTCTAAAAGTTTTGATATGTAAAGAGTGTCAAGAAGAACCCCTGTTCGCAGGGGTTATTTCTCCTTGTCCGCACGCGTGTTTTGTGGTATAATAACACGCGTGAGAAGTATGAGAACCCGAGCCATAATTTTGCTGGCCGTTTTCGCCATAGGCCTTTTGGCCGTGGATTCTTTCGCGCAGGCAAGGCAGTCCCCCGCCAAAAAAAGTTCAAGCCGACAGGCGCAGTCCAAATCCCGCGCTGCCTCCGATAGCGCCTCAGCTACGAAACAGATCTCGTCGCGTGCCGCCCGCACACCGCGCAACCCTGACGATCCGTTCGATGTTTTCATGTCGCGCATAGACAAACCTCCGTTCCCGAACTTCGCCGCATGCATGGATAATTATTGCCTAAGCGCCGACTTCGAGGAGAAGGGGCGGTGCCGTTGTTCGGACACTTTGCCTATTGTGGAATCACTGCTTCGCCAAATCGAGAATACGATGCGCGATGCGGATCTCCTCGGCCGCCAGCTCGAAGTGCTAAGCCACGTCGACAACACGGTGATGATAGACCAGGCGATGGAGGGCATACACAAATCCATAGCCGCGCTTGAACGCCGCGCCCGCACTGCACAGGGCCGCAACGTCGATCCGCGTTCGGGCGTGCCCGAGGGCGAGGCTCTGATGATTTTCTCTGGTCTCACCTGCTCGCCGTTGATAAATGAATTGCCCGAGCACGAGCAAACTCAAATCTCGGAGGCCTACGGAGAATTGATGGAACGTGATTGCGATTTATACACCGAGGAGTTGAAGGACCGGCTTGAATCCGCTCGCTCGCGCCTTAAACAGGCCGAGGATAATATGATGCTCCGCGCCGATATCGAGGCGATGAAAAATAATGTTCTCGGCTTCACCGCCTGCCGCGAGGAATTCGAGGGCTGTGTCGCGAACGAATGCGGACACCAGTTCAAAAATTGCCGCGGGCAACACCTTGTCGACAACGTGCTGGGTCGATGCGAGGCGCAGAATGCCGGCAAATGCGACGACGCGAAAGCGATCATACTTTTCGACCTGCGCGACTTCATAGCGTTCGAGCTGAAACGCGAGGATCTTCGTGCCGCTTGCAACGCAGCTGGCAACGGAGGGCGTATCGTCGGTGGTCGCTGTATCCACACGGTTTGCGTCGCTCCGACCGTCGAGCGCACGGTGAAAAAATGCGGCAAATGGGATATATGGTGCAAGACGAAAAAAGCCGCGAGCTTCGCGCTTGATGGCTTGACCTCGATTGTCGGCAACGTGGTGGTCAGCACGATCATGGCGCCCATCGACGTTGTTGTCGGCATAGCCACCGGCGACCTCAAGCGCGCTGTTCCTGTAATAGGCATGACCAAAGGCATCGCCGAAGACTTGGGCGAAGATTGGAAACGCAACATCACCGGCACCGAACACACCTTCACTAATTGCGATAACGACGTTCCGCTTGCTGCGCCCGGATTCGCATCCGACGGCTTCCCGAGCGATGAAAAATTCAAGGGAGCGTTTATATGAGAAAGCTCCTTGTCATCGCCGCGCTCATTACAACCGCGATCGCGATCGAGGCGTTCGCGCAACCCAAGCCGCGCATAATAAATAACCGCAAAGCCGCGGTAGGCGGCGCTCCTCGTCCCGTCCAAGGTTCCGCCGCCAATCGCACAGCCGCCGGCGCAGGAACATCTGCCGCCGCCAATCGTCCCGCTCCGCCTGTGCGCATTTCCGGCACAGGCATCCAATGCCTCGAACGCGCGAGCGTCGACCTCCTAAAGGGCGAATGCAGTTATCTTATCCCCGGCGCTCTCGGCACGGATCGAAGGCTTTTCAACAACCGCCCGCTCTTGTGCGTCTTCGAAACCATGGAAGCCTCTGGCCCCGGCGTGCCCCCGTCCGTGAACGAAATCTTCCTTCAACAGATGTATGGCGTGAACATAAGCGCGCTAAGGGACGGCTCGAATTTAATTACTATTCCCGCCCGCCGATTCGATAGGAACACGGTCTACGGCTATGTCGATTTTATTTTGACCGAACTTGCGAAGGGCAAGCGATCGACCCTGCGCGAATCTATGATAAACGACGCGCTTGTCGAGAAGATTATCGAGGTCTTGAATCCTCCTGCCGAAATCGAGCGTATAATAACTTCGCGCTCGATAGAGAACGTGACGATCCAGTCGACTGTTTCCCGCGCTCAGATGCGTAGGTGTGTGGATGCTGCGGACGAGGCGATGATGAAATGCGGCGCCCGCGGCAGGGATGTGATGGAGGCGGTCGAACGCTCGTGCGAGGCGTATGCCGAAGCGTTCCAGGAAATGGGCTCGGCGCGCAAGCTGGAGCTGTATGATAACCTTGGCCCGATTTTGGAAATGCTTGTCAAAGCTCGCGCGGGCACGGCTGTTAATTTCAATCAACTTACCGCCGAGGTGAACAAGATTTTGGCAAGCAAGGGTCTTGAACAAATCGTCGACGATGCCGCCGCTGCTACCGCTACCGGCGATGACGAGTAGGAAATGAAAACCGGAAACACCTATCTTTTCTATGACGACATAAAGGGATTTTCCAATCATTGGGCCAAAGCCGCACGCGAAGCGATCGAGGAAATCGACGCGCTTATCGATCCGACCGCCCGTTGCATAGATGTCAAAGTCCCTTTGATAGATGGCGGATTTTCACAGATCATGCCGAAGTCTAATGTAAAATTGATGAAGATTAAAAATTTCAATATGGTTTTTCACGAAGTTGAGCAGATCGCGAACAGCTTGCTTGATTATGTTTCAAAAAGTTTGTCCGATAAAAAGTTTTACGGAAACGACGCGTTCATATATCTTCCTGATACGCCGATGTTCAAAGATCAGGTATTAAACGATAATATAAGTTATCCCACGCTTGGCGGCATAGGCGGTAGATACGAGCTCAAGGCGCCGCATTCGTCATTCTATTTCGCGCTTGCTTCGCCGATCGCGGCCACAGGTATTGAGATTCCCGGCATGACGTCCAATCAAAGCGAGTATGAACTTTTCAAAACACTTGTCGCGCACGAGTATCTTCATATATTCGATATTCCTAAAAAGCGTTCTAAAAATGCGATTGGCGAAGAAAATAATGAATATGCGCATTGCTCCGACCCGGCTTGCACGATGACTAGTGGAAATATATATGTTAGAACTTTAGCCCGCTTGGAACGCGGCTATCCCGTGTGCGACGATTGCAAAAGACAGATAGAGGACCTCCGCAAAACCCGCCGCGCGCTTGTTCTTTATAATAACCGGCGGCTAGATAGATAAAGTTTCGTCCAAATTATTATCTAACAAATTCAATAATATGAAAAGCAGTTCCGCTTTCCACTTGACAAAATATAGGGGGGGGGTAGAATAGCGTTTGTCTAATAAAATAAAAAGGACAAACTATGAAAAAAGAATTGAGCTTTGAGATCGTATACTGCGGTAAAACTTATGTCGTTAGTGGCGATATTTTCAAGCTGTCCATAGAAGAAATCAAAAGCCGCGCGCTTGAAGGCGTATCGATGGATTCGGGCAACAAAATAACCGTGGTCGATGATAACAATGGCGCATATTACGAAGGTAATTCCGATAAGACTATTCGGGGCGTCGAGCGTGTGGTCATCTCCGCCAATGTTGGCGAGATAAAATCGGATTGCAAAGGCTGCACTGAATGCGTCGATCGCCTAAAAAATATCCGCCCGCCGTTCTTCACCGGATGCAGAAATAAAAATATCGCGAAGTTGAATAAGAACATCACCGCCCTCATCACGTCCATACGACAGAAGAAAAGATAGGGCTTTCGGCTTGATCCCGTCATTCCGGCCGCAGCGACGCCGGGTCCCATGAAGGTGGATTTTAGACTAAGCGCTTGCGCCCCCTTTAATAACATACGTTTAATCTGCCTCAAACGAAGCCTCGCCATCGCAATAACTCCCATCTCGCATCAGCAAACCACGCCGAGCAGGGCGGAAGCGTCTTGGGCGCGCACCGACTGCGTGGGGCGGCGTTCCGTCTTCGCTATACGCTA